>Ga0307510_10002737_pt1 | contig 20178 bp, 21 predicted proteins | sample 12_EM_MG_FD_207224 | JGI IMG/M metagenome (GOLD analysis project Ga0307510, IMG submission 207224) | Populus trichocarpa ectomycorrhiza microbial communities from riparian zone in the Pacific Northwest, United States - 12_EM | ecosystem: Host-associated > Plants > Roots > Unclassified | place... | reverse complement strand
TCACGCTCTCGGCTGTTTCATATTTCCTGTGTCTAATCTCACACCACAATTAGCGCTTTGTCCAACCCCCATCGCTTCTACTCTCTCCATTCGGCCAGAAAATATGTAGATAAGTCATGCTTGTACAATCCTTTACATAAAGACCGAGAAACTCATTTTGATTCAGACCTATCGAGCAGTTCTCCAACGGAATCGCCATCATTTTTCTTTACTTCAGGCTTCGTCCAGACAGCAATGCGCCTCCAATTTTCAAGTTCCAGAAGCCATGTAAGCCTTCAAGTTTACTATCTGCATTGGCCTCTTACTCAACCTGATAAATGTAGACCCTTGTCACTTCTGCAATCGCCTTGTTCGGCCTACTTACCAGATAAAATTTTTCTGAACGAAAACAATCCGATCCTGCTTATGCGGAGGAGATCATCGGTCTGGTTATCCATGCGCAATCATGTATGCTAAGAAGTTGTTTATTCTGGGCTTAATGTAAGTATAATTTGTTGGAGTCACGGATTGCAGTCACTATTTGCTCATAAGTTTACAGGCTAACCATATCGTATCAGCATCTCAACCTCGTCCAGCAACAGACAAGATTTCCTTGTCTTCAAAATCAATTTTTATTAACCAACCAAGGTCGCACTTTTCTTGCTCGAATATGGAAGCCATTTGGCATATTCATTGTCGTTGGTGAGGGTTCCATATTTGTTTCCAAGACGTTGCGTGCGGAGGTATTCGGGTAGTCATTTCAATGAACAGGGAGTAGGCGTTTTGTCAATCTCATCGGAATCCAATCGGAATCCGTTGTAACTAATGATTGTCTGTTCAAGGAATTATTAGGAACTACAATGCCCTTGACGCAATCTTTGGGTCGTTGTGTCATTCTTGAATTTCTACACAATTGTGCGCTCATACTGCATCACGTCGATGACAGAACAGGATAGGCACCTCTATGGATGTCATTACCAGCAGCACACCCAGCATATGCACTACAATATGTGGGTTACATAAAGATGAGACCATGGGATTGCTGTCGTGCCCACACCTCTAAAAAGGTATGTGGTATTTTTGTTTATGTTACGTTATTTTAATTTACGATTAATAGATATTTCGACACGACGCGAAGAGGAAAGGAATCACTTTTCACGTCGTTGTCTTTTTCGATATAGAACTTGTTGTTCCATCTTGTTTGATGCCTTTCTTCTTCGTGTTGTAACACTGTTGTATCTTTTTAAATATATTATTATCTTGAAGCCCAACACTTGAGATAGGCCCACAGGGTTTGGGACCTGCTATGGCAGTTGATCACTAGCAATCCTTAGCTTTATATGGAGTGAACGGATTTAAACTTCAACGCATGTTTCATTACGTTATGTCAACCCTCCCGCTTCCCCAACTTTCACCACGCTTACATTCTTTGTCGTAGTGGCAGATTACTAGTACAATGCAGTTTTCTGCCGATTCAGAACAACCCAATTCGTTTCCCCGAGTAATCCGTAAGTCATAAGTTTGACAAGAAATGAGATCTTTCTGATGACTCTTGTAAACGAAGGCGCATGTGTATGCTCCTCAGTAGCTTCATTCTTGGTCTAACTATTGACTGGTATCTGTAGAATAGATGCAGAAAACTGAAGATTCGGTGTGAGGTTGCAGACTGTCCACCCTGTTTGGGCTGCAGATTGCGGGGGTTGGAATGTGCCTTCGGTAGTGGGATGCAGCCTACAGAAGAGGTACCACCGGACGAACAGTCAGTCATTTTTATACCTTTTACTCAGTTATTCATCTTTTCTTCCAAAGGCGGTTTTGCCGTTTGGAAGCTCAGGTGGCAAGACTCTGCAGAGTGATACAGATGCTTTCCGAGCAACTATCGCATGTACAGCGGTCTGACAAATTTTCTGCTCCAGTCTCTTCATTCCAGTTACCAACTCATCCGGATGCCCATCTGTCACCATCAACAGACCATACAACCTCAGCACATGAACTAGAACTGCTGCCGCCCAGTATTGGAGTTCATCCTCCAAGCAACGAGCCTTGCAGTATATTCAATGATTCTGAATTGAAGGCTGATGAGGGCGGTTTAAATGTGGCGGCCATGCATTATCCTTTTTTTCAAACCTCCAACTTGTCCCGGTTTTCGACACTACCCATAGATCAGGTCCGTGCCCCTCCACCCGGACCTCTAGAACCATGTAAATGGTCAAGCAGTCCAATTATGGAAGGTGCTTTTGCAGCTGAACACTGGGTAGCTTTTGTTGCTGTCGGATTCAAAAGAAAACCAACTAATCTGCCAACTAGACCAACAACAATAGTCACAGTTGTGGAACACAAGACGAAAAGAGAAATCCATCTCCTGACTTACGAAGTCGATCAAAGAAGAGAAGAAAAACCCATTCCCTGTCACTTCAATCAAAGACACTTCAGTATGACAAAGGTCAGTGATTATTGATATTTCTCATTCGATTTCTAATATTGCGATACTAGTCACGACCTACGGCATTACAACGGAGCTGAACTCAATAACTCAACAATCTACCATGACAGTACCAAATAATAATGCTACGACTGATCCCATCCCCTGCACTGTGACAAGTCTGGAAGGAGATTCGTTTTCCAGTTCATATCATAATCCTGCCAGTGACCACAGATGGCCACTTATGTCACCTAATTTTTATCCTACGGTCAATCAACTGGACACATGGAATGGTCCAAACTACCACTCGTTTCACCTATGATGTATTTACCAGTTATGCATATGAACATTATGACTACAGAATTTCAGGTGTAAGAACGAGCGGCTGAGGTGGAGGAGTTGTCAGAGAAGGAGCAAGTGAATTTGTGAGTGATTGGAAAGATCATGTCGATGATGTTGGCACGGAATTCGGATGTGTTCGATCGAAAGCAACTGCAGATCCAACATCTGGCGGAAACGTTGCCATCGTTCCAGCTGAATACCTCGAATCCTCTCCGTTCGCGCCAACCTTTACTGAAGCAAGGTTTGAAAATTGATTCTCGTCCAGTGGGAACGACGGGGAGGCGGACTATGCGACGGCGAGCTGTTGGCCACGTTAGGGTTGAACGACGTCGTGTCCGACGTGCCACAGAATCCCCTAAAGGACCAACAACGGAAATCTCCGTGTCCCTGGACACTACTGCCACTCTCTGGGCCATCGACAAGCCGGGCAGCTGCATAAGCCACTCGAAGGTCCGCCTTGATTTGACGTGCTTGCTAAAATCCCTGGAAGGTGGGCTCACGGGATGTGCGAGCGGTGCGAAGGCACGTTGTCGTAAATCTGCCCAGAGGAATGATCCGACCTCCTCGAAGAGAGGGTACGTGGGGCTACATTCCGAAGCTCCAAACGAGAAGCGACGCAGTCGAGAGGGGCATGAAGAGGACGAAGAGGCGTTTGTGGCTGGCGGTGATGGTGATTGGACGATACTGACGAGTATCCGCCAACGGCGGGCTGCTGTTCCTACTGGCTGAGAAGGTGTCGTGTAAGAAGGGGACGCTGTGCTGATGTGCTGTGCGAATGAAGGTGTGAATGAACACCAAGAGTGAAGCTGCTCCCTGAATTGGTCACCCGATGAGAGTTTAGGTTGTAATCGCCACGGAGTAGTCGCGCGAGGTAGCTAAGTGATGAATTCTTCTAGTATCTCAATCGCTTTCGGTTTGGCAACCTCTGGAGAAATAAGAAGCGTGACATGGGGAAATAAAAGGGGCATACCAAACGAGAGGCCTGCATTTTCAAGGTATATGCTCGATCAAGGTAGACCATGCCTCCTTTGCGTCCGGTGAATCACAAGCTAAATGAAGCTGAATGCAAGCAGGCAAGAGGTAAAAAACACGACACCTACCTCTTGTCTCGAGAATAGCCTGTCGGTCAACGATGGATCGCAATCTCTCGTTTTCATCCAGGACTGAAAACGCCTCCATAAAGTTTTCTGGTTCTTCCAGAATGCGAACGTAATACAGAATACTCTCTGAGTACTCAACGTCACACGCTGGGACATTCTGATTTTGACGTTGAGCAAACTGGCAAAGAGAGAGAGAAGCGCACACACCTTCAGGGACCTAAAGTAACTCTCCATTTTGGCTTCCTCCACATTACATGTGCAACTGCCGGCCCATCCAGTTCTGTCGCTGGTTAGGGCGGAGCCGTAGGATCGTGTGACGAGTCTCGACAGTGTCGAAGGTGAGTCCGCAATCGTGAAAGGATATTGGCCTTCAAAAATGGACAGTCTGGACAAACGGAAACGTACCTTCTCAAATCTCAGTGCCTGGGTATATGACTTGAGAGCTTCATGCCAGCATATGTGCAACATGAGATCAATTTTGATGCCCTTTGCGACCCAGCATCTGCATGTGCCAATGTTAACTCCTCCGCCTCCAAGTTGTCTCCGCCATCGGATTACGATGCAAAATTTCCGGACAACAATTCTGCTGCAACTCTACTGAGTTAAACCCACAAAGGGGAAGGTCAACAAGCGAACGGGACCGAAGCCATCGTCACTTGATCGCTCTGGAAAGGCGGCCGCCCAACAACAGGGAAAGGAGCGTGTCCCCCAACCGAGAAATGCATTTATCATTTTCAGTCTTGGTATATTGGGAAGGTGAAGGCGAGGTGGACATGGATGCAGGGAAGGTTGATACTGACGACGACGTTACGATTGAGAAGAAGATGACGACGACTGCCGGTTTAACGTGCTTCGCACTCGATTAACCACCAAAACGAACTCAGAAAGCGTGCGGCTAAGGCTAGGAATGGGATGAACCACAAGGAGCGAAAACCGTATGTGGACCTCATGAGATACCCAGAAAGGATCACCTTTGCTGGATCTTGCGGCGATGTCGAGGGTTTTCCGGGTAACGAAACTTGAGGACGGTCTTACTGCGGAGACAACGCATCCTGCGAATCAGATGAGGTGAAAACGGGACGATAGCCATAGGTTGACGATGCTTGAGGGGGAGATGAAGACAACGTGGTTGAACCGCGGGAGACCGTGCGAGGAACCACGGTTGAGGGAGGGATAGCGATAGGCATCGTCACAGAATTTTGTGTAGACGTGGCGAGGAGAGTCCGTCTTGCTTCTTCGATTGCTTTTACCCATTCTTGGACATCCTGTGGTGTGGATGCCTGAAGGTAGAAATGTCCGTGATAAACAAATTAGACGAAACGCGTTGTCATGCCGCTTCAGGTGGACCCGTGTGCACGAGTGAATATCTGATAATTGGAGCAGACGGAGAAGTTGGTATTCCTTTGAACTCTTGTAGTATGCAAGGTGGGCCAATCGAAGGATGAACCACCGTTTCTTCCACGTCTGAATATACCACCAAACGGAATCACATCAGCGATGAAAGTTCATAGCTCTTGAGAACCAGGACAAACCTTCCTCCTCTCACCCTTTTTCCAAATATACCCAGCCTTGAGGAAGCTCTCGTCAATTGGACTGCGGTCAGCGTTTCGAACATGCGCTAACTTCCAAACACCTTCACAAGCTTCTTCATCTTCCGTATCTTCCTCGCTATTCCTTCTCACAACGGCTGACAAAGGGGGCTGCGATCGGGACGTGCCAAAAGGGAAACCATAATTCGCGGTGAGTGTCCCGACGTCTGGTGTGCCAATGGAATCTGAATCTGATTCGGTCCTTGACACAGGTTCCAGTGAAAGATTTGAAGTCTAGACAAACAAATATAGAATCAGAGGTAAATGACATAAATGCTTTCAAAACCTCACTTTTGGCTTGAACGAATGGCCTTGGTACGGTGGCCGGGAACCGCATGGTTACTTGTTGTGCTGATGATCGCAAACAAACTAATTCCCAGGCCTCGAAACTTATGTTTAGCGGCGTCCACATGTGTCGCTCCCTCGCCTCCTCCATCTCCTCTGCAGTTTCGACGCGAGGGTTTCAACCCTCCCTGGTTTTTTTTAACGTCTTCAACCGGGCCTCTCCTTGCCACATCGAAACGACAATTCGGCGTGACGACGAACTTGAAGGGCCTTTCCTTGCCACGTCGAAACCAATTTGGCGGGATGATGGGGATTGGCCTCTCTTCGAAAACATTCGGCGTGGCGACGAGGGGTTTGGCCTCCACATCGAAGCCGCTTACGAACATATAGATACCGTCCTCTGCGAAAGAGGAATAATAGGATTAGATAAATAAAATTTAATAACTGTGTATATTACTGTCTATTAAACGTATACTAGTATAGGGTTTAAAAAACCGTTTCCGTTTATTGCGGTCATTATCAGTAACTTTCAGCTGCCCTCCGATGACCCTGCTGGAGGTATTTGCATTGAAACGGACGCCAAGATGTGTTGAACCCTCGATCTTTTAAATTCTGCTTGCAAGGAAACGCCGTTCTTTTTGCCGAAAGCGCTTGGAGCCACACAGTTCAAGATGCCGTCAATGCATGTAAGCCTTCGAGATTGCTACTCTGAATTTACCTCTTACTCAGCCTGATTCAGGTTCGACTTGAATTTGACCCACTTGAGACATTCTGTTGGATCTCCATCGAAAGTAGGTGGAGAGGCAGGATGTTGGAATCAGCTCTTTCTGGTTAATGACGGTCCATTCAGTCCTGACAACCATCTCAGTCCATTTGACAAAAAATTCACAATGTCGAGAGAAATCCAGATAATTTTCTTTGATAGATTTACACCATAGTTCTTGTCAAACATAATAAAATAAAATAAATCAAATTTTGTCATCCAACCCCAAATTTTCAAAGGAAGTTGAAGTATTGGTAAATCTAGATGAGAACAGAGGAAGTGATTGAACAAATTTATGGGCAGCAAAAGAGACCTCAATGCTGCAAATGAGGTGCCTGTAGGAAATCAAGCAAGTCCTGGCCCTTGCCAGAAGTTTTTCCAGATGAAAGGCGTTTCAGGACAAGAGGATTCGGGTTGGCAGAATCTGGTCCGATTTTTGCGAGGAGTTCCATAACCCGTCGAGCCTTTGTGAGCCAAGGGGCACTTAACCCAAGGTGCTTGAGGATTGAGTTGCTACCCATGTGACGGCCATTCTACCAACTGGATCTTGAACAACATAACGGATCGAAAGAGTATATAAACGTACCCCCCACTTTCTCTCCTTGAGAAGTCCATAGATTTTAAGTCCAAATTGGTAATAGCGAATGAGTTCAGCATCGGTTTGGCGCTTTCCCTTGTGGGTTTTCATATGCAACACTTGCGTAGCAAGCCTTGGATTCTCCTGGAAGAATTGTTCCAGCAAATCTTCATCCGAGGTACGGTTTGCATCATCATACCAACCAAAGGAATACCCTGCAAGGGGGATTGAGGTGGACATAGCGGGTGAAGGTGCGGGAGAAAGAGACATTGGCAAAGGCACAGGTGTAGACTCCGAATTGCTATAGCATAAATCTGTAGGGCTTAAATCTTGCTTTCAAATTAGCGAGAGGTACACGACATGGTAATGAAGCATACCTTTAACTAGGCGAATCGACGGATCATGTATACTGTCGGTTATCCCCAGATCCTGCGAGTCTATGCTGCCGTTTTCCACTGAGGAAGGCTCAACCCAATCCGCACCGCAAACCTCCTCGCCATCGCCAAATTGCTAGACCAAAAAATTATTTTAGTGGTCCAGAAAAATGGATACACACATACTGCGGATACTGTATCAACTGAGCTCAGCTGACTATCGGTGTGCCCCTCAGCTTGAGTATTGTCGGTTATGCTCAGATCTTGTAAGTTTACATCGTTTTCCACTGAGAAAGGCTCAACCCCATGAGCTTCTGTCTGAGAAACGTTAAATCCGGCACTATGGTGGCAATTGTAGAAACCTACTAAAGCAATCACTGATACACCATAAACACCGTCCTCGCCACCGTCTTCACCATCGCCACGTTGCTGGGCCAAGAGATTATATTAGTGGTCCACAAAAATGGATACACACTTACTACAGATACCGTACCGATGGAGCTCGGCCTGCTATTGGTGGGTCTCTCAGCTTGAGTGGAGTCAGCAGAATCCATTCCGATCGAATCAGCAGCCGAGGCCTCTTCTAACGACAAGGCTTGTGTGACAGGAGCTTTTACATACCCGTAGTTCCCTGTGAGGGCGCGTATGAGGTGCTTTTTGTCGAGATGGTCAACGGGCCTCGAGGAAACTTTGGCTGGAAATAATACATCAGGTTGTCTTTTGACGTATTCAATAAGAGTCCCCCTCGGAAAGTGTTTACTGGGGACTGTTAAGTGGAGTATTTATCGGAGTACAAGAAGATGCTCACATTTCACTAGTAATGTACCTGGACATAGTGACGACACACGTTGAGAGTAGTAAGAATGACCTTCAACAAGGGCCGAAATTTATTTAATAAACCTCACCTATTTCGATCTGGATCTGGATCGTATTTTTCAGGGGCTCTGTAAACATCCGCATGCATCTTGATGGTTCAACATTGTACAAACACATACCGTTATACAGGTTGTACATTTGAACCTTGTTACGAACATAGAACGACATGCGCTCGTAAATGTCTACATTGCGGAGGTCGAACAGAGGCAGTTGAATAGGAGATAACAATGGAATGAAGGGAATCCCATTAGAGGTTTTTTGCTCTGGTGCCTCCAATATTGTATCAGAAATTCGGGGTGTTGTCGGGGAAGCTAGCCTCAGTCTAACTTAGGCAGCTCGGAAGTTTCCCGGCCACTCTGATGGCGTACGTTAATCCGTCCTTAAATAATAAATTGGAACACTTGTAACATGTAACAGCTCGTAACCAGCTGGAGAAGCTGCGCTCTTGTTGCGACAGTTACATATCGGCTTACAGTCGAAACTCTCATAACCCATACCTTTTCCCACCCAGATCCTCTGCTATTCCTTTGTTGTAGGCTACCACTTAGGTGAGTGAAAAGGTATATACAGGTGATCCAAACAGCTCAGACACCTCCGATTTTGTGCAAGGGATGAATCAAGGGCGAAAAGCCGAAGAAACTGTCCAAAATGGGGTATGGGTTAGGTGTCGTGTCTGGGGCTCATATTTCTATGACTTGGTCCTAGGACTTGTACGTACTTACATGTACTCCTTGGATTCAATGTCATTGAAAAAACCAACAAATATTGATCTGCACGCGTGGTCGCGAGAAGGTTGGACACCCAAATGGCGCCGGTACGTAACGTGAACTCCTCTTTCTGGTTTGTTCCTGGAATATCCCACAGTCCACTTCGCTCAACGTTGCCTTTAGGGGCCCTCTCTATTCGGGCAGCCTGAGGTTTTATGCAATAATAATCGACGAAACCCTTGTGCCCTATCATGTGTTCTTTGCCGTTGTACAATTGTGGTTACTCACTTGGCCCTCTCTAGGTTCGCAACAAACCGGTACTATTCCCACAACACTAATAGGCAGGCTAGGAATTGGGCCACCGATGCAGGAGGGTCCGTCGGCGCCGAGGACGCCGCTTTCGACGTTCAAAGATGACTGGGATCACATCATCATATTGGGGACCCTGTATACATCTGGAACGATAGCACCACATCGCGATCTGAACCAAAACTATGTTCCTCCGAATGATAACCACAACCGTTTTGTGTCTACCAGCTTCTGTTTTCCACTATTACTACCCTGAGTACCCTCTCGACAATATGAAATGTTTGACGTGCCCATCCCGTCATTAGGTTCCATTCCTCTTTGTCTTCGCTTGGTCAACGCGATGCCATCGCACATGATTCACTAGTCTAGATTCAGATCGTGTTCCTATTGCCGTTTCCGACTTGTTACTAAGGCAGACGAAGCTCCCCTGAGATCTTCCCCATTTCAAGTGTCTGATTGTACTAACACCTGAGGCATAACTTGTGGCTCGCCCTCCAGCAATCGTCATAAACCTGAACCCCCTTGACCTTATCATGGCCGAATCAAAGGAAAAGTTCCCCAAGGAGATGGAGGACTGGTTCAAGAACCAGTATCCCGAGTTTGATGCCAAACTCGGAGTCTCTCAGCCAAATCAACCAGGACAACCAGAACCTCAGGACGACAGCGACTTGAAGAAATGGAAGAAAGAACGAAGGAACACATTTGAGGAAATGTTCAAGGAGCAGCTGCAGTCGATTGAGAGTTGGAAGACGGTATTCCTAGCTTGATTTTTCATACCTATCCAATTTAACTTTTGGCCTCAGCGTTTTGATAGAAAATGGTACAATCGAAAGCGAACAGTTACAGTTATGGGCCAACAACGAAAGGCAGCATCTGTCCAACTCCCCCCTATCCTCGTCATTGATCATGCCTCCCGTTCTGAGGGCCGTCGCTTATTTGAGGAATCGAACACCGAAGATTTCAGCAAACAGGCAACGGCCCGTCGCGAAGCACAAGGTCAATGCAGCAAGCATCATGCAGGACACTGGCAGGCGGTTGCTTCTGCTGCGTGGAAGGCATTAACCGACGAAGAACGGGACAACCTTGAGCAGAAGGCAAAGGCAACAGGCTTTGTAAATGAGGGAAGTATATATGAGTACGTCGTCATATTGCTTCACCTTCCAATACATATCGATTAATGTGAGTCTTGCAGAAACCAGAAGACTGTCCGGTTATCCTTGTTCCAGTTTCTCAAATCCTACCTGGGTACAGGCTCTCGACAGATTGGAAATTCCGCGTTTCATCTTCTCTATGGTTTCCGTGGTGAAGCCGATCAGCTGGAACTTGGAAGGTATGTCATCAAGTCTTCTCCGATATGTGTATCCTCTGAAATTTTGTTTAAGTATTGAGGTCTCTGATTGCAGCTTTTTTGACGAAAAGTTCAGCACCTTCGTTGAAGAATACGAGGGGGTCGTTGGTGGGATATGGAGGCAATACTGCGAGAAGGCTATTGGTTGTGCGTATATGATCTTGGCGGCACCGTTAGCTCCTCATAAAATTCATAGTGAATTGTGTTATCAATTACGAGGCTACATTCAACAAAAGCAGTGCTGGTTGGTTCATTCTCCCCGAATTTGATGAGGAGAATGGTACAACTTCAGCACTTCGGTCATCGATGAAGACTTTTATGGAGGCATCTTGGGGTACGTGAACTCTCTGAGTTGTTCCGCAACATTACAACCTGAACTTAATAGACCAGATATGGCCTCGCTCATTGGATTTACCCACCCTTCCCTGGGGCGCTGTTCTTGCTCATCCAACCGACTTCTTCAACCCTCTTCTATCCATCGAGACCATCCTTGGACACCCTGAGTCCATGAAAGCTTCCGCCCTCCGAGATCTATCAGCAATAATTGTTGCGTTTCAATCGTCACCTCCAACACTCGGATTCTCCATCTTTTGTCTTAAATCCAATATAACCATTGGATTATTACAACAACTCGGTGTGCGAGTGCAGGAAGAAGAGGAGGTTGAAGAAAACCTGGACCTAACTGCGCCGAGGTCCCCTGTCATTTCCACCTCGACCCTTTCCGAGTCACTTCCGCGTAAAATGCCAAGCAGTCTAAGCTCTCAGGTCATTCCAGTGTCAGACCCTGGTCCAGGGTTGGTGGGTAAACCCCTGACCAACACAAGCCGTGCACCCTTCCCAGTGCCAGGTTCGTCTTTTGTGGCTTTCACTACTGCTGCTTCAGAGCTTTATCCTCCATCCATCTCAGGAACACTGGAAACCTCTGCATCTCCAATCCTGTCTCTTGTTGTCCCTTCCAGATCTCCCTCAAGCCAATCCCCTGTCACTCGGGTTCCCAGAAAAATACCCCTCTCGGCCTCTCCCTTTGCGTCCATCGTTATCTCTAACAATAATCTCCCCACAGCCAGAAGCACAATTGATTCTTCAACTGATGCTCTTCCCACGACTGCAAAGTCTCCAGGACCCAAACAAAAACGCAAGCAGCACCACAATCCTGTCAGCGAGAACTTACTAGCAAGCTCTCGATCTCGCAAGTTGTCGAAGAGGGCCAGGGGTCTTGGATATGATGACAGCGATGAAGAGAGGCAGCACCCGGTTGGAGAAAGCAGCAAGAGGGCACGTGTGCGCCGAGGACCAAAGTAGACTTGAGTATCATTCCGCCTTCTATAGTGGAAATGTAGAAACGAAATAGATTCTTCAAGTTGTTGTTTGCCTTTGTCAATCGAAGCGACCAAATCTTTGAGCCGGAAATACTTAGGGCACAATACACGAAAGAAATACTTGTTCAGGATCATCAGAAAAATCGACCAAATATATTGGAAGGAAAACTAGCGCATCGACTGGCGCGTCTATTCTTTATATACGATACAATATGTAATCTATCAACTGTATATACAATAAGGACATAAAGAGGCCGCGTAAGTTGCTGCCACGTACTCGCTTTCGGTGGTCGACAAGGCGGCAGTGGATCCGCAAGCTTGGCCTCCTTCAAGAAGTTCTTGACCTTCTCTGGATTGTAAGCGTTGCTTTTGACAAATACGCTCGACTTCACGGATTTGACCAGTACGCGTTGCGGCTTGGATGTATTTGAAGTGAACCCCGGGGTCTTCGCTCAGATTGACAATGGATCCGAGATAGTAGTAGAGAGGCCCTCGAAAGTTTTAAAGCTCTCGAACATGTCGATAAGTTTAACAAGGTTCAAGAATATCCGAATATTTTGTAGCAACCTGAATGACAACTTGTAGGTTTTGTCGGATATTTACTCGCAGCATTTCTTGGAGACAAATCATGGACTGTTCTGTTGTCAGGCGACTGAAGAAATTGATGAGCCACTATAAGAGGTTATAATATAAGTCATTATTTATGCAGGTACACGAACACTTACATCAATGGCCAAACTCGAAGTGTGAACTATGGCACGCTTAATGTCCGCGATATCTCGTAGTGTTCAAGAGCCTAGATCGGGATTCAGTTTTTTGAAGAACAAAATAAAATGCGAAGCTTAACGCATCCGTTGCAGTAAGCCTGCCTTCTCACATAAATTGGCAATTCTTGGACGATCGTAATGGGAGAACATCTCGTTGCCCAAAATGGCGTCGGCGACCTGGGGAGCATGAACGAGGTTGAGCTCCGGAAGACGAGTCTGCAAGTGGCCTTGCTCTGGCTTGTTATCTTTGAGGGCGTCAAGTAAGAAGGAAGTAGCGGGCTGAATCATGTTCTAAGACATGAAGATATCGACGACACGTTCAGTGTCAACAAGAGGGCCGCTCTCGTCGTTTGCGAGCTAAGTGGCCAACTCAGCGCCTTTTTCGGGGTTGGTGCGCATGATGTGTTGTAGGAGAGCAACGTAGTCGGGTGTATAACCAACCTTCTTCGCGTAAAGGATGATTTTGTCGTCTCTGCGAAGCACGCGACGACTTTGTTGGGAACGTTGGCACGGAGGTAAACGCTCAGGGCCAAGGTCATGTCGTGCAGCCTAACGATATCACCGATTTCTTCAATGACTGAAAGTCAACTGTCCACAGAAATGCATTGAATACCAGATATGTCCTCGAAGAAAATGAATTCCCACTTTGTTTTCCTTTAACCATTTTTCGAGGAGTTGTTTCCTGCCTTGTTGCAAGACAGGCCGTGCGAGCTCAAGCGATTCTGAATGATTAAGCTCACCCTTCTCCAAAAGAACACCAAAGTACTGAAGAATTGGAGAAAGACCGCCGGGAGGCACAGGTGCCTGCTTGAAGGACTCGATGACTTGCGGCGTCCGCAGAATCCCCTAGAAGACTGATAAGCCTGAGAAATGAGGTATTCAAATGAGGATGTACCCTGGGCGAGTTGGCGGCAACCTTGGCAGCCTCACCATATTGTGAAGAATTGTTGATATATAGGTCATCTGCGCCAGGAAGATTCGCCCGACTTGCGAGTTTGAAGGCTAGGTCGGTATTATTCAGGGTAGTGAGAATATACGAGATTATCGTCTGCTCGTCAACTAACGCTTAGGACCTGACCCTTCTTGTTTACCCCGATTATCCCGCTGGTCGCTTCGTGTTCTGCCGTAACAAATATCGTTTCGCCCGAAATACGGTTCGTGTATAGACAAGCACCGAACTCGAGGTCCTAGAGGTGGATAAAACCATATTTGGTCACGAGGAAGATGTTTCCGTGTTTCTTGGACACCTGCATGGCCACAGGAAAGTCATTGGTGGCTTCTGGAGGGAAGTATACATCAACATTCTTTTTTGTGAAAGGCGGGTCGGGTGCCTGGTGGTCGATTTCAACTATGTGTAGCTGAACGGAAGTGAGGATGCGTAAGAAAACAACAAGTGAGATTATCAAACCTTCGCTCCTATTGCCGTTCGGACGGCAAACGTAACTGATTGGTGCCCGTCCAGCTTCACTTCTGCAAATGATACAGCATGGCCTTCGATAGGCTGACTAACGCCTCATTCCTTGCTGTAGAGCTGCATCGACCCCTTGATCTTAAATGCAGAGGGATCGGTCGTATTCCCAAATATCCCAATGAGAACGAGCGATTTCTCCTCTCAAGTGACGCGATAGTTAATTATTTGAGCACCTGCGAGAATTGGGTGACGGTCGAAAACTTTCTGAGGAGGTGAGGTCGAGTCCGAAATAGACTTCCAAAAGACGATGTCCTCATTGCTGATATGGCAGTGCTGTCCTCTCCGTGTGCAACGGCCTGTCTGGCTTTTCTTGATGCCTTCTTGTTTCCTTTAGGTTGATCTGCCGCATTCTCAGCTTCTTTCTGTGCGCTACTACTGTCCGCAGTAGAACCAGAGACCAAAGGAATCTTGGCATAGTTCTAAGTGAAAAGTGATGAAATTCTTAAAGACGACAGAACTGGTAAAGGGAGAGATACCGTCCTACAATGTGGTAAACTAGAGGGACTTTGTCTCCAATCCGGATCATTGACGTGTCAACAAGAACAAAGTTACAACCTTTACATTTCTTCACAGAACGCCCAATCTCTCTGCCTAGGCTCCGCTCGCCACTGTTGCAGCTGTGTCCATTGACGGGCTACGAGGGCTCGACGCCGCAGGAGACGGCGTGGATTGCTCTGATCCTGACGGCACCGCCGCCATACCGACGCTAGAAGAACTCGGAGCGGGCAAAAGACCATCGTTTTCGAGCGGCAAGGGTCGTGGTGAGCGTATAGGTTGTGTAACTTACATCTCGTCACATTGATTTCAGTCCTGGTTACAGTTGCGCGGTCACCTTTGAGACTTCCTCCGGGATGGCCAAAGCCAAGTTCCATCAAGAATTCCAACAAGCACACCACCCATTTGGTAACCCCAGTGATGCCTCTTGGACGTCGGTTTCAGGATCGTCAACCTCAGGCAGTTCGGTGGCCTCTGACCCTCACTTTACTTTCATCCCTCTTCCGATGGCTGTGGACCCATCCGCAAAGAAACCACACACACATTCTCCCAATTTTTTCCCCGAAGAATCTTCCTCTCTGGCGGCTGACCCTTTCAATGCTGATGGAGGTGAGCCTTGTCCCACCACTGATCCTGCAAACTCGAAGCCATATGTAAGAGATTCAATCCTCAAGTATTCGTTTTATTTGATGTTCACGCAGGGAATCTCAAACCTGATGGCTCACATGATATCACGGATGTCATCTTTCATGAATGCTCTCTTCAAACGTGAGGCGGATGACAATTTGAATACTAAGTGCGCCTGCAAACGACTACTCCGCACATCACGTTGCAATGACTGTCTCCAGCTTGGGCTTGTATGTGATCTATGCTTCGTTGAAGCTCATGTTACAAATCCGACTCACTGGGTTCATCGATGGAATGGTGATTATTTTACGAAGCTTGATATGTCTGCACTGGGACATGTTATCACTCTTGGGCATGGAGGCCGCCCTTGTCCCTCTGTGGAATATCAGAACTCATCTAACCTTTCGCACTTCACTCTTGTTGATTCAAATGGAGTCCACCAAACATTGATTGCATTCTGCAAATGCCCAACCGGAGGTGATCACGTTGACCAGCTACTTGATGCTCAGATATTTCCAGCAACAGTGGACCGACCAGCAACTGGTTTCACCTTCACGCTTCTTGGGCTCTTCCATCTCATATGTCTTCATTCAAAGAAATCAGCATATGACTTCTGTGAAGCACTGCAACGCCTTACCAACAATGCTTTTCCAGACACTGTTCCAGTGAGATAAATCTATGGTGTCTTGATTGTATTCTGATCTCTTTCTAGAATGTTTATAAACAGTTTCGCCTTGTTATTCGCATCTGGCGCTTTCTCAAAATGAAGAAACGGAGTGGCCAGGAGCATGGAATTGATATGCATTTTCCAAATCGCATGGCTGGTAGTGTGATGGTTCCATGCTTTGCATGCCCTGAGCCAGGATTCAATATGGATGAAGATAATGATATGGATGAAGAAGACATCCGGTCAGTTCACAGTTCACATCTTTTCAGATTATACTCACTTGTTTGTAGACATGCGACGACTCTGTTTCTCTCTGCTGATGGGCATTTTGGACTCATGCAGAAGTTGAAGAACAATGATCCAGATGATGTATCTCTCCTTGCTGGTGCAGCAACCTTCCCTCAGGAGGGATCTTATCAAGAATATATCAAGACCACTCATGAATCAACTGAGGTGTTCAATTTTCTTGCTGGTATGGTGACATTCTTAACCATTTCACAGAAATCTACTTGCTCAAACCTACGGGCAGCAAATGCCCAGAACAAAATCAAGTTTCGAGGGTGCAGCCGAACTGGTGTAGTTTCTGTCAACTGTGCACGCCATAGCATCTTCCGCCACCAAGGAATGGTGGACCTTCAGAAGGGTGAACGGTGAGTATCTGTCAGTATCTTATGCCAATCTTTTGACATATCAAGCTCAGATTTCTGAACACTGACTATGCACTTCGGGGTGCACTCAAGAATGCCACTAAAAACAAGTACATTACCTTCACATATGATATTTTCTGCCAGTATGGCATCAATCTCAAGAACCGATTTGTAACATCCTTTCCATCTTTACTCTTCATTCTGGATCGAATCACTGGACTTATTCCAAAGCTTCACATTCAGGGCCACAAGGAGGAGTGTCAGTACCACAGGTCATTGAACTATACACCTGGTGTTGGTCGGACTGATGGTGAGCGTATTGAGGGTGGATGGCATGAGGCTAAACAAGCTGGAGGTATGACTAAGGAGATGAACACAGGACATCGTCATGATACCTTGAGTGACTTCCAGAACCACTGGAATTGGATCAAGGCTACAAATATTGGTACTTTTTTCATCTATTGCCTACAGGAAATCTTGTTCATTGTTGTGACTAGCTCAATACCTTTCTTCACATTTATCAAAGGCACGGACAACAGTGCCAGCCAAATGGGACCACTTCTTTGGGCTCAGTATACTCAATGGACAGGAAAAAGTTACTCGGTGGTCAAATCTTTCACGAGAACCAGAGAATTTGAAATGTAAAACAAGTGTCTACCAATATAAGAAGACAAAAGGTATGCTATAAATATTATGAATACAGCAATCTTATGAAGTTGATTTTTCAGTTCCAAGCCAGGAGACTGTTTACCGCAATATGCTTTCTGCTGAGGTCAAGGCTGATTTGAATGCTGACTCTCAAGGCCAGAGTCTGATTGCTGATTTTCTCAACTCTGGTCTCAAAATCAACTCACAACAGTGAGTCAACATTCCTTCTGATATTGTCTCTCCATAGATTATATTATTATTTTATAGATGCCGACTTCAGTCAAAGATCAAGGAGGCCATTGGTACACACACCACTGGCCAAATACCTGTTGAGTTGGAGAAGGAGCGCTACCAGCTCCAGAGTGATATCAAGAAATGGCGCAAACAACAGATGGAACTAACACCAGGGGTTCTGGACTATCTTTCTACTCTTCATGATTCGCTTCCTGAGCACGAAACCCTACTCCTGCCATCTGATCTTCCCTCATATCTCAGAGAAAAGTTTGGATTATCCAATTTGGCCTCTGATGAGATGTGTCTTCGTGAAGGCGAGGCATATGATGCACTTCATTCCCTTCGCAGTCAGATCCGATATTGCAATGCATTGGTCCAGCACAAGAATGCGAAGAAGAATGCTGTCCATGGTCAATACCTTAGCACTCGGGCTGGTAATTTGATTCGCAATGCCAATCAGAAATCACAGGACTATGCTCAGAAGTATCGTCATGCTAGAGCTGCTATGATTAGTCTTGGACTTCCTTCAAACAGTACTCAGTTTCCTGAACTGACTACAGATAGTATGTTTATGAAAGACTTTTCAAAACCACATGTTCTTGGTGATGGGGGCAAAACAGAAGGGTGGATTTGGTGTGTAGGCCTTCCAGCAGATATGTCTGATGCTGAAAGAGATGAGTATGCTGAGGATGGTATAGTCACATTCATTCTGTTTCCAACAGAGAACTGAGTTTATATAACACAGCTGACCGTGTCCAATGGTTCCGAGCACTTGCAGAGGTGGAGAGATGGCAGGAAGAGGTGGAAATACTCACCCAAGAGTGTCGTCGCACTGTTATGGGATTCCAGAGAATGAAAGATGTCTGGTATGCACTTAGCTCTCCATCCTTGGTTGAGGATACAGCTGTAGAACGGGGAAAGATTGCCTATGCCAAGCGCCAAGGGGCTATGTATGCAAATTTGGAAGCTCAGGCATATGAGTTATTTTTAGCAGCTGGGGTTACTTGGCCAGCAGTAGGCATAACACTTGCAGATCACATTCGAGCTGAAAGACCAAGTTGCAAACTTGAGTGGCCAGATTTATAGAAATAAATCTATTTCTTTACAATTACTTAGCTTACTTTTTGGAATTAATATCATCCCTAGCTGCAATTTTCTGAAGAAAAATATGTATATACTTTTGTTAATATTTTCACATTCTCCTGCTTCCTATTCATTGTTGCTTTGAAAGCCCTTTTTGACTGGCCTGAGTGGCGATCAGATGCAGAAGTGGTATGAAAGGGGTTATAGAGTCCCATTGTCTCACATTTTGTGCAAGAGAAGCTGGTAGTGATCTTGACAAAAATCAGTCATTGAGTGAAATTCAACAAACTAACCATTCACCAGAGCAACACTTGAGATTTGTTGAAATGAGCCACATCCCAATCCACTATCAAATCAGGCAAATTTCCTTGATAAGTGGTTTTGACAATGAAATCACCAAGTTTGTTTGCCATGAGAAGATGCCCACTGGTAAGTCTCAACAGAGCAGTCCCTGCATGTTTTATCCAAATTCCATTGGCCAAGAATGTGTTATGATTAAAGACTCCATATTAAATAGAAGGATTAATCAATATCATATCAAGGTGATTTCTTGGATGTTTACAAGTGACTTCAAGCAGGTCATCCATCATAGCATGGATTCTTCTGTATGTAGGGCTGTATAGATAAGAACCCATGTGTTACGTTTTTCATTTTTCTTCTTAACTTAGCAAGCTCCTTGTAGTAGTTAGACTTCAGTCAATTATTACCTAGTTTGCCAACGAACCAGTAGCAAACCTAGGGTCCCTCTTATCTACTCTTCCAATAGCTTATCTTGAAGTATCGTTGATCACATGGAGAGTCAAGAGTCTCTCACTGCCAACGTCAGGACTCCGTTAAGTCCCAGTAGCTCAAAATCTTCCTGCAAGTCTTGTGATACTAGGTGTAACCTTTGTAAGCGAAGAGAGATCGTAACAAAATAATTGACTCCTACTTCTCGATAACACATTTGTCGTTATCATACGTTGTTGGTTAACTGAGTGAAACCATCAGTGGGAGGATCGCTCTCTTAGTCATTAAAGATAGCACCATCCTTCAAAAAGAAGCCTGAGCCACCGAGCTCCCCTGGTCGTCAGCATAGTGATAAAGCGCGCCCCTGAGTAAAACCCTATTCGCCGACAAACAGTCCGTTCAATAGGTACTGATCCCTCGACCCAGATCCAGAGACTAGCCACAAGGGATTCATAGCATTCACTGACTACACACCAGAAGACCCCCCACAAGAAGAAGCAGAAAGTAGTACGCAGATACAACCATCTGCAGATCCAGAACCAGAACATCAGACATTGACAGGTACCTACGTACCAGCAGTAGTTTACCCTGCCCCCACATTCCAGGTGGATTCCAGGTGGAATGGTTCCGTTCCACAAATCACCCCATGGATTCCACACATTACCCCATGGATTCCACACATTACACCATGGATTCCACACACACCTACCATAGATTCCATGACATTCTACATGGAATCCATAACTTTCCACATGGATTCCACATCATTTCCACATGGATTCCACATCATTCCACATGGAATCCATAACTTTCCACATGG
>Ga0307510_10002736_pt1 | contig 20178 bp, 14 predicted proteins | sample 12_EM_MG_FD_207224 | JGI IMG/M metagenome (GOLD analysis project Ga0307510, IMG submission 207224) | Populus trichocarpa ectomycorrhiza microbial communities from riparian zone in the Pacific Northwest, United States - 12_EM | ecosystem: Host-associated > Plants > Roots > Unclassified | place... | reverse complement strand
GTTTGCCATCAAAGAAAAGAATATGATGCCGGGTCCGGGTCTTATCCAGATCCCTGCTGATGGCTATCAGCTCAGTCAGGTTCATATCACCTTCGCCGGCGATAGCCGTAAAGCTGAAATTAAAGTTGTCCGCCTGAACCCCATCCGGAAGTCCTGCGCCGCCGGCGATGACGCCCTTGATCTCAGTATGCTGGATCGCAACATAACCGGCAACCTTCGCGCCGCCTGAAAAACCGCCCGTATATATTCGGCTGCCATCGATCTTTAACCGCACCTTCGTGTCGGCAGACAGCTGTTGCCAGATCCTTTCTGTGGAGGACCAGTCATTCCCATTCTTCGAGTTGTTGCTGCCAACTAAGATAAAGCCATACGCATCCGCGAGAGATCTGTACTTGTTCAGAGGAAGGACACCACTGCCGTGAGGGTCGAAGAAATAGATGATGGGCAGGGGATTTGCGTTGCCTTTTGAGGGAATATACAAAGCATAGGATTGCGTTGGATCAGCCTTACAGGTTACCCTTTCAATTAGTTTTCCGGCTTGTAAGCCCTCTGCCGCACAAACGTTGAAGCAAACCAGCAGACTCCCAATGATGATCAGTTTCATATTAAAACAAACATACAAAAGTAGCCCGACTGTTAAAATTGATTAACAAACATAAAATCCTGGGTATTTTTTCGACCCATCCCGTTAAATTTGCCAAAACCAATATTTTTAAAAACCCAATAATACTTACCTGTGATGAAGGATCTGATGAGCCGGCCCGGTAAATACCTGACTATCCTCACCGTTGTTGTAGCAGCTTTCTTATTTCTGAACTTTTTACCCATCGGCAGACCTTCCCCACGGGATATAACTGCCCCACCCCGGTCAGTGGCCGCCAATCCTGTCTCAGCGCTTTCTCTCGCAGATTCACCCCGTCTTAATCTTTTATACGATAGCCTGCAACTGGACAGCCTTGGTCTTACTACCCAGGCCTACCATAAAGCTATAGCAGGCTTTTTAAGCCTTGTTGCAACAGGAGCAGTCCCCAATCCCGGCATCCTTTCCATCATCGACTTTTCCCTGCCTTCCACACAAAAAAGACTTTTTATCCTGGATACCTACAGCGGCAAGCTATTATTTAACTCCCTCGTCGCGCATGGCCGTAATTCGGGCACGCTGGTCGCCACCCGGTTTTCCAACCGACGCAACAGCTTTATGAGCAGCCTTGGGTTTTATCTTACCGGCGAACCTTTTATCGGACAACACGGTTACTCCCTTCGTCTGGAAGGGATGGAGAAAGGCTGGAATGACAATGTGTTCAAGCGATCGATCATTATGCATCCTGCGGAATATGTCAGTGAAGATCATATCCGGCAATGGGGACTACTCGGCCGGAGCGAAGGATGCCCCGCCATACCACAACAGCTGGACAGACCCATCATCGATGTCATCCGCGGAGGAAGCTGTCTTTTTGTATACAGCCCGGATAAAAAATATCTAAGCCACCACTCCACCCCCCTGCGTTTTTGACCTCGAGCGCAATCTTATCACCTGCACAGTAGCTCCGACAAGGAACAACAAAAAGCAGATCCCTACCAGTTTCTGAACGAGAGGATCGTCAGGACCGGATGCGATGGGCGAATCCACCGGCAACCGGGTCAGGCTTTCGGTAACACCGGGGATAAGATGAAAAAAGAAGGTCAGGGAATAAAGCACCGTCTCAAGATACGGGGATGCCCGGCCAAAAAGTTTTTTCCCACCCGCATAAGCAAGAGCCAACACGACCAGCGTGATGATCCCCAGCATATGAGGCTTCCCAAAACCCCCATGGTGAAAGATACCAAAGCCGGTGAGGCAGGTCAGCGCGGTGGTAATCACATAGGTCTTGCCGACTCCATTCCTGTAGCTTATCCCGCCGTGACGTATAAGGGAGACGATCCCCGAACCTACAGCAACCAGACTTATCGCTGTATGAATGATACCAAGAGTTGAAAGAGCAGCCATAGTGTTAGCTTTAGTTTAGTATTGGAAAATAGTGGAATTTTCCGATAATGAACGGTCCGGGTATTAAAAGCGGACAGTTTACAGGACAAGACTTAACATAAAAAATTGATTCCCAATAAGGTAAAACTTTGGCCTTGAATTGGTGGCATTTTTCATATGATAAAAAACTATCTGACCGTCGCCTGGCGATATCTCATCAAGAATAAAGCCCACTCTTTTATCAATATCATGGGGCTGTCCGTGGGAATGGCAGTAGCCCTTCTTATCGGACTATGGATCCATGACGAATTATCGTTTGATAAAAACCACCCGAATTACGATCGCATCGCCCGGGTGATCCAGAATGTTAGTCATAACGGCGCGGTTCAGACCTGGAATTCTGTTCCCTTCCCGCTGGCGGAAGAATTGCGTAAGCATTACGGCAGCGATTTCAAGTCTATCGTGATGGGAAGAGGAAGCTCAAATCTCATCGTCGGATTCGGCGATAAAAAAATAACCCAGAAAGGGGCTTTTTACGAGGCGCCCATCACCGACCTGCTTTCCCTGCATATGCTGCAGGGTCCCAGAGATGCCTTGAAAGATCCTTCCGCTATTATCCTGTCTGCCTCCGGAGCAAAGGCTTTGTTTGGCGACAGCGATCCCATGGGTAAGACATTAAAGCTCGACAATAGCATGAATGTGAAGGTAGCAGGGGTCTATGAAGATCTTCCCTACAATTCTACGTTCAGCGATCTCCAGTTTATAGCCCCCTGGCAGTTATTATATGCCAGTACGGATTGGATCAGGACTATGCAGGACCCCTGGCGACCTAATGCCTTTGAGCTCTATGTCCAGCTAACCGACAAAGCCAATGTCGCCAGCGCTTCGGCCCGGATCAGGGACGCGAAGCTAAAAATGGTCAATCCCGCTCTTGCCGCACACAAGCCCCAGCTCTTCCTTTTTCCTATGAGCCAGTGGCATTTGTTTTCTGAGTTCAGAAATGGGGTCAACACCGGCGGTCGTATCCAATATGTCTGGATGTTTGGCATCATCGGCATCTTTGTGCTGCTGCTCGCCTGTATCAATTTTATGAACCTCAGCACCGCACGCAGTGAAAAAAGGGCCCGCGAAGTAGGTATTCGCAAAGCCATTGGATCACTTCGCTGGCAGCTGATCTATCAGTTCTTCAGCGAGTCCATCCTGGTCGTTTCACTTGCCTTTATCTTTTCTTTGCTGCTGGCTCAGCTAAGCCTGCCCTTCTTCAACGGAGTGGCGGATAAAAAGATGGCTATCCCATGGCAGAGCTTAGGCTTTTGGATAACGGCCCTTTCTTTCACCCTTGTGACCGGTCTTATTTCCGGTAGCTATCCAGCTCTCTACCTGTCCTCTTTCCGGCCGGTAAAAGTGCTGAAAGGCAGCTTCCGGGTAGGCCGCCTGGCAAGCCTTCCAAGAAAGGCCCTGGTAGTCCTGCAATTCACTGTGTCCGTCACATTGATCATAGGAACCATCATCGTCTTCCGGCAGATCCAGTATGCAAAGAATCGACCAATCGGGTATGACAGAAGTGGACTTATCGCGATGAATATGGTCAACTCAGCAATCCACGATCATTTTAATGCTGTACGGGATGAGCTGATGCAGAAAGGGGCCATCGTCTCCATGGCCGAAGGGGATGGTTCGCCGACAAGGGTTTATTCGAGTACCAGCGGCATAGAATGGACGGGTAAAGATCCTACTCTTGCCGTCGACATGTCCAACGCCAGTGCCTCCTACGACTATGGCAGGACGGTAGGCTGGCAGTTTGTGGCAGGTCGGGACTTCTCCCGGGACTATGCGAGAGACTCGGCGGGCCTGGTTCTCAATGAATCCGCCGTAAAGTTCATGGGCTTCAAAGACCCCATCGGCCAGATCGTCAAGTGGAACGGAACACCCCTGACCGTCATTGGCGTCATAAAGAACATGATCATGGAATCCCCTTATGACGAAGTAAGCCCCTGCATGTTCTATCTGCAGACCACTACCAACAGTGCTGTCATTGCCAAATTAAATCCCCGCCTCAGCGCTACGGAAGCGCTGGCGATCATTGGCCCTGTATTCCGGAAATACAACCCTGAGCAGCCTTTCGAATACCATTTCGTCGAGGAAGAATATGCCCGGAAATTTGGCAACGAACAACGCATCGGGACCTTAGCCAGCTTCTTTGCCGTCCTCGCCATCTTTATCAGCTGCCTGGGGCTGTTTGGCATGTCCTCCTTTATGGCTGAACAACGTATAAAAGAAATAGGCGTACGTAAAGTACTGGGAGCTTCCGTATTCAACCTTTGGGGCTTGCTGTCAAAAGACTTTGTAGCCCTTGTTTTTGTCGCGCTGTTCATAGCGATCCCATCGGCATATTTCCTGATGTTCTCCTGGTTACAAAATTATCAGTATAGAACGGGACTAAGCTGGTGGTTCTTTGCCTTGCCGGCGGCAGGGGCCATGCTGATCACCTTGCTGACCGTCAGCTTTCAGTCGATAAAGGCCGCATTGACAAACCCGGTAAAGAGCCTTCGTGCCGAATGATGTATAATTTATCGATTATACCACCTGTCGGCTGAACGACACCGGGAACATCGATTTTCTCGTTACATTGCAATAAAATCAATAGCAATGGCAACGAATTCAACACCAGCGCCCGTCACGGCACTATTCCTGGATATCGGTGGCGTGATGCTCACCAATGGTTGGGACAGGAGATCAAGAGAAGCAGCAGCAAAACAATTCAATCTCGATCTCGACGATCTGAACGACAGACACCGGATGACCTTTGATACTTATGAAGCCGGCAAGCTAAGCCTGGATGAGTATCTGAAAAGAGCGGTTTTCTATAAGGACCGCCCGTTCACGATCGAAGAGTTCAAAACTTTTATGTATGACCAGTCGGTCGCTTATCCCGAGATGATCGATCTCATAAAAGCCCTGAAGGCAAAATATAACCTTAAAATAGCCGTCGTCAACAACGAAGGCCGGGAGCTGAACGAACACCGGATCAGGACCTTCAAGCTGAACGAGTTCGTGGACTTTTTCATCTCCTCCTGTTTTGTACATTTTCGTAAGCCGGACGTTGACATCTGGAAGGTCGCTCTCGACATCGCGCAGGTGCCCAGGGAAGGGGTGGTCTATATCGATGACCGGAATATGTTCGTGCAGGTTGCTGAAGGTCTTGGCCTCAGAGGCATCACGCATAATTATAAGAATGTCGGACAGACAAAACAGGCGCTGGCAGACATGGGTCTGAAGCTGTAATCATATTTTTCCTACTTTAACAAAGTTTTCAAAACCGGGATAAAGCTATTATCGAGCAATAACTTTATCTTGGTTTTATGACTGCTTCTACTCCGGTCTGCCTATCCTTTCTCTTGCTGTTATGCATCCCTGCAACAGCCCAACAGGTCTTGAGCGGCAAGATCCGGCGCCGGTCAGGCGACGAGATGCTACCCTCCGTCAGCGTCATAAACCGTACACAAAGGAAAGTCAATATCTCCGATGCCGGGGGTAACTTTAAGATACCCGCAAAACCCGGAGACACCATCACCTTCACCTCTGCAGGTTATAAGCCAGATACAGCCTTTGTCAGGGACTGGATGTTTGAAGAGAAAGGAGGATATCTGATCGCCCTTGAACCCAACCCGGTAGGATTACCCGCGGTGCAAGTGGACGAGGTTTCCAATTATAAAAAGGATTCTATCAAAAGGAGAGAAGAGTATGCCTGGGTATTCCCGACACACCGAAGAAGACTGATCGGGAGTGAGACCGTACAGGATGGAGTTGGCATAAGCATCAGTCCCCTGGACTATTTTGGCACCGGGGAAACACAAAAAAGACGGCTGAGACGACGTCTGAAACAGGAAGAGATAGATTACTATATCGACTTTCGTTTCCCAGCCGCCTATGTGTCCAGAGTTACAGGTCTTCACGATGATTCGCTGCGGATCTTCCTATACCAATATCGCCCCAGCTACAACTTTTGCCGCAAGGCTGCCAACGAGGACATCCTGCTTTATATCAATGATAAGGTAAAGAAATACCGCAGCGGGGGCTAACCTAGCTCCACAACCTGTCCCAGGAGCGTACATTATCCCATTCCGGCGTAGGCCCGAAATAATTCTTGTTCTCAGGATCCAGATGTTTTTTCAGCATATCCTCGTTGAGCTCGACTCCGAGTCCCGGCGTATCGGGCACGTTGGCAAATCCCTTCTCGAATAAAGGCTTCCCATCCTTTGTCTTCACAAAATCGGTCCAGTATGGCAGGTCCAGGGAGTGATGTTCCAACGCCACGAAGTTCTGCGTAGCCGCAGCACAATGCACATTGGCCATGAAGCTGACGGGCAGACCGGCAAAATGCATAGCCATGGCTACTCCTTTTTCTTCGGCATAGTCGCCGATCTTCTTTGTCTCAAGCAATCCACCGGAGGTAGCCAGATCAGGATGGATAAGGTCGGTGGCGTGATTATCAACCAGTTTTATGAACTCCTCTTTGAGATAGATGTCTTCCCCCGTATTCGTAGGTGTCTCGATGGCCCGGGTAATTTCTTTCCATTCATCGGTGAACTGCCAGGGAATAAGGTCCTCCAGCCAGGCAAGCCGGTAATGATCCAGTCCCTTACCAAGGCGGATGGCATTGTTCATGTCGAAATGGCCATAGTGGTCCGACGCCAGCGGCACTTCAAAGCCAATGACATCCCTGACCCTGGCAACATATTTTGCCATCTCCTCGATCCCCTTGTCCGTAACCTGGATCTGCGTAAAGGGATGTTTTGTGGCACCATAGGTCATCGGCGCCATATTCCATTGCCGCTCTACATCCCAGTAATTTGTATTGACGAGAGTACCCGGTATCTTCCGGATCATTTCAATACCCAGATCCATCTTGAGGAAGGTGAAGCCTTTCCCTTCGAGCCGGTCTTTCAACTTTGCTACAAATACTTCGGGATCTTCTTCTTCGGGGGTGTCGGCATAAAGACGAACCTTATCCCGGTATTTGCCACCCAGCAGCTGGTAGGCAGGAACGTTATACGCCTTCCCCGCCAGGTCCCACAAAGCCATTTCTACCGCACATACTCCCCCGCCCTGCCGGCCATGGAATCCGAATTGTTTTATTCGTTTGAAGATCTGTTCTACACTGCAGGGATTCATGCCCATGATACGGCTTTTCAAAAAAAGAGCATACCGCCAGTCCGCACCGTCGCGCACTTCTCCCAGACCATAGATGCCCTGGTTCGTGTCGATGCGGATGATGGTGCAACGGCCTGTCGTATTCATGACCGTAGCATAACGCATATCGGTGATCTTCAGATCCGAAGGTCCTGAGTAACGGTTGACCTTTGACGAGCTGTGTGCGAAGGTATCTTCGATGCCGGCAAAGAAGAGGCCGCTAAGCGAGAGGCCGCCCAGCGCTGATTTTTTAAGAAACGAGCGGCGATTTTCTCCGGCAGCCGGAGCCACGATCTCTGACTCCGGGAGATCTTCGGGGTTGCTAAGCCCGAGGTTTGCAAGAAAACTTTTTGATGGATTCATGATTGTTTATTTAAATTACCAGGTTCTGTTTTTCAAATACTCATCCAACTCTTTCCTGCTCATCGGCAATTTCTCCGGATGCTCGTCCAGCCAATGAAGAAAATCTTTTTTGATCTCATCCGACCACTGACTATCGATCTGCCCGGCGAGATATTTTTTTTCACGAAGACGCTGGTGTCCAAAATCATCTCTAAGCTCGATAAATTCGGCGGTGATGACAACGGTATCCAATAAATGTGCAGGAATAAAGACAACGCCGTATTTATTGGCCAGGACAGCATCCCCCGGCAGCACTACAGCCCTGCCGATCCGGATAGGCGCATTGATGGAGGTCAGCATCATTTGCTGAATATAGGAGGGATCTACACCTTTTACCCAGCCGTTAAAGCCATTGATCTCGCTGAGTCCCGCTTCGTCCCGGACACTGCCATAAAAGATAACTCCGCGGTGTGAGCGCGAATAGATCGCATTCCCCAGGTTGTCCCCGATAAGTGTGCCATCGGCCATTTTCAGATACCCATCCGCGACATAGACATCCCCATCAGTAAGCACATCGATAGGCCAGGAATTGGTGCCGCCCTGGGGATTACGGCCTTCCACCTTACCCTGCTCCTTCACCACATTGATGAGATCCGGACGGGAAGGCATGTACTGCGCGGTGACCACACGGCCGGTCATAGCTCCGCTATCGGGATGGATCACATGCCACTCGCCTTCATATTGGTTTTGATACCCATGATTGCGCAGGATCCCCCACGCCTCTTCGAGGGAGATATTCTTCAGACGTTGCAGCATGTTGTCGGATACTTTTGGCCGGCCGTCGGCAGAACGCTCGCCCTTCCAGCCGGGCGTCAGGGCCCTGATATATTCCGGTGAGGAACCGACTCGCTGGGCCTCAAGCCGGACTGTTGCAAACAGCAGCGATAAGAAAAGCCAGTTTCTGATCATATTCAATTGTTGTTGATGATTCAAAATTCGTTTTTAATGCTTTCGTATACCCGGTTGAATTTCGCCATCCTCTCCCGGTAAACCGCATGCGCTGCTTCCACCGGTGAATATACCGCCAGAGGCTGTCTGCAAAAAGCAGGGCTTTTACCAAGGGCCTCCATCCCAACCACTACAGCGCCCATCGCAGCGCTCTCCTCTTCTCCGAAGGTCAGCACCTTTACATTGAACACATCCGCCAGCATCTGCACCCATAGCGGGCTACGGGCAAAGCCGCCGGTAGCATGCAGCTCGGTGATGGTATTCTTCTCCGCCAATATCCGCCCAATACTGTAGACGGCATAAATGACCCCTTCCATGGCGGCGCGTACCAGGTGTGCTTTTGTGTGACGGATCTGAAGTCCGAAATAAAGCCCCCTTGCTTTTGAGTTCCATACAGGCGCCCGCTCGCCAAGGATATAAGGAATGAACAGCAGTTCCTCCGATCCGGCCGGCACCGTCGCCGCCAGCTGAAAAAGCTGTCCATAACTTTCCCCGGACTGAAGAAGCGTTTCCTTCAACCATTGTAACACGATGGCTCCGTTGTTGGTAGCGCCTCCGCTGATATAGTCGTTGTCTTTGACATGATAGCGAAAGGTTCGCATCTCTTCATCGACGGCAGCTCCGGCGAGGATCATCCGGGCCGCCCCGCTGGTCCCGATAGTGACAGCCATGACGTGATTGCCGCTGGCGCCGGTAGCCAGGTTGGCGGAAGCGCCGTCGCTGCAGCCGATGATGATAGGTGTTCCCCGGGGAAGAGATAAGGACACGGACGGATCTCCTTCCCGGGTCTCATAGGTGATAAAATGCCGGGGAGAAACTACCCGGGCCAGTTTTGAACGGTCAACAGAAAGATATTTCAGAATCTCTTCATCCCATTGCAGGGTTCTGCTGTTCAGCAAACCCGTGGCCGAAGCGATAGACGTGTCTACAGATCCATCTCCGAATAATTTCCGGAAGACATATTCCTTTATCCCGATGAATGCTGCAGCTGTGGCAAAAAGATCAGGCTGCTCCTGTCGCAGCCACAGCAGCTTGCACAAAGGGGTCATGGCATGTACGGGGACACCGGTAGCCTCGTAGAAGGCCTTTTTTCTCCCGTTGAGGGATAGCTCTTCTGCAATGGCCGCTGCCCGGTTATCCGCATAAATGATACAGGGAGTGAGGGGCCTGTCCGCTTCATCCACTGCCAGAAGACTATGCATAGCCGAGCTAAAAGCAACCATTTCCGGCCGGGCAGGAAGAAGGGCAGCAGCCACTTCGTTGATACACCGGCATACAGCCCGCAGGATCTCATCAGGGTCCTGTTCGCTTCTGTCAGGCGCCGTATGTAGCATCGGATAGGATACCGAACGCTTCTCGATGGGTATGCCCTCCTTGCTAAAAGCAACGGCCTTTGCCGATGTCGTCCCTATGTCCACTCCCATATAATAGGTCATGCGATGCTTATTTATCCCAGAAAATGCGTGTGGCCATGTTGTCTGCTCCGATGTGGCTGACCGCCGCATTATAGTTAGCCGAATTTGCCGACGCTTCCCGCAGCGGGTATTGCAGCCGGTGGATGAATGCACCCTTTACGGACGGGTCGGCTCCGGGATAAGGGTTTATCGGCAGCGACGGATAACCGCTGCGACGGAAATTTGCCCAGGCCTCCGTTCCGTTGAGGAAGGACGCGATCCAGTATTGGGTGTTGATCTGCTGTAATGCACTGGCCGGGTCATAAGGATTGGCAGCCAGGTAGGCATTCTCAGCAGCGGTGGCGATGGTGGCAGAGACATCATACTTCGCCAGCTGGTCCATATGCGCCTTTACCGCGGCATTGTACAGGGTAGCGGGATCAGCTGCTATCCATCCCCGTTGTGCAGCCTCGGCCAGTAGCAGCTGTGTCTGAGCGAAAGTGACAAAGAATTCCGGGATGTCGATGCGGCCGACTGTCCGCCTGTTCAGCTGCGAATACTTCCAGCCGGTAGTGGCCTTGCCGGGGAAGTTGGGCTCCGTGCTGATCGTAGCTTCATTGTAGCCGATAGGTATTCCTATCTGATCAGCGAATGCAGTGTCTTCTGTGCCTGTGGAACCCGCGGGAAGTGAGCCCCCCGGATTGGTATACTTGACGGCGATGACACCCAGACGCGGATCGTGCGTCCGCATCAGCGAGTCGATAAAGGGTTTGCCAAGATAGACATTGGCCTTTTCCGTTCCCTGGAACCAGCTTCCCGTAGGGCTGTTGAAGGTGCTGTTGAAAGGAACATAGGCATTGTCGGCATTGGAAGCCAGGGTGCCGGCTGTATAAGCAGCTGATACGATCTGTTGCGCCTTGGCCGCATCGAGCTTAGTATATCGCATGCCAATCCTTACCAGCAGGGAATTCCCCAGCTTCTTCCACTGCGCGATATTGCCTTTATAAATGACATCCCCCGACTCGATGGCCTTGCCGGCATCCAGTGCCGCAGTAGCCGTGGTCAGCTCGTTGATGAGATCGGTATAGATATCCTGCTGGGCATCGTATTTAGGCAGGCTGATCCCTTTTAGAAATCCCTGACCAGCCTCCGAATAAGGCACGTCGCCATAGGTATCCACCAGGATCATAAATACATATGCTCTCCAGATCCGGGCCATGTTATAAAGATTGCTGCGCGTCGCATTGGCCTTTGTCTGGTTCATGACGTCCGCGAGCAATGCTACCGGGCCGTTCACGGCAGTGGTGCTGCCGGTGACAGTGCCGCCATTGCCCGTACCATTGTACAGAAAATCAAAAGTCGTGCTGGCATTGTTGTCGAACTCCACATTGTGATTTCCCCCTTCAGCAACACCAGTGAAAGGATGGATCACCTGCTGCACAATGGGAAACTGGTAATAATATACCGGAATGGATGCGTTGACTTCAGCGCTGGCAAAAAGATAGGCTGGGTCCAGCGTACCCGGCTGTGTCGGATTAGTATTCACCGCCACAAAATCCTTATCGCAGGAACTGGCGCCTGCCAGCAGCAGAAGCAGAAGAAAATATCGGTTCTGAAAAATACGTCGCATAATATTTTATTTAGGCTATGCTTAAAATTTAAAATTCAAGTTGACCCCATAACTGCGGGTAGTAGGAAGCGTATGCGTCTCTATCCCCTGTAGATTGTCCGAAGCAGAGACCGATGCCTCCGGGTCGAGATTGTCTACATATTTTTTGATCATCAAAACATTGTATACCGTTCCGGAAACAGAGACCTGTCTTACAAAGGTCTTCTTCAGGAAAGGGGAGAGGTCATAGGATAATGACAAGGACCTCCACCGGATAAAGCTGGCATTATATACAAAAGGGGTGGCGATATTCGTGGACCGGTATTGCGTATAAAAAGTCTCGGCGGGGACAGCCGTGGTATTAGCCGAGCCATCCGAGTTGACAGCGGCAAAGGTGACACCCCCTTCCCTGCCTACCAGCGAAGACTTGGACAATCCTTCCCGCAGGAAGTTGAGATTCGAGTTGGAGAGCATTTTCGCACCGGCCTTGAAGTCTATCTGTGTGAATAGCCGCCATCTGCCCAGGCTGAATGTATTCTGCCAGCCGCCAACCCAGGTAGGAATTGCGCTGCCAAAGGTTTTCAGGTTACCTTGCAGGAAGAGGCCACCACTGGTAATGATATTTCCTTTTACATCCTTCTTATAATCATAACCGCGAAGGGAAGCCAAAGGCAGGCCCACCTCGTGCGATACGGTGCCAAAGAATTCACCGGAGCCTACGTCAAAACGCTGCTGGCCGTTAGCCAGAGCCAGCACCTTGCTCTTGTTGTAGCTGCCGTTGATGCCGGTCTCCCAGCTGAAGTTCCGGGTTTTGACAGGTGTTCCGGTCAGGAGTATCTCCACACCCTGGTTGCGCAGATGACCAAGGTTTACCTTTGTTGAGCTATAGCCGCTGGCATTAGAGACTATTACATTCAGGATCTCGTCATAGGTGTTCTTATTATATACCGCGCCGTCCAGACTTAGCCGGTTGTTGAATAGTCTGAGCTCAAGTCCCAGCTCCACCTCCTTTACCTTTAATGGCTTCAGGTTGGGGTTGGGGCTGACATTGCTGGCGATGTTACCCAGCGCCGAGCCGTTGAACTGGTTGGCATTGACACCGTAATACAGGGCGTTCGAATAAGGATCGGTGTCGCCTCCTACTTCCGCATAGGCAGCCCGCAGCTTGCCATAATTCAGCCAGGAAGGCAGCTTGGAACCAAGCAGCTCGGTCCAGACAAAACTAAGGCTGGCAGAGGGATAGAGGTAGTTGTTGGAGTTCGGGTTCAGGGTGGAGAACCAGTCATTCCGGGCAGTGAGATTCAGGAAAAGATAATTACTGAACGACAACTCGGCTGTGCCGTATAACGAATTGACCTCTTTCTTTGTATAGTTGTAGAACGGACTTTTTGTTTGTCCATTGCCTATTGTATAAAGATCCCTGACATAAAAATTGGTGACCGAGGCTCCGATGTCGGTATAGACCTGCTCCATCTGGTTTCCGCCAAGCGCGACATCGATACCAAATTTTCCGAAAGAATGTTTGCCTCCGACAAGGAAGTCCATATTCCGCTCGCGAAAGGTCGTCTCGTCCTGGTAGTAGTAGCCGTTGAATCCGCTGGCCGCGGCGCCGATGCTGCGCGTACCGGTCGGACGATCGTAATCATAGGGACGTGTATAATAGTCCTGACCAAAACGACCTTGCAGATACAGCCAATCAGTAAACTGATAACGCAGCGATGCATTGCCGATGATGCGGTCGCGTCGGACGTGTTCAAAACGCTGCAAGGTGACCCAGTAGGGGTTATTACGATTGGTAAATCGTGACAGTGGCTGTTCATTGCCGCTGGCATCTTTATAGGTCGCCTTCAGCCAGGGGACATCGATGCTGTTGGCCATCGTATAAATGGTCGTATTGGCATTCATATCCTGGATACCTATCTGGGGCGGGTTGTGATTGTATTCATTCGAATAGTTGGCATTCAGCTGCAAGGTCAGCTTTGGAGTGAACTTATAGTTGAGACCCAGGTTCACGATCTTTTTGTGATAATCGGAATTAGGCATAATGGCATTCGCATCGGTGTTGGAAAAAGACAACCGGAAATAACCTTTGTCATTCCCGCCGGAGAGAGCCACGGTATTGGTATAGTTGGCCCCGGTCCGGTAGAAATCTTTGATCCGGTTCTTATAGGCCACATAGGGACGCGTAGAGCCGTCGAACTGGGGTGTAGGCTTGCCGTCGAGTTTCTCGCCGAAACTGTGCACACCCGAACTTTGTGCATCACTCACGGACAAAGGTCTGACTCCATTCTCTCCCTGTCCATAGATGTATTGAAAGTCGGTATAGTCCAGCGCCTGGTCAGCCTGAAAATGAGAATTGACCTCAACGCCGATGTCCCGGTTCCGGACACCGCTGCGGGTCGTGATGATGATAGCGCCGTCCTTGGCCCTGAAACCATAAAGGGCAGCGGCAGCCGCACCTTTTAGTATGGTCATCGACTCGATATCGTCCTGGTTGATGCTTTGTAATCCATCTCCCTGGTCGGAAGAGCCTCCCGTCGGGTTCCCTGTTCCATTGCCATTGGAGCCACCCCCGGATATACTCGTATTGTTGATGGGAATTCCATTGACGACGATCAGCGGCGAGTTATCTCCCTTGAAAGAAGACTGGCCACGGATACGGATCTTGGTAGAGCCGCCCGGACCACCGGCCGGCGGGGATACGTTCAGTCCCGCTACTTTACCTTCAAGGCTGTTCCCGAAATTGGTAGTGCGGTTAGTCGTCAGCTGCTCGGTATTAACGCTGGTCGCAGCATAACCCAGCCGCCTTGCCTCGCGCCGGATGCCCAACGCCGTCACCAGCACTTCATTGAGATTACGTGCGTCGGACACAAGGACGACATCGATGACATCTCTGTCGCCAACGGGAATTTCCTGAAAGATAAAACCGATGGAGCTGACTATCAGCGTCGCGCCGGAAGGTGCATTGATGTGATAACGGCCGAGCGAATCGGCAGTGGCTGCTGCTCTTCCACCCTTTACCTGTATGGTCGCAGCTGCAATAGCCTTCCCCGCCGCGTCGGTGACGGTGCCGGTCCTTGTTTGCGCCATAATGTTCGTGGTAAAGAAAAGGAGGGTGGTAAGAATAGCTGGTGCAATTCTTTTCATAATAGCAATTGTTTTGTTTTAGCAAATCGTCAGTAAGTGATATTATCTATCACGATACAAAGAAGATAAAGTTTTACAAAAAAAACTTCCAATAAAGAACACCGGTGAATTTTATACAGCGGGAAGAAATGTCTATATTACACTAAACCGGACGGAGTCCGGTTCCCAAAAACACCAAAGAGAGATTGCTTGAACTCCTATCTATTTCAAAAAGGACTGTCCGGTGAACTGGATCTTTTCCCGCACATCATCGAGTTCGGGCTGAAAAAGGTACAGACTATCCGTCTCTCTTCTTTTCCCATTGAAAGAACTACGGCCTTCAGCATCTATTATATCTGGGACGGTCGCTACGACTGGAGCATCGATGGTGATCCCTATATTCTTTATCCGTCCGACCTGGCACTTGTTCTGCCGGGTCAGACCCTTGGCAGCCCGCGCAGCGCTCTTGACATCGGCTCCATTTCCTGGCTGACGCTGGACAACAGTCACGGATCGTGGAGTGGCTTCTCCCCGACCGAAAGCCGTTCTATCCAAAAGATCCTACAACTGAATGCCATTCCCGTTGCAGCCGGGATGAAAGACGCGGGCCGAATCTTCCAGCAGCTGACACAGGAGCTGCACCTTCAGGAGATCGGGTTTCAAACAAGAGTAAATCAGCTTATAGATGCACTGCTGATCCTGGCTACCCGGCAGTTCATTCATCAAAGCCATTCGCAGCGGGATTTCTCCGGCTCGTTCATGAAGCTTGAACAGGAGCTGAGAAAAAATCTTTCTCATCAATGGGCTGTTGATGAAATGGCCGCGCTGGTTGGCCTTGGCACAACGGCCTTTACCGAAAAAGTAAAAAGCTATACCGGTTTTTCTCCCTTGAACTATCTCATCAATATCCGCATTTCGGAAGCGATCAGGCTATTGAAACAGACAGATACCAATCTGACAGATATAGCGCTGGATACCGGCTTTTATTCATCACAACATTTTTCCACTACTTTCAAGAAGCTGACCGGCTATACGCCGAGCCAGTTTCGAAAAGATAATACTGACAAACCATGAACAGTCAACAGGATTGCATACTGACAATTGACCTGGGCACGGGCTCAGTGCGGATCTTTGCCTTCAACCTGGAAGGGGTCTTTATCGGGTCGATGAAAGGCTCCTATCCTACTTTCCACCGGGAGCCGGATCAGAGCGAGCAGGATCCCGAACAGATCTTTATCACCGTCCTTTATGTGCTAAAGAATCTCCTGAACGAACGCATTCATCCGGCCGGTTACCAGGTGACAGCCATTTGTTTCAGCGCCGCCATGCATAGTGTGTTGCCCGTTGATAAAAAAGGAAATCCATTGGGGAATGCCATCACCTGGTCGGACAACCGGGGAAAACAAGAGGCCAGGGAGCTAAAAAACACTTCGCTCGGCAAGGCCATTTATGACGCTACCGGCACTCCCATCCATCCCATGTCCCCGCTGATCAAGATAGCATGGATGAAAAATCAGGACAAAGAACGTTTCGACAAAACAGCCCGGTTCCTTTCCCTGAAAAGTTATATCATCCAACAGCTGACCGGCGAAACGATCATCGACTATAGTCTTGCATCTGCTACCGGGCTGTTCAATATCCATTCCTTTCAATGGGAACAGGCCGCCCTCGATTACGCAGGGATTACCGCCAGCCGGCTGCCGGAACTCGTACCGGTATTTTATTCGACACTCCGGCTTCGCGGAGAGTTCCAGTCTTCTTTAGGATTATCTTCCAATACAAAGATCATAGCCGGAGCCAGCGACGGATGTCTCGCCACCCTGGGTGCGGGAGTATGGGGTGAAGGGAAGGCAACTATTACCGTAGAACAGAGCGGCGCAGTGCGGGTAGTAGGAAAGGATGTGCTCATCGACGAAAAACAACGCCTTTTTAACTATGTGCTGACTAAAGATTATTATGTCTCGGGAGGCCCTACCAACAATGGAGGGGTCGTCTTCGAGTGGTTCACCCGCGAGTTCGGCTCTTTCCGGAAAGCCTTTGACCTGGAAGACTCTATGGAAGGTTTGATCCAGGAGGCATCCAAGATCCCCGCCGGCAGCGATGGTCTGCTCTTTCTCCCCTATCTTCTCGGGGAAAGGGCGCCTATCTGGAATGCCAATGCGCGTGGCCTGTATTTCGGACTGAACATGCAGCACCGGCAGCAGCATTTTATCCGGGCCACCATCGAAGGCATACTCTATGAGATTTACAGTATCGGCAAAACACTGGAAGAACACCGGGCCATCCATACCCTCTCTATCAACGGTAGCTTCACGTCCTACCCATTCTGGGCCCAGATGATCGCCGACATCTTCAACAAGCCGGTGCATGTAAAGAACAATTCGGACAGCATCGGGCTGGGCGCCTTTCTTGTAACAGCCACGGAGATGGGTTTGTATAAGAGTCTCGAAGAGGCAACCCGTGGCATCGACGTCCCGGGTATGTACCGGCCGGACAGGAACAACCATGAGGTCTATATGCGGCTTTTCCGCATCTTCGAGCGGCTGAGCAGTAAGTTGGCGGACGACTTTGAAGACATCACCAATTTGCAGAGCTAGTGAGACCTTTATTTTAGCTCAAACACGGCAAACTGTTCCTGCTCTGTAGATTTGAAATTTTGGATCGATAGTTTCTCGCCCGCAGGAAGAAAAAGGTAATCTCCCTTGCTTTTAAAAGGCTTGTTATTGACTTGAGCTATCGAAGCCTTCCCCACAAGCCCTACCACGACCATCGGCGTAGGGCGCGCAGCCAATTCGACACCGTTGCCCGGTCCCACTGTGACACGATAGCCTCTGGCAGGCAATTCGTCGAATAAGAGCGTAAAAGCAGGATCCCTGACGATCGCTGCAGCCTTTCCTGTTGGCTTATGCGGCAGCTCGATATCGATCGTATGAAACGGTATCTTATCTTCATTCCATACCCGATGGATCCGCGGCGTATCGGTAAAATCCTCATACCAGAGTCCTTCCGTACTAAAAGTCCTGTGGCGGGGTTCGATTATCGTCTGCGAACCCGTCCTGGTATTACCAAGGACCAGGAATATGGAAGGTGTAGAATGTTTGTGATACAACGAAGTGTCTCCCGGTGGTAAATGCACATCCAGGATCCGCACCCATCCGTTGTCAAGAACATCATGATGTCTTGGCTCATTGCGGACCTGTATCACTTTTGAAGTATCTATATGAAGCTGGGCTGAACCGCCGCCGGCAAAAAGAAGGGAGACCAAAATAAAGAGGGTAAGGCTGCGCATTGCTGTTTTTTTATAAAAATAAGAATAAATTACGCATTCGATTGCGTTAGCTTTTTTTACTTATTGCCATTATCTTTAAGCAAATGAATAGAAAAGATTTCCTCCGCAATAGCAGCCTTGCCGCCATGGCCCTGGCCGCAGCCGCAACTCCCGCCACACAGGCCTTTTCCCGGGACAAGGCACCAGATGACAAACCCAGTGGCAACAGATCCGCCGGCACCCTGTTCGCGGGCCCTAAAGTCCGCCTTGCCATCCTTGGCACCGGGCTTCGTGGCCAGAACCACCTAAGCCTTCTCCTGAGAAGGGATGACGTGGACCTGGTCGCCATTTGTGATGTCGACAACCGGATGCTCGACAGCACAAAACAGATCATCACAAAAAGCGGAAAGAAAATGCCAAAGGTCTATACAGGTAATCCCTATGCCTGGAAGGACCTGTTAAAACAAACAGAGCTGGACGCGGTGATCATCGCCACTCCCTGGGAATGGCATAAACCCATGATCGTCGGGGCCCTGGAAGCAGGAATAAAATATGTAGGCACGGAAGTCATGCTGGGCATTACCCTGGAAGACCACTGGGAAGTGGTGAAGACGGCGGAGAAGCATGAGGCGCATGTGATGATGCTGGAGAACGTTTGTTATCGCAGGGATGTCATGGCCGTATTGAACATGGTTCAGCAGAACCTGTTCGGTGAGCTGGTGCATCTCCAGGGTGGCTATCAGCATAATTTAAGAGAGGTGAAATTCAACAATGGGCAACAACCTTATGGCGGCGGCTGTGAGTTTGGCGAAAAAGCATTCTCCGAAGCCCGCTGGAGGACCGAGCATTCTGTTCACCGCAACGGCGACCTCTATCCTACCCACGGCATCGGACCATTGGCCCACTACATAAATATCAACAAGGGCAACCGGTTTACCAACCTCTGCTCGTTCTCTTCAAAAGCGCGGGGTCTTCATGCCCATGTGCTCAAGCAATGCGGTCCTGAGCATCCCAGCGCCAAGGTACAGTTCAAGCTGGGAGATGTGGTAACCACTTCCATCAACTGCGCCAACGGAGAGACCATCTTATTACAGCATGATACCAGCCTTCCCCGTCCCTATTCCCTGGGCTTCCGGGTGCAGGGAACAGGCGGCCTTTGGATGGATGTTGCCAAAAGCATTTATGTCGAAGGACAGTCAAAGAATGATGAATGGGATGAGGCAAAGATCTGGCTCGACAAATACGACCATCCTTTATGGAAACGCTGGAGCAAGGACGCCGACGGCGCGGGCCATGGCGGCATGGACTTTTTTGTCATTCATGCTTTTATCGAATCGGCCAAACGCAATGTGCCTCCACCCATGGATGTCTATGACGCTGCAGCGTACAGCGCCATAACGCCGCTCAGCGAACAATCCATCGAGCTCGGTAATCAGACAGTAGAGTTCCCTGATTTCACCGCCGGCCAATGGATGTACCGTAAACCATCCTTTGGTTTGTCTGAGGAATATTAAGGATTAGTATCCCTTATTCTGTACCAGCGCCGGATTTAAGATCCGTTCGCCGGAAGGTATTGGAAAGAGGCGTTTGTTGATGTCAGCATCTGTCTTATAACCCCAGCTATCCTCGAACTTACCAAACCGAATGAGGTCATTCCTCCGCCAGTTCTCCCAGTTAAGCTCAAGTGCCCGTTCCTTTAATATCGCCGGCAGGTCCACCGAGCTCAGTATGGCCGCTTTTCTTGTGCTTCTCAGCGTATTCACCAGAGAAAGTGTCGATTCACCATAGGTGGATGCGGCACCTCTCAGCAGCGATTCGGCTTTTATCAGCAGGATATCCGCATACCGGAAGACAGGTACATCATTGCTTTGATTACGGTCGGTGGCCGTCACATCGGGATAGTATTTGATATTCCGGAAGCCTTTGGCTTTGCCCAGTTCGTCGCCCCCTGCTTCGAACCTGGCCACATCCTTCAGCGTCAGATCCGGGGTGAACTCCAGTTGATAATCCACAGGGGTGCTGCCATCGCTGCCGGTATACGAATTGTCCAGACCCAGCCTGGTAGTATGTATGATAATGGGATTACCACCAAAATCATATTGTTTACCCGTAAGCCACAATGCCGTCCGGACGTCATTCGGATCATCAAATTGCGCATAATAGGAAGGAAGGGTACTCTCAGGGTTGCTCAGACGGTAAGACAGGCCGTATTTTGTTTGTAAAGCCGGGTGCAGACAATACCAGGTAAACTGGTTGCCCTGCGCACTGGCAT
>Ga0307510_10002735_pt1 | contig 20184 bp, 18 predicted proteins | sample 12_EM_MG_FD_207224 | JGI IMG/M metagenome (GOLD analysis project Ga0307510, IMG submission 207224) | Populus trichocarpa ectomycorrhiza microbial communities from riparian zone in the Pacific Northwest, United States - 12_EM | ecosystem: Host-associated > Plants > Roots > Unclassified | place... | reverse complement strand
TTTTTTTTGCTTAAAAACCTAAAAATATATTTGCTGCTAGCATTGCAGGTTGTACTAGTGTGCAACGAATTGTAGCTGATCTTATTCCTCGATATGCTTCACACTGTCCGACTGCTCTTGAAGCAGCGACTAAAGTTGTAATCAACATGCATAACTGGAGCTTGGCAGTGATAAATAGAGGAGAGGATTTTGATGGTGTTGCAATGGGGACAGCTAAAGCATGTATTTTTGGTTTAGTTGATATCTGTCGAACTGCTTCTTTGGAAGCTCCAACATCAGCTGTTATTAGAGGCATTTGCTCTGCGGTTTTTCAGAATGTGTTGTCATTCTTTGTGTCATCTTTCGAGGGTAAGGATATCTTTCAGATTGTTGATAAGGAAACTTTGAAGATACAAGATGATCTCAAGATCTTTTCGGAGTTGAAGCAAAAGTTTGATGATGAGGATGGAATTTCGTTGGTTAAATTGTCCAAGTTGTGTGCCTTAAGTATGCTCTGGATTTTATTTTCTTGCCCTAAAGATTTGTTTGCTGCCTGTTTTGAGCTCTTTAAATCAACTGTTCCAGAAAGAGTCCAAGAAAGAAACTTTTTTCTTAGTCAGGTGACCAGCATTATAGCTGATGATGCTGTGCCTCTGGCTAATGCAAGTGATGGAACTACCTCTCGTGAAGGATCTGTTGGACCAAGTGCCAAAAGCTATGATGTTAGTGGCGAGTTGCCTTTAGATGGTAACCATGTTTCAGAAGATGCATCTTCACCAAAGAACTGCTTGTTGAGACTGGTTATACTCCTAATTTCTACTTTCTTTCCTGATTTTCATACACTGCATTAATTCAAAAAAATACAATTTGTATTTTTCTGATGCTGGCTGTTCAGTTCTGGTTCAAACTCAGTACCAACTAGGTGTCTTCTTTGTTAGTAACAATATGATATGCTTTATATAATATTTATGATACATTGCACAAGTTTTTCAAGTACATATAGATCTTGGTTAGTCGGATGTAAAGATGAGAGAACTGGAGTTATTTCCCACTAGTTGAAGATAACTAATTGAAATATAATTCACAAAGATATTCATCTCCTTGTTTAAGCCTAGGCATGGATGCGCTGAAATCAATCTAGTGCTCCTATTGTCAATTTCTTGTACTGAGGCTTCTTTCATGTAGGTCCTTGGCAATAACGCATCTTTGAGAAGCTGGATGTTCTCAAAGTACAAGAAGTTGTGCAACATGACATCTTTTATAGCTGCATCAGACATTAGATCTGCTCTAGAAGGAATCTGTAAATCATTTGCAGAATTCAATAAACTAGATGACAGTCAAATTGACAGCGACGGGGATGATTCTGATCCATCAAAATTTGTAAATCGACAATTTCCGGTTCCTAGGATGTCTAATGAACATGAAGTCTCTGGTGAACCAGCTGGTATGTTAAGTGCTCATGATTGAACCCTTAATGATGGTTTTTCTGGAAAATTTCTGGTCAGTATCTTAAAGACAGCCCAATAGTTCCCCTTGAAACTGATTTATGCCTTTAATGCAGGTACTGGTCATCATAAAGGAGGGTCAAGGTCCATGGATTTCGAGATGAATCACCTTGGAGACTCTTCACATGGCAGGTCTTCCATGCCTAGGGATCTATTAAACCAATCTGTGCTTTCACCTGCTACAAGAACTCCATTAGACTTCAGGAGCAATTCATTTGATGGTAGAAACTTTAATGTCCATGTGGGCAAAAATCCAGCTTCAAATATGGAGTTTAGTTTACCTGCCTTGAGATCTCCCAGTGGAGGCATAAGTAATTCTTTTTCTCCTAAACATCATTTGGCAGCACCATATGGTTCCATAGCTGAAACTGTTTGGTTCTGCGATGGGGACCCAGCTGCAATGGATGTTTTTTCTGCTTCTAGACAGCTTTGGTTGGGTTCTTTAGGTCCAGATGCATCTGAAGCTCATATGAGGTATGAGCTTGAGAGGTTTGGTCCTATAGAACAATTTGTCTTCTTTCCAGTCAAAGGATTTGCCTTGATTGAGTATAGGAACATATTTGATGCCATTAGGGCTCGGGAGTATTTGCGTACCCATTTCCCTTGGTGGATCAAATTCATGGATATAGGACTGGGAGCCAGGGGTGCTATGAATGGTGTTGCGGTTGGCTCCAGTTGTCATGTTTATGTTGGACATATTTCAAGCCAATGGGCTAGGGATGAAATTCTGCATGAATCAAGGAAAGTGATTTTCAAGGGGCCACGCATGGTCACTGATCTCACCAATGAAGGAGCAGTACTGATGGAGTTTGAAACTCCTGAAGAAGCAACTGCTGTGATGGTACATCTCAGGCTGCATCGTAAAGGACAACTCCACCACGTGCCTGCTTTGAACGATGGATCAGCTAATGCTGTGTTGCCTCAGTTAGATGGTACAAGATCAGCATCAGCTGCTATCCATGCTGACATTAGAACCAATCACTCAGTTAGTATGTTCAATAGTGCAACAGAATCGCCTCGTACCCAAAATGTACCCCAGAGTCCTGCTGACAACTCTAGGACAAGGATGTCTAATTTATCTTCCTTACTTGCTTCATTGCGTACAAAATATAATATTAATCAAAACCCAAATTATTTTGACAACTATGTACCTGGAAGCAGCATGGCTCCTTCTTCGAGGGATGCTGATCGAGAGCCATCAAGCACACTTTGGATTTGTCTTCCAAATGTCAACTCCCCTTCCCTTAATGATGATGAGCTGATGGCTGTTTGCAATCTTGCTATTGCCAATGTAGGGTCTATAGTCAAATTGACACGAGCAAATATGCATATAGGGTGTGGTTGGTTTCTTGAATGCACCAACGTTGATGCTGCAATCACTGTTTTGAAAAATCTCCGCAGTTGTCATGGGACATTCTTTCAGATTGAGTTCAGGTTTGAATTCTCAAATGTTTTGTTTATGTCTCATACATTCTCTAAAATTTTCTAACAAAATATAATTGAATGTTTATTTTTTTAATTGTCATTTACTTCATACTGCTGCAGTATGTAAGCTTGAGAAATATGTTTAGGATATCTTCCATTGCCAGCAAAGGGCGACAAGTTTTTGAATTGATCACTTTGCACATGGGTCATTTTTTAAGTTCAAATACAAAGTAAAAACTAAAATATTCAGTGTCAAACATAGGACTTTGACTGGAAGTGGTTGATTTGATTGGAACTGTTATGGTTTGTATGGTCTGAAGGCCCGTTACCCCAACCTCCCGTCATCCCTCTAAAACATGTATATCACCCAGCAGGGGCCATTCACATGTTTACAAAATCTTCGTGACACAATGTAGTTAATTGTCTTGTTCTACGCAGTGCCTGGTTCTTATATGTATCAAGTTTTATTGTTTGAGCTAATAGTGTTGTGCATGTTTAGGTTTTAGATCCTTTCAACTTTTGTCCTTGCACGAGATAACAATATCTTTGCTTAGCGTAAGTGTCTTTGAACCTTATGAGAAAATTTCCCTTTCGTTTGAACAGTCAGCCAGAAAAGAATGCTGCCGCATTCTCAATCAAGCCTGAAGGTGGCTCCACAGAGCTTGTATCCCCACAAATAAAATCAGAGAATCACGCGACTCCTGTACAAGGTGTACATGCATTTGGGGTGGTGGATCCTTCGCCAGGAGGTGAAATTTCTTTTGTTAATGTTCTTACTCTAGTTCTTTGTTCCTGCCTTCGCTGAAATATTAACACTTCCATATAGGTGGTCATGCTGTTCCTGCTGCACCTGAACCGATGTGGATGTACAAGAACAATGAAATTGAGCTGCTCCAGCCACCTGTAAGCATTTCATGTGCTCCTACAGGAACACACGGACCACCAATACCGCCACCACAGCAATTCCAGCCACCTACATTTATGCGACCTGTTTACCTTCCTCCAAACAATTCATGGGATCCACGAGGCTTAAATCATGTTGCACTGAACCCAATCTCACCAGCAACAATGCCAAATAGCTTTCAAGGAAGCTCTGTTGCATCTCCTTTTATACCTGCTTCTGTTACTCCACTAGCACAGGTACAGCGGGCTCCAGTGCAGCACTTGGACCAAATGTTTCCCAGATCTGCTGTACCACCAACTTTATCATCTATGCCACTTCAGCCTGAAATACCCCCACCATTGCCTCCATCTCCACCACCTGCTCCTCCTCCACCTAGTTCCCCACCTCCACCTCCACCTGTTGCAGAATCAACTGATGCAGAAAGTTCTGGAAACTCTATGTTATATCAGTGGCAGGGCACATTATGCAAAAGCGGGGTTCATTACTGTAAAATTTTTGCGCAAAGAGTGGATTCAGATATTTGCAAGTATTCGGATGCCATGTCTGAACCTGCTGGGTAGAACTTCAATTTCCAGTATACTCTTTCTCTTCTGATTATGTTTTGTAAAATAAGTTGAATTTATAGTGATCCTTCGGACTTATTCCTGGTGCAGATGGCCTGCTAAACTAGACATGACGAAACGCACAGTTTTTCGGCATGTAAAATCAACATTTACAAGTACCCCACCACACAAAGTGAGTCTGTGAATCTATGCTGAAATTCTCTCTTTTATGTTGATTTTCATGCATGGATTGAATTATTTATTTATTTTTTCTCTGAAATTTATCATGTGACTTTCATATTATAAAACCAGCATTGCTCTTTGGCCATTTGATATTTACTCAGTTTGTCACAGCTTGCCACAGTTATCTGCCTTAAGGACCTGTGATTGATGTGCTGAATGAATGCCTCTCAAAACAGGGTTCATTTGAACTTTTTTGTTTTTGAATATAGTTTTGCTGTTCCTGAGATTCTTATCATTTTCAGGGGCAAGCTTCCTTTGATCCTTAAAACAATATGAACTGAACCCCCCCCCCCCTTTTTGTTTACTGTTCACCTCCAAATGATCCGATCTCTATCAGGTGTTCCAAGGATTTCTTAAGAGACCTCAAGGTGAAGAGATTTCGAGTTCAAGGCAGTTGAGTTAGAAAATGTTAGGAAGTGCAGGCCATTATTCAAAGGAATTACCCTCTGGAATTCTTATGATTACAAGACTTAAAAACAACATGAGATGGAGTTTAAAATTTTGACAGTATTCTACCAAAATAAATAATTATCTTTTGAGCCATGTCTGATTATCCAATGGCATTCTACAGTCGCACATTGTTCTTGAGCACACACTATATAGTTCACAAGAATGAAAATGATTTATTCTTGCTGTTTTTAATGGATAAAGTATTAAAATATCAATAGACTAATGTTAATTAAACAAGGAGAGGGCTACCAGTGATCATTGAGATTATTTTGCATGGCTTATCCTCTATTGTATTCTGTTCTCCAGTTGATTCTTTCTATCATGATTCTTCTTTTTGTCTGTGCTATGATTTTTATGGGTTTTAATGTTTGATGCAGAGGGAAGTATGCCGATTGATCCCCTTGTCTGCAAACGACCAAAAGGGCGTAAGTTATACCACTTGTTTGTATTCATTGTGCACTTGTATGTTTCATCTTGGTAATTGAAAATTTATCTAGTATTGCTCCGATTTTGCATTGACACTATGCACAGGCTTGCATTTACTATATGCACCTAAAGCTCCATTTTTATTTTTGAGTTACAGAATGTGTACTTTTTATTCAGCATTATCACCAGCCGGGTCTTAATCTAGGATGGTGTGGTGTATTCTTCTGCACGCATTCTAGGATCAGTGTCTCTATATAACTCATACACTGTCTCTGATAATTTACTTGTGATGTGCATGATTAGGTGCTAAACTTTCAATTCTACAGTTTCAGGATTTCATATCATATTTGAAGCAGAGGGAATGTGCAGGAGTAATTAAAATCCCATCTGGGAAATCCATATGGACAAGGATTCTCTTCATCCTTCCCTACTCACAAGATACTTGTTCCATGCTCTCAATTGCCCCCGATACATCAAACTGCCTGATTGGTTTAGTTTTGCCAAAAGAAACAAACTTCGACTGGGTTTAAAGATTTTGATCAGCAGGAAGCTTGTAACAGTCTCAATTCCGCCATTGAAATGTTTTTGAGCTTTGAAACAGTAATGTGGTTTTTTTGATCAGCAGGCATCGTGATAGATGTAAAACAGAAGTATCAATGATTGATCTGCTTATCAACCCAGGGTTCATTGCAAGACAGTAATCAAGATCCAATGCTTCTGGTGTGCTGAGAAATCAAATTATCTGCTTAGTACATAGCATTTTCCCTTTGAGTTAATTATAAGTTAGTCCCTATAATTTATCAAGATGAATTAATCAGTCACTCTAGGATGAGAAATTATTAGATAATCCTTATGGTCTTGCTTCTGTAAATGTCTTGATCCCTGTCTGTCCTTTTCCCGTTAATGTCTTACTGGCCAAATTGTTTTTCCAGAAATATCCGGCTTTTCTACGAAAAATTGTGATGCAGTGACTGTATTGAATGATCTGAAATATGTAAGTACTGTAATGTAACTTCCGCTGCCTGAAATTTTCCAGCAATTCAACGCAAATCTGTTAGCTGCAACAAAACCTCTAAAAATCATTTCCCACAAAATCCAAACTTCAGCTTGGCCCTTAATCCTCCCTCCAATCAACAACTAATATTTTGGCGGCAGGCTCAGGGCCGATGACGGCACCATGAGATTGAAGTCCAATGATATTGGTTTAAAGAGAGAACTATTTTTTTTTTCCGCTAGCTTTATTCAACTCGTGTTCAATAAGTTAGGATTTCTTTTGCTGAGCCTGAGGCCCCAATTAGGGTCTTTTTATCGTAGAGATAATATCTTGAAATTAGATATTTAATAATTAATAATTTTTAAATAGATTTTGCTTGGATGGATCATTTCTTTTCTTGATCGAGAATACTGTAATAATTGGAAGCTGGTGTTTGTTTTTTGGGATTATGCAAGGATTAATTATTTTTTGCTTTCAAAAGACCATTAAATTATTATTTTATTATGTAAGGATTAATTAATTATTTCAGTAAACTACAAGGACTAGAAAATTTAAGCTAATAAATTAGAAAAAAATACTTTAAATATTCTTATATTGTTAAGTGTGTATAATTGGAAAATCTTATGGTGCTTGGAATGTGATTGAAAAGATAGACCTACGGAGAAGAGATGATAGAATTATGATCTATCAAAAATATTAAAAGAATATTTTTATTTAAAATTTATTTTTTGTATTTGTATTTATTTATTTTCTTTAAATTAGGTCTAGGAAGTATTGTATTTCTCATACTAATAGGATGTTATATGTTTAATTATTTTTAATTCATTTTAAGAAAATTACTGTGCAAAAAACTAAAATAAATATACTATATAATTTACATTATATGTTAAAATTCCTTTTAGTAAAAAAAACTTATATGCAATACACTGAGATTAAATATTTACATCAAAATATTTTTTTAACTATGCAAATTTAAAAAAGAAAAAGAAAAGAAACACGTGGTATGCAAGCAAAACCTTGGAACGCGCGAGCGCGACTATACACGCCCTTCACTCATCAGTCATCGCATCGCATCGCAACCGGGAACCTTATAAGTTTTAACCGAGAGAGAGAGAGAGCCAAACCTTCCATCCATCCTTCCTCTCCACGCTGACATCTCTGCTTCTCTCCGTAGTGCATTGCATCGGTTAACTGGATAAAGAAAATCATGTCACGCCGTTACTCTCAAAACAACAACAGGCAGCAACAACAAGAATGGAGAAGCAATAACAGCAGTAATTTCTCCAAACCACAAACCAAATTCGTCCCCAAAAATCAAAACCCTAACTCCAACCCTACTCTATCCGATTCTCTAAGGCAATCTCTCTCAAGTCAATCCGATGCCGCCGCCGCCGCCGCTCCAGCATCGAGCGGTAATATGGGCGCAGGGGAGTCGTCGAGTAGGATTCAAATGAGAGATGACGGGGCGTGGATGTCTAGAAAAGCTGTAGCTGGTGTTCAGGGCGGTGGCAAATTTGTAACTTACTTGCCGCAGGATGAGGCTGTGGCTGCGGGACTCGGTGCCGATGAAGGAGGGTTGGATCCAGTAGAATCACAGAGAGTTGTTGATCTTTTGAGTAGAGAATTGTCTCGGTTACTCAAGTTGAAACCTAAAGAATTTTGGAAAGAAGGTAGCTCTATTATTTGCAACTCTCTCTTGCTTTTTCCCCCCTGAAAATAATTATTATTTGTAATATTAAATTTTCTAATTATTTTTGGTATAGCTGGAATTATTTCTGGAGCAGTTTAATATATAATTTTTGCTTGTAAAGGACAATTTTCTCTGATTATCTTTATTATTTTCTGTTTTCTCAGTGGCTAGTGATGTGTCGTTGCATGATTTTCTGGATAGCTTCTTGAAATTTAGGAGCAGATGGTATGATTTCCCACATCGTGGAGTCAAAGGAATTGTTGCAGGGGTAATTGTTGGAGAGCTTGACTTATGTCGCCGTGTTTTCATGGTATTGTATCGCATGTAAGTTCTCATTTTCTGTATTGACAACTGGTGTCCCTCCTTTTGATTTGTTGTTCTGACTTTGAGTTTGATGCTGTTGCTGCTGCAGATCTTCCAATAGGGCTCCGGGTGTCGAGGCCGCTGAAAGCTTGAACTCAAAGGATCATGCTGGTGGGTTGTGTAAACTTAGATCCTGATATATCAAGTGCCACATGATTGGACTTCATATTGACATAAATGTGGTTGTAATTTTTCTTGTGCATTTTTCTCACAAATTATGAATGTAGTCCTCTTGCAGGAAAAGAAGTTACTGGACTTGCCTAAGTTGTTGGATATATGTTCCATTTACGGTCATGAAAATGAAGAACTGACCGGATTGTTGGTAAGTGTGTGAAAAAAAGACTTTCAATTTCTATGTGTTTCTTCTGCAATGGATGCGAAACTTTTTCAACTTAAAGCTACAGCATTCTTTACTAAGGCTATACTATCTAGAGAAACTTAATTCTGTCCTCCTTTTTGTTTATACTGATGAGGTTAAGGACACCTTATTTGACCCTTGCTTTTAGTGAATTTTAACTTGATTTTTGGTTTCCAGCTCTAGTCCTGGTGCAGGATAAAGTTAATGCATGTCAGAAAAGGAAATGTGATATTTTGCGTGGGATGCCAGAAAATTATTTTTTCAATCATGAGACACAATGCATGGCTTTTTACTGGGGGTTAAAATACCAAGGGAATGCATTTGTTTCTTCAAGATTTGGTTTTTCCTTGTTGATTGCAATGTATTGCAGCAACAGATCATCAAGACACCAATTACTTTATTTTTGTCTACAATATTGGCCTTCAAGGACCTGAATGTTTCACTTCGATTCAATTTGAATGGCCCTAAAAAAGGATGTATATCTATTAGCAACAAAGGCCACAAAAAGGATGATGTTTCTCATAAATCTGCAGACGGAACTAGAATTTTCACTCCTTAAGTTGCCTCATCCTGTCAAAGTGGAAATTTTTTGAAATAGTTTCTGTTAAAAAGTATTTGGAGTTCATCCTTTGATGGATGCTTATGAAAGCTGACATTTACAGGGTTGGCATTGTATGTGGACACTGCTTGTTCGTGTGATGCCTTCAATGGAGTTTTAGTCAAATTCTCTCTCTCACACGCATTTTTTTCCCTCTCAGGTCAAGAATGCCTTGAAAGCCCAGCCTTGGCTCCATGATGATCTGGCCACTTTAATGACCCATTTCCTGGGCATCATTCACACAATGCATCAACGTTGCATGTCATCTTTGGAGGTGCTTTTCTAGATTTTCCATATTAGGATACTCTAATGATTTGTAGTTATGTGTGAGGGAGTATTTCTATATTTCATGCATGGAAAGATGTCTGGGCACAGATTCCCAGCAGTTGTTTCTTGGGACCCCCAGTTGACCTTGGTTACTTCAACTTATTTTCTTTGCACCACTTTTGTCAGTTACTATTTAAGAATTTATGGCATTCCATGACTTTATATACAATGTTGCATGAAGTACTGAGGCATTGAATCAATGAATCACTCAGTAAATAAGTGTAGAAAGTGATTGAACATGGATAGAGGTATAATATCACATGGATATGATTTTGATAGATGAAGTCAGAACCTCTGCAGGAATACTTTATAAAAAATAGAACACACATCAGAAACTAAGCAAGGCCTAGGACAAGGGGGTTTTGGCATAAATGGGTAGAATTGCTACAGTGACCATTTTTAGAACCTACGTTCTATCACACAAAAGGTGGTGAAATTTATGGGGGAAGTACCTGGAATCAAATCGGGGTTATCAGTTGGAGGTAAAATTTTACAAAGTTGCAATTAGATCAGCAATATTCTATGATTGTCAATTGGGCAGTGGAAAAGTAGCATTTTTTTCAAATGAGTAATTGAGTATAGGTAAGGTGAGAATGTGAAATAGATATGCCGAAACAAAATAAATAACAGTGTTAGAAATGAAATCATCCATGGAGCTTTCTAATAGTTTAATCATGAAGTGGAAGTATGCTTACTTTCTATGATACACACGATAAACTTTTCTACTGATATTTTATAGGTATTATTATCCGCTGGAAGCCATGAAGACCATCGATCCAGCCCGCTTCTAACTGATTACTTAGAAGTGAGTTCTTTTCTGTTCTTTTGTCGGTAAATTAATGACAGTGAATTTTTTTCCTTGCTTAACTACTTCCTTTTTTCCTTGACTTGCAAGAGAATGGCATGTTTTCATTTCACATATTTCATTAAAAAGAGAACAAGTGTATTTTGCTTCAAATTACAGGGTCTTGTCCCCTTCCAACTTGAAAGATTTCCATGGAAGAAGACTGAAATTGACGTTGTATAAGATAATTGGCTGAAACATTAATTCCATACTGTCACAAATTGATTCCTACTATGATGGAGAGTCATAATGTAATTACATTTCTGTCCTTTTCTGGTGTTAAGGTGGATCAAGTGTTATATTATCATTTTTGGTTCCCTTTTCAGGTGATGGACTTTATAAATGATGCAATTGTCTCCATGGATGCTTTTGTTACAGCATATGAATCAGCAGCTGTGTTCTTCTCGTGCCCTGTTGAAATGAGGTACCTATTTAAACCTTGCATTGTTCAGTTTATTTATTAGAAGAGCCAGGAGTTTCTTTCATCACAAAGAGTTGTGGTTGTATATCACACGGGGCTTGGTTTTTCCTTTTTTATTCATGTAATGTTTTTAATATGCCAACAATAATCTGGTGGTGGATCACAAGTGTAGTAGTCCTCCTGCTGGTACTTTATTAGATCCGTACCTTCTCTTCTCATCGTGATAGCAAGAAATTCTTTCTTCTCTCATGCTAAATTCCTGTCTCCAAGCAGTCATGGGAATGAGGAAATGCTGATCACCCTTGCAAGATTGCATGATACTTTAATTCCAGCTTTGCAGCGAGGCTTTCGAGTCATCTTGACAGGAGGGGATGATAGAATGATATTGAATGTTGCGGTTAGTTTAAAGATGTTGTCAATGAGGCTGTCCAAATTTGGATGGAAATTGTTGGACACTTGCTATTTAAGTGATCGAGTTTTTGAAGATCACCTTCCCATTCCCCATGTAACAAAGATGTTTCCTGCAAAAGTAGAGGATCCCGTCATAAGGACAGACATATTGATTCAGACTTTTAGGGAGATCAATGGAGTTCTCCTTGCTGCTCAGGAAAACCAGAGCAAGGTTTCATTCCTTCAGAATCTTGATAGGAATCATCATGTAATGAGTAGGCTTCAGAGTTTACAAAATGCCGGTAAGGGATTTGCTTAAGTGCTAGTGCTTCCTATTTATACTTATACATTTGCTTGATTGTATTTGCTTGGTTTTTTATGCTCACACGTAGATATGTCTGTTATTTATCTTTTTCCAGGACAGAATTACTTGGTGTCTAATTTTTTTGGAAATTAATAGAAAAATACACGAAGAAAGAAAAAAAATAGGACTCTCAATATGTAGAATATTTGGGGGAGAATCATGAAAAATTTTGTGAGTCTCCATGTATTGAATTATTGGTGATGAAAAAAACTACATTAAAGAACGGAAACAAGCTAGAGGGATTTGGCTCCTCATTAATGATGTAGTGCATTTCTTACTACTCCTTGTCCTTGGTGTCCCACTCAAGACTTAGGATGGCATTGGCTCTATAATGGAAGCGAATGTTACAATTGCCACCTTCTGTGAATGGGCTGCAGTTAAGGATCTCAAGGGTCCTGAAACCATGAATAAATGTGGTGCAGCCTTTACATCATACCAAGCTACACATCCTTGTGAGTATGTACTTTGCTGATTTCATGGCATGGTAGGATAAATGGGTTGCTACCAACATGACTATACCTAAATTGAGATGTCATGTCCTGAATGTAGAATAACATGTGGTTCAGCCTTTAGGATAACCGCCTGCTTAAATTTTGTACTCATCATAACCATGAATGGTTCTTGATGGTACCTGTTTTTGGTAGAGGAACTCACTATTGTTTAGGTTTTGATATTTAACTTGCTTACTGCAGGGTGGATTTTCATGGATGATGAACAGCTCCAGTATTTATCTGGGATAATGGCTTCTAATCTGAAAGGCACCATTAAGGACTCACCTGCTTTTCCAACTGCCACTGCGAGCAACAAAGTACAGATGGGTGAAGATGTTGCCATCATGGAGTCCAAAATCAGTCAAATAAAGGACCTTTTTCCTGACTATGGTAAAGGGTTCCTAGCTGCTTGTCTTGAAGCTTATAATCATAATCCCGAGGAGGTCATTCAGAGGATACTAGAGGGGACCCTCCATGAAGATCTAAGGTGTTTGGATACTTCATCGGAGACGATGCCACTGCCCAAAGCTGCTTCAACTGTGGGCAAGAAAGATAAAGGAAAAGGAAAGTTGGTTGAATCTACACTTCCTTCAACAACATCACTGCACTCTGTTAATCCAGTGGTCCCAGTGGAGCAGCGACAAGTTGAGGGTCCCTCTGTTTCGTCATCATCTACAACTGGAAGGTTTGTCAGGAAGCCTAATGACATCCCTGGTCACTACACCACTGACACCAGAGATCACAAGGATACTGCAAGGATGGCTGCTCTAATTTCACAGTATGAATACGAAGATGAGTATGACGACTCCTTTGATGATCTGGGTTTCAGTGTTGCCGATTCCGGGGTGGAGGAGAATGAACTATTAGGTAACAGAATAAACTCTAATTCAGGGATATCATCAGGGACCAAAACTGAAACCTCTGCTCAAAACTCTCCTAATACTAAATGGGGCTCCAGGAAAAAGCCGCAATATTATGTGAAGGATGGAAAGAACTATAGTTACAAGGTTGCAGGTTCAGTCGCGGTGGCAAATGCTAATGAAGCTTCTCTTATTAATCAAGTACACGGAGAACAAATTCATGGTCTTGGACGTGGTGGTAATATTCCCCTAGGTGCAACTAAAAAGTTGGCTGAGTATCAAGAGAAGGATCGGGACCAGTCTGATGAACCCGAGATGGAAGGGAGAGGGAACACAGGGAATTACAGGGGTCGGCCCTGGGGCAGAGGAAGTAGGGGAGGAGGAAGGCTGAGGGAGTCAAATGATGTCCAAGACAACCAGTCTGATGGCTCTGAGATTCAAGGGAGAGAAAGTACTCCTAACCATAGAGGTAGAGGTCGGGGAAGAGGAAGTAATCATAACTACAGGAAGGATAGAGCCATGAATAAGCACTTCTCTGGATTGTCTGGTTTCTAAGTGCTCGTGGGATGTTCATGCTTAAACAAAATGTATAAAAAAAAATGAATTTATGGTGAGATATACAATGTTTGAGAGCTTCATACAGCTGTATAGTCGGGCTGCTGTTTGCATGGCCTGGACTGTGGTCAACATTTTTGTGGCCTGGACTGTGGTCAAACATTTTTGTGGCATTTTATATCAGGGACACTCTTTCCTGGTGCCTGTTTTCTATGGTTTTACGGTCCAGTTTGAATAAAAAACTCGAGACAGAGTTGAAGCAATTGACATGAATGAGTGAAATCTTTGTACCTCTTTTTTGTAGGGAAAACTCGAGACAGTGACTTGGAAAATTTAATGAAAATATTTTAAACTTTCATCATGAATATTTAAAAATTTCAAACCATGACTTGATTTAACAATCCTGGTCAATGATTTTGTCTGAATATTTTTAACCTTTACATTAGCTAATAAAAAAAAAAGTCAACTATAAATTTAAAATTATAAATAATCAAGAAAATAAAAGGGGAGAGGAAGAGAGATTCCCCATCAATGAAATTTGGCCTTAATTCCAATTGCTAAAACCATCACCTTTGGAAACAAAGAAGATATGTCAATTTGAATAAAAAATTTTAAATTCGAATTTCGTATTGATTATTTATGAATGTGTTTTGAGGTTAGATTTGTGCTTATAAAGTTTTGAGGATTGTAGAAAAAAAATAAGAAAATGAAGATCTTTAAAATCAATATGAGCTACAATATCCCGGCGCCATTGTGAAGAAATGATCAATAAACGATATGTCACCTGATTGATTACTACAAGTGTCGTCCATATTATTTTTTAAAATTATAATTGGGCCTGATTTAAGTTAAGCCCAGGAGCACTAGGCACCACTCCAAGAGTCTCAGCGTTCTCTTTCTATACTTTTCTCATTTATTATATTTTAATAATTTCCTTACTAAATTTATCATTTTAATTTTTATTTTTTTATTTATCTGATACTTACAATAAAATAAACATTACATTTTTGTACTTTTTAAAAAATAAATTAAGAGTTAATAGTTTACATTTTTGCAACCTTTTACTTTGTATTTTCTATACTATCATGTTATTAAAAAAATTATTTAATTAAAATACAGAATAGTTTATATATATATATATATATATATATATATAAATTTAATTCAATGAAAAATACTTGGGATGGTAAGAAGATACAAGTGAAGAAAAAAGAACAATTTTCAAATTCATATTTTAAATATAGTTTACAAATTTGGTTCGGCTCGAGCTGGATTTGATATTGGACTAAAAAAAGAAGATAGGCTATGCATAATATATTATACATAAAACTTTAATGTCCCGTCATAAGAAAATGTCAAAAGTGTTACACATGCATTGTAAGTAAAACAGTTTTAATATATTTATATTATATTTTTCAAAATAGATATTAGATCATAATCATTAACTCAATCCATTTATATCAACCCTAAGACCTTGTTCAGGTCAAATTCCAGTCCAACGACTATGAGCACACATTTAATATATATATTTTTTGTTGTGTTTTATTCTCCACAACCAAACAGAAAGAGAGAAAAATTTAGGTACTCTTTCCTCTTTTTTATACCAAATGCTACTGCCTCCGACCAAATGCTTGAGACCCCGTCACTCCCAAAAGATTAAAAAATTATGGTCCATCTTGACCACTAGATGCAGAATGGTATGAAAATCATACTGTTGAGATACATTCGAGTTTCATGCTTGCCTTCGTGCTCTCTCTAAATCTATGGAATATCTTTTGTTCCCGCTCGAGGAATACGAGTTCAACTTAGTTCTATCACATCAAACCTTTCTTAAATTCTTGATCTTCCGAATCATTAAACTTGGTATTCAAATCACATTCAGTAATTACAACCAGTTATTACACAGTACAACTACAAATAAAATGAATGATCTGATCAGTTGACTTGGGATACCAATAATCTGTGTATGTCGTCAAAAGCATAGCCTTCCCACAAAATCCATTTCCCTGTTCCCAAATTCATAAAAAATGACGGTAACATTAACCCTACAATCTGCTAAATTATTCCAGAGGATGTTCATCCTACAACGTCTAACAGCTAGACTGGATTCCTCACATATCTTCATCGCCCATGCCAACAGCAAAGTGCCCAACGTTTCTATCCTGGATAATCCAGGGAAGCGTACGGGTCAACAACTTTGGTAACGCAAAAGCAACTAATAATGTCAACGCAAAAAATATAAAGTGTATAAAGCACAGAAAAATGTTTTTTCAAATGTTTTTTGCACCGGAAAAAAGGGACAGGTAAAAGTAAATGCCTAGAGAACAGAAGATAGTATAGAATAAAGCGCACTGGAGCATTAGTTTTTGAAATGTTCCTCACATCAAAAGGAGCAGTGGTGACCAGAAAAGTACACGCAATAACTATACTGAATGAAGAAGAACCAACCTTAGATAGCATCCGTTGCTTGTTCAGAAACTGGGTCCTGGCTTTATTTTGTATTGAGTTTGGCGACCGGAACATCCTCTGTAACAAGGAATGCATCTTGTCAGTATCTTAAAACAAAACTAAGGCACTAAAAGAGAGGTCATCAATAAAAGTAAATGTCTCAATTTTACAGCCCTTGTTTTCCTCGCCATGATTTTCTTAGGAATAGTTTGTGTTTTAGGCGTGCTGAACAGTGCCTCAATTTGAGAGATTTGGAAGGGGAGAATCTTTAAAGACTGGAGACGGAGATTGCTATATTTGCAGCAATAAGAGAATGCAGATCTTAAATATGAACAAAAAAGTACATGAATCCATTAACAACCAATCATTATCATTACTATATAAAGGAAGTTTAGTTTAAACCATTACCAAGGTTTAGCACATCACTAACCAAATTTAACTTCAATCTAAAGAGATCAGCTAGTTTACCTAGGCAAATATCCAAAGTATCAGAACACACGTGCTGTACTGACACACGAAGAAAAGTTTGGATGGTGCAGGCACAAGAAAATCTCACAATTTTAGGACAAGTAAATAATTACAGATTGAAGACTGTTATAGAAGGCCAAGTTGGAGAAGAGCATAACTGACCTTTTCACCGCTTGACATTTGATGTTCGACACCTAGTTGCTTTCTCTTGGGCGTGAACCCAAGAACAACTTGAAGGAATTCATTGTCCTATTTAAACAAAATCACTTGTTAATGGTATTAAAAAGCAATTGACACCGACAAAAAAAGTAAAGCGTCGCATAAGAAGCAAGAAGGACAGATAAAAGCAGGACCAAGAAAACCAACCTGCATGTGCTTAATAAACCCACCACCAAGAAAATGCTTCATGAAGTTCAACTGTTAAAAGAACTCGAATCAGAGAGCTTGAAAATCTTAAAACACAAACCAAAAACATGACCAGAAAGAAAAAATAATGATCAAAGAGAAAGAAACCTTTATAAGCTCAGACCATGTTGATGTTTGTAACGAATCTCCTCCAATCTTCATTGAGATATCAGGAGCGTAGCCATCCTGGTAACATAAAAACTTAACATCAGAACAGAAGCACACGCAAACAGAAAGACTTGGAAGGACAGGAATGAATTAATACCTCCAGGAACTCCAAAACATCCTTGAACAAGTTCCTCTGGCTGTTAAGATCCTTCTTAGCGGAACCTTTTCCACCAGCCTCGGCAGACAGGCTCCTAACTTGATTTAGGATTTTTGATTTCAGTCCTAGTATATGTGTATATCCTTCACGAGATTTATTTCCTTCTGGAACTGAGCCATCTGGGGTAGTCTTATTTTCAGTAGCAAACTTTTCAATACTTCCTGTCTCAAAAATTAAAGCTAGAGCTTCACCAGAAGCAATGCGTACAGATCTGTCATCCTTATCTAGCAGAGTAGAGAAATAAGAAATGTACCTGCATCAATGAAAGTAATGATCTTTATTGAAGTTTTACTTCCCCGTGCAAGAAAACCATGACATGGGAACAGACAACTGTCTAGACAAGACTAACTATTTACCAACTCCTTCATCATGGACTGTGCAAATGGACTGGGGATGGATAAGTTAAATGACTATCTGATCAATTTCAGCGCACTTCACTCTGATTATCATATAAACGAAGACAAGTATAGAAAACGAAGTGGAAAATCAAATCAAAAGTTCACTTACTCTTGCCAATCTTTGGAGTTAAGGGAGCATCCATCCATGGTAGTCAAGATAAATGCCCAAGCAGACACCACTGCTGTTATTACAACTGCAGAGAGTTTGACAGCAACTACCTGAAAGTGAAATAGCAAAATTTATTTGTTGGTAGAACATAACCAATAACTACAGCATTGGACTGTTACTGCATGGGTTGAGGTCTTGAAATCAAGTAATTAAAGGATAGATGATAACATCATTAATATCACTGATACAAGAAAGTAAAGAATAAAAACAGATGCATACATTAGAACCTAGTTTAGGATGAAGCAATTGCCACATGATTTGCATTGATCGTTCAGTTTCCTCGGTCTTAGTTGCACCAACAAACGTCACAATAGCCAAACACTCCACTAACTGAAAATGACCACCCAGCAGAAAACAGAAGAGATTCGACGTCACACAACAATTAGTGGAAACTGTAGAACACTTAAACTCTCAAAGATTTAGCAAATCATACATACCGATACAGTCTTCAGGGAATCAGACGGAGATTTAAGAGCTTGGGAAATAGGAATAACTGATTCTTCCAATATTTCATGTGCATTATCCCCAGAACCAACAGTCAGAGCCAATAATCCTACAAAAACAACGTACTAAACTAATAAAAGTTGAAAATACAGGTAAAGGACAAAAGAGATGACGAGATGGGCTCGACACTAACCGATGGCATGACATGCTAGAGACATCTCTTTGCTAGAGCCCTTTTTAATGGAGTTAAGACACAGGTGTAGTAAAGTAGCAAATCTGAAGAAACAAACAAAACAAAATGCATGTAAGAGCCTCGGGATGAACAACTATGACTAATATCTTCACATTACAGCACAAACCCACCACAACATAAACCAAATCAATCAAACTAGGTAACCAACAACAACCCACTGCACATTACAACTATCTCTTAGCCAGTGCTTACTTCTTCTCAACAAATTGATGCTGCAAGCTGGTATTAAAAGCATCAATAATCGCTGCCAGAGCTTTCTCTCTTGTCGAACCCCTTCATCCACAATACAACACCAACACCACCAATTCAGCTCAAGTTCAACGCAAAACAAAGAAACTACATTAATCACAAACACAAACCACCTAAAACCTAAATTTCAAAACCGAAGCACAACACCAACACAAACCTCTTCTCATACAAAGCATCTAGAGCTTGTTCTAGTAAACTATCTTTATCAACTTGAACCTCGTCGGTCCCCGACACCGACATAAGATCCGAACGGGCAGTCGACGATGAACTCACGCTACTATTTTCATCATCACTATCCAACATCGCTTTATTTTTCCGCTGATTATTACCTGCACAAATTAACATAATCCAAACCCTAAGTTTTTCCATCTCATAATAATAATAATTCAGTAATTGACCAAGAAAAACCCTAATTAGACAGGTCAAAAATTGAATTCAACAATAGAAGAGCGAGAGAGAGAGAGAGAGGAAGAACATACGCTTCCCCATCGCCGGCGGCGGTGAAATTTAATAAACCTAATTGAGTGAGGGTTGATAAATGAAACAAAATCTACTAAAAATCTGAAAAATAATAAGAGATCTTTGTGAAAATAAAAGCTGGGCAGATATAAATTGAACCAAGATTAGAAACCGGGACGGCGACGGATTTGAACTGATTAAGGATTTATCCATTAATTTACTTGAGGTAGATTTATATAAAAGAGCTAAAAATTATTTTTAGGGTGGAAAATAAAAATAGAGAGGAAATCTCTTTATCGAGTAGAGGAGGAGCCGTGGAGGATCTTAATGTTTTATTCGCATCGACTGGTGTAGAATATTCGAGGAGCGTGTTGTCAAGTGCAGCCAGTGAATTGTGTGGATTACTACGTGTTTTCGTCTCTACCGTGTGATTGGATGAGGTAGCTCCATGTCGGGGCTGGAGTACATGGTTTCGTTCTTATCTGTTCACGTTCGGGTCTGACGTTAAAAAATTACAAGTTCCTGCGATCGTGGAAAGTGTTTGCGTGTGTTTTTTTTAATATTTTTTATTTAAAAATATATTAAAATAATTTTTATTATTTTTAAAATTTTATTTTTAACACTAATATATCAAAATAATAAAAAAACTTAATTTGAAGCTAACCCGTTAAAATAATTATGATATAATTTATTCATGATCTATGATTTAAAACTATGGGTGATGGTTGGTGACTAAGAATGAAGTACCTGGAATGGAAATATATAACTTAATTTCTTAATATTAAGGTATTTGGCAACGAAATACGACTACAAATAGGGAATGAAAATAGACTTTTA
>Ga0307510_10002734_pt1 | contig 20187 bp, 29 predicted proteins | sample 12_EM_MG_FD_207224 | JGI IMG/M metagenome (GOLD analysis project Ga0307510, IMG submission 207224) | Populus trichocarpa ectomycorrhiza microbial communities from riparian zone in the Pacific Northwest, United States - 12_EM | ecosystem: Host-associated > Plants > Roots > Unclassified | place... | reverse complement strand
CACTGGGCGGTAGCGGTGGTAGGTCTGGTAGGACTGGTGGGTTCAATGGTAATGGTCGCTTAGGCATAGGTAGGGTGACGAGGAGGGGGTCCGACGAGGATGAGAAAAATTGGGGTGGATCATAACACTATGGGCAACTTGAACATGAGTGGTAATACTGTCTGCATGCCCAAGAGTATCTGTCATAGCCGGAATGCCCAGAAACCATGATTTACTATTTTGGACTTACCTTTTCCACAAGGTAGAAGGCATGTCCAAAATTGGAAAAAACATTTCTTCCTTTGCTTTTAGCCTGGGCCAGAGCCCACAAGGACCCTTTTGGGCTCAATGGTGAATTGTACAATATGGTGACAGATATCTGGGCATGAGTATTTCCAAGTGTCACACTTGACAAAAATGATATTGTCATCCTGGTGAAAGTGGTAACCTTGATCTAGTTATTATATTTTAACATTCTAATCATTCTTTAGTGTGAAAATGCTTTCAACAACTAGAGGTGCAATATTGGAAAGTGTGGATATTTGTCAGTTAGTGACCTTATCACATTGGTATCCATGCAGGAAGGTTGTCAGACATTTATTGCAAAGGAACTTCACAAGTTGAATTATATTTATAAGTACCAAGATCTGAGGGTAAGTGCAAGTTACTTGTGTAGTCAAATGCCAATCCTGACACTTACCAAGGTTCTCTGAGGAGCATTCTGTTCTGCAGTAGTATCCAAGGTGTATTTGCTACACCTCTGAAAACTAACATCTATTACAAGTCACTATGACCCCCAGATTAGAGCCATGGCCCTTGCCACTGCTGCTGTATATCTATCCACACACTCTTTATAAGTATATAATAGAAACATCCACCCATCTAGGTTGAGTGTGGCTTGACACTCTTCAAGATAGGCAGAGATACAAAGGCAGAGCAAGTTGCACAGTGCAGTATGCAGTCCTTGGACAGTGATTGTAGCATTGGTTTTATGGATCCACTTTGGGATGAAACCACTTGCCATCTGGTTATAGCAACGCAGAAGCTAATGGAGAAGCATTGGCAAGAGGTCATGGAAGAGTGCAAACTATATCTGCTGTATTATGCCCCAGGGGATATTCAACCAAATGAAGATGATCCCAATAGAGGCCATCAAAGTTTAGGACTGCACACCTCTATTCAGGTCAACTGGTGAGAAATAATACTTCCTCAAACAAAACAATTTCTAAAGATGCTACAGAGAAAAGTAACTGCAAGTAGATGAAGCAGTAGAAAATATGTTGTGGAGTGTGCTGCAAGTGGCATGTTTCTTGATCCTTCTTAGTTGCATTCTATTGCCCATTGTAGTTGATATATGTTGATATCCCATGTCTGTTCAACTAATCTGAGTCTTTATTTGTCAAAAACAAACCATATTCCACCACTTCTCTGGCACTGATAGGGCTCAATCACTTATCAATCCCTCACTTTGTAGCCCTTGTGATACAGGCCACCAAATCCTCCCCACTCCCAACTAAGAGCATCATGTGGAAGTCAGCTTTGTAAACACATTTTTGCTTCAAATCAAGAGGAAACTATCACCAGGCCTTTCCTTTGTTCTCTGTGAACTGCACCCAGGAACTTGGGGACTTGGAGACTGCTACCAGGGAAAATTAGAAGCACTGAAATTTGTACATGCCAGTGCAGCCTGACCCAGTGCAGGAACATGAAGCTGCACACCTCAGGGTACTAGCACCAGAGGAAAAGGATAGAACTCAAGCACCTAATAGGAAGCATGCAGAGCTTGCCTATCTGTGAGCATGATTATGCCACTGTCCTGTTGCACAATGCACCTATCAGCTCCCCAATATTAGCATGCCAAGAGAACTATGCAAGTCAGAAGTTTGTTCAAGACACACTACTGCAGGCAATGTTCTTTCAAACACCAAGTTTAGCTGGAGCCCTTGACATTTAGCTTTGCATCCTCTCTAGCCTCAATGAACACCCAAGTGCAAAGTGGTCACACAGTTGGTGAATTATGGGCTTGCCCTTGAAGTTATGGAAGCCTTTGTATCTGATATTGTCAGGTACTATCAAATCTACAAGAGAAGAGAGTAGAACATGTAGTGAAAAGTTGCAGAGTACAATACTTTATTGCAGTGGTTTAGTACAGTATTTATACATTTCTAGATACCTGTGCTCATTTCTATCAACAGATGTAATGTATTGTGCATATACATATGTGTTAAGTATGCTACATTGAAGGGGGACAGCAGGGACAAAAGAGAATGTCAAGCATGTGAATGTAGGCTACCTATGTGCAATGCGCATATATATGTCTGTTATCAAAAGCAGCTGTAATGCCTAAAGTGGTAATCCCATTGTAACATGCCTTGGTGACATGGTCTGTAAACCCCAGGACAGCCAGAATGTGTTGATACACATTAATTATTCAGGGCACTTAAGGTACCTCCAGATCTATGGTCCCATATCTGGACTGGCTCCATACAGTTGTGTATCACTAAGGTACTACACATTTCCAACATGTGCTTCATATAGAGTCGCACCTCATTCAAGCCTGAGTTGCAAGGTAGTGTTGGTGAAACTTGTTGATAATATAGTACATGCAACATGCATAGCTAGGCCCATAGAAGAGCATAGGACCAGAGACACATTAGGTGCTCCAATAATTAATACATATATTATTATATAAACATGTGATGCTTGGACCAATGTGCACAGACCAGATGGCCAATATCCATATATACAATAGCCACAATTACCATATTGGGCTTAATAACTGCTGGAGATAACAAAATAATGCACTGTATGCATTTATGGGATACACATCCCTACCACAGTCTTTTTGTACTGCCTCTATAAGGTTCTGTATTTGTTTGTTAATGCTGATTACCTGAGCTGTATTATATGGCATAGTTGACTGAATTTATCACAGTTCACAGTTAACCTCAAGGATAGTGCCAAATGCATTGTTTATATTCAACAATAACTTGTAATTAGAAAATGGTCCCATATCACAATTGATAAGAAAAAGAGAAAAATGAAGTGCCCAAGTCCAATTTAAATTGACAAAGGAAAGGGGTATCTATGGTTACAAGAAAGCACGCTGTGAAAATAAATATGAATGAGAAAAATATGATAGACTCTACTACTGTGGTGGCAGTGGGAAGAATGGAAGGCACCCTATATAAGCATATGGATGCAAGGGCAGGCAGTATGGGTGTGAGTATGGAGTGCCAATAGAGTGCCAATGGATGTACAACAGCTGAGTAAACTTACAAGACTGGTGTTGGTCAGGCTGGGCAGTGGGCACCTTGGCATCAGGACTTATGTTGTTTGTTGTCTAGCTGAGAGTAAAGATATGTAGCAGTCAGTATGACAAGCAATGACAGGAGCGATGGCACAAGGTGGTTACAGTGGTTATATGCATAGGGTAATGGATGCAAAGGGACTTGGCAAGAAGTGGGCAGTAGCATGGCTCACCTTACAATGCCAGTGGGAGCAGGCATAGGGACATGCTCTCTATTAGAATCACTGCTAATGTAAATGATTGGGTTTGTGGTTTCTGGCAGTGTTATATGGCATGGGTGTTTACATGGCTGGCATAAGGATGGCCCCAACTTGGAGAGAGAAGCACCATGCTCTCTATTGGACCCACTGCTGATGCAGATTGGGCCTGTGGCAGCCTAAGGGTGATGGCACAGGTGTTCATGCAGCTAGTACAAGGATGGCTCTGCAAGAGAAGCACTGCTGTATACATCTTCAATTTCTGAGTTGTGTCACAATTGTCCCAGGGTTTCCTGAATCTGGCTTATAACATGGGTTGTTTGTTGACCCTGCTGAACCCTTGCTGTTTCTGCTTCAACTTCTTTGAGCTTACAATTCAGCACCTTGGTCTCCTGGTCAACCTTCTCAATCTCCAGTGTAAGGCTTGCCAGCCTTTGTTCCAAGGCTTGATCACATGTATCATAGAATTGGTTCAGGGCTTGCTCAAATAAGTCCTCAGAGGTGCAGTCAAGGTAGTGATCCTGCCAGGCCATCCTTCTTGGACCTTTACCACTATCATCTCTCAGAATTATCTCAACCCCTGCAATGCCATCCACTACATCTGCCCCTATCATTGACCATCCTTCAGTCTTTGATGTTCTTAATCTCTTCAGGGCTTGCTGGTTTCTTAACTGCAAGTATCTGATGTCTTTGATCTTAGCTGCCATCAAAGGTGGTAACAACAACAACATTATATGGATTGACCTGCTTCCTACATCACACACCTACTTGCTTTGCCAGGCTAAGGCCTTGGCTCCCCCTTCCTACCCTCTACCCCTCCTTAAGAGGGTTATGTTTACTTTCCTGCTGGAGGTCATCAACTCTTGGGGCTCTTGCCTTGACAAGTTTATCAAGACTTTGGCTCCCTGCTGGTGCCACGCTATGCCTGCTCCTGCCCCCTCTTCACTCCCTGCTGGCCCAGCTAATCCTGGGCCTAGGCAAGTTCTAGATGTTGAGGCCCAGCACAGTGGAACTGTCACACCAGTCACCCCTATGGCAGTGGACCCACCTCCCCCCTCCTTGCATCCTGCTGCCTTGTCCCCTCTCCCAGGGCTTGCTGCAGCTATTTTCAAACCTGGGGCTTCTTTGGCCTCTCCTCAGAGGGGCCCTGAGGTGGCACAAGCTGCCAAGAAGCATGGCTTATTGCCCCCCATTTGCCCCCTTTCTCCTCCCCCCATCCTGTACTTGTCTGTCAGTAGTGTCCCATCCAATTGGCAGGACTGGATCACACTTAGGTGCTGCACATGTTTACTGTCAGGACAAGTGGGGCCTCCCTATGTCCAACCAGAGGACCTCTGACCTGGCCCTACCCCTTGACTTCTTCACTTTCACATCACTCCTTTTACTGTCCCCCTTCTAGTCATTACCCCTTCTCACCTGCATGTATCCTGAATTGAATTTTAGGTCCTGTACTCCCTGGTTCATTTCACTGTAGGTGCATTCATAGTTTACCATGCAGACTTAGGGCCATAGTAGCAACTGTAGCTATGTTGTAAGACCCCTCTCTGTTTGCCAGGGTCATAGGCACTGTCTGATGGCATATCACTAAGGATGTTAAAAATTAATTAATTAAAAAAAAAAGATCCTGCCAGGCTTTGCAGTCTGAGCAACTGTCCTCATGGAAGATGGTACAATTGTCCCTCCAATATGTCCACTGTAACTGTGGTTCTCCAGACTGGGTACTACACTTGCCAACTTTGTTTCCTTCTTTAAGGAAAGGACTGGATGCATCATGATCAGTATATACTGACTGATTGAAAGAGAGGATGGGGGGGTAGAAAAGGATTTTGGCATTGGGCATTGGAGTCACAGTACAATAAGGGCACAAACCAGAGAGAAATGTGACTTGGAGATTTACCTTACAATACTTACACCCTGACCACCAGGAGAGTTCACCCATGTCAGTTGTGGGGGATAGGTACCTCACTTTAATTGGGCACTCAAAAATGTGGTCAGAGTTGTGGTCACAGCAAAGTTGAGGGTGCATGTGCCTGTGCCCAAGCCAGACTTCCAGTGGTCATATAGTATACAGTGCCCAACGACTGGCACCCAAGTGTATGTCATCTGACATGCCATTAGGCCACTCTAAAATGGTGCACTCCTTGGCCACAGATACCATGCTTGTCACCCAAGGAGCAGCATGCATACCCCCTGTCTGTGTGGGCAATTGCAGATTGGCATCTATTATAACCAAGAACCATCCCTGCCCTCCAATCACAAGTGATGGGTCAAACCACTTGTCCAAACTCATCAGACATTGGGCCACTCCACACTCTCAGACCTCTCCCAAAAAATGAAACTGTAACATTGGGTGTATGATGGCCATGACCACGCTCCTACTACAATGACCAATGTAGACAAGGTGGAACAGGTGAAGGCTGAGGCATTGCAAGAACTTGCCAACATGTGTCTCAAGCTTGAGGCTGCCTGGGCCAACCTCAGAAGAGCTCAAAATATGAGGGAGGAGGCTGAGAGGGAACTACCTGAGAAACAAGGAAAATATACCAATAGATTGCTGCTGAGTGAAGAGCAGGTGCAACTGGCAGCAAGGTCATACCTGACAAGCTTGCCCACAGGTGAAGTCACCCCATTAGGGTTCTGTCACATGCTGAATGTACACATCCTCCCATCACTTGGTTACACTCTCATGAATGGGCTGTCAGAATGCACAATTTGATGATGGTTTGTAAGGTTGGGCTGGAGGAACAAGCTATTGTAGAAAGGGGTTTATATGGACAGCCATGAGAGGCCTGATGTGGTGAAATACTATAATGAGACTTTCCTCCCTGATATGGAAAAATATCAAAGGAAGATGGTGAAATGGGAACCCCAGGGGTCCAAACTTGTACATGTTGATCTAGTGTTGGGGCTGGGCAAAAAGTGGATCATTGCAGTGTTCCAGGACAGGAGTTGCTTCCATGTGAATGAGTACAAAGAACAATATGGTGTGTACCATTGTTCCTATCCTCCAGGGAATGCTCTCATGGTCTTGGATAGGGCCCAACCAGATGACCAGAAACTAATGAAGAAGGGGAAAGGATGTCTCATTCATGTGTCAGATTTTGTGGAGGAAGAGAATGGACGATTAATTATCTGCAATGAAAGTGGCAACATGGTAAAAGATGCACACTGTATCATGTATCCTGGGGCCCAGGGAGATGCCTGGTGGGATCAACCCCAGCTCCTTACTCAAGTCAACAAAGCCCGCTCAATCTTTGAAGAGGCATATCCTGAGTGTGTTGCACTTTTTGTGTTTGATCAGTTATCAGCACATGCATCACTTGCTCCAGATGCACTCCATGCATTTGATATGAATAAAGGGAATGGGGGGAAACAAAGGAAACAAAGGGACACCATGATCCTGATAAATAATCCATGCACTGAGTTCTGCAGGATGCCACAGAAGATGACAACAGAAACTGGCGATGCAAAAGGGCTCCTGCAGACATTGGAAGAGCACAGGTTCAAAGTCAATAAGAAAATGAAAGCAAAATGCTCCCTGGTGTGCACCTTCAAGAATGAGAGGTGCTGTATGGCCTGACTTCTGAGCAAACAGGATGACTTCTGACTTCAAAAATCTCTTCTTGAGAAGACAGTCACAGGAAGGGGACACCTTTGCACCTTCCTACCCAAGTTTCACTGTGAATTGAATCTGATTGAAATGGTGTGTTCTTATTTCATTCTATTGCTATCTAATTCTCAACATGTACAGTACTGGGGCTGGTGCAAACAATGGTACAGACAAATTTACAAGGACAAATTTGATGATGCAAAGAGACTCACACATGAATGCCTTGATGTGTGCCCAGTCAATGTCATCCAATGGTTTTTCAACTGATCATGGAGATTTATGCCAGCTTATCATCAGGGGTTAACTGGAAAGGCAGCTGAATAGGCCATGTGGAAATAGAAGTCCCACCAGTGGGCTGGGGAGCAGGCCATGGACTCAATTGAGGCTATAGACACAACAAATTGACCCCAAAGGTGTACATGTAATATAAAACTTTTGATCCAAAGTTAGGTCCAAACACAAAAAGTGTGGGAAAAATACAAGAAGGGTGTTTTTCAATGTATTCAGCCCCCCTAATCATGATCCTGATGTCCAATTTCCCCCAAAAAATCTAGTTCTAGTGCTAGCAAATTTGTCATCTTTTGCTGTCCTGCACTGTACATCAGGCAATGATACAGAGGAATCAGCATTGAGTGTAGACAGCAGTGATGACAGAAAGAGGAGCAATGCAGCAAGGGCATCTGTGGTGGCATTGTAGCATCTCTATTCAGACTTCCTTCCCCCTCACTTGTGACTCAATCAATATACCTACCAAGTGAAGTGACGAAAGATAAACAATAGACCAGCAGTATACACCAAAGATGCACAAATAACCCAATGGAGAAAGGATTCTGCAATGAAGCAAGTGGCACAAGGGTGTGCAATACTTGATAGGTTCATCCAGAGGAAGGTATGTTAGCCAAAGGACCTCTAAGGCAAAGTATCTCAAGGTCCATAGAAGAGACAGTGCAACCCCTCACTGCTTGAGGAAGATAATCCAGTAGCCCAAGAGGTGGAGACCCAAAATGTCAGCAAGGGATTGCAAGTACCAAATGATACCAAGAACTTAGCACAGTCAGCAAACCTGGGGAGCAATGGTGCTATACCCACCCCAGGAAATGCACCTGCCAGATCTGTTGTAGATCTTACTGTTGCTAAGCCAGAGGAAGATCTTGCACAATTGGCAGTAGATGCTGTGCCCCAAGTTCCTTCCATTGATAATGCCATGTGAAACAGATAATGTTGTATTAAATCTTTGGATATAGTTTGAATTCCAATATTTATATATTTAGATCAATTGACTGCTAATCTTGCCACATTCTGTATTGACCAATTGGAGAGTGCTCTGATGTTGGGCAATGAGGAACATCAGGTGGGTGTCACAAGCAGTACTCATGCCCCCCAGTCTCAGCTACAAACCTGTAACTTCAGCATCACGTGACTGTGGGAACATATCACATGACCCCTCTGCCACTCATACATCATGTGACTTACTAGCACGTGACCCTGGGAACCTATGACCCCGTGACCCTGGGAAGATAACGCATGACCTATCAAGGAACTGGTCATCAACAATGTCACATAACAAGATGTGCTTTGGATGTGCGTCTAACCCATTGATCAACACATGGCAGATCATGGGAATAATCAACAAGACGCGTCCACTAAACAATCAATGAACATGCGATGCAACTCAATCAACAAAGACACAACTTATTGAGGCTAGACCCCAATCGAGATGTATAATGTAATCTGCAGTTACTGCACATCGACTGCACAGTCCCCTGTTACCTGTAATTGTACCTACCCTAAACTGTGCACAGACCACCCTGTATTAGTATATAAGACCTACAAATTTAGGTGAACAGTCCTTAGACTGTTCTCTTGTCAATCCCTACACTAGAGCCTTTCAAAGCTCCCTTATCGTCAGCAGCTTGCCCCTCATCTTCAACAGTCTACTCCATCCTGCCTCTCCTTGCTTTCTGCCTCTTTCTTCTCAACGTCTCCTTGCTGCTCCTTTGGATCAGTCACCTTCAACTCCGCGCCATAGTTGAGTCTTGCTACCCATAAAGTAGTGAGTTCCCGACAACTGGCCCCTTTCCAACACAGATGTCCCATCCTTTTTGGCAAACTTTACCAAGACACTGTTGGTGAACATGAGGCAAAGGTCATTTGCCATGCCTTTCTTGGTCAATGCTTCTGTAGGGGTTTCTATGTGGTGCTGTGTCTCAAGGCCATCACCCTTTCCTGCATATTAATATTTGTGTCATAGGGTCAGGCTCAATATCATACCTCTCCATTGGATGACACCTTGTCATCACTATCACTGCCTGGTGCTAGATCAATCATGGTGTCAGGCTCATTATCAACCACCTCCACATCTTTTGCTACTGATTTCTTTGTGCGTTTCCTATATGGCTGTTGGGTAGGTTCTATGTCAGAGGATTTATCAGTGTCAGTTGAATTATCATCTTCTGGTTTTCTTTGTTTTTGGGTAGTTTGTACTTTCTTTCCCTTTGTGGGTCCTTGCTTCTTTGCAGGGGCTTTTGCTTTTGTCCTTGTTTTTGTAGCTGTAGCAGCCTTCTTCTGGGAGTTTGGCATTGAATAGAAGTGGTGGTTGACAAAATAGAGTTGAGTTCAGTATTGTACATATGCATCTGAGTTCCTATGTCAAGTTGAAAACAGCCTCTAATTAACACTGAAAAGACCAGTCTAGACTGGTCTAGACCAGTTTTTTGCAGTCTTTTTAAAAATCTGATAATGCTTAGACTGTAACTGGACAGATCAAAGACTGAACTGGACTGGACTGGACTGGACCAAAAATTCAGTCTTTTGCAGTTAAGTCCAGTCCAGTTAAGGCTAAATTTTTGGTCCAATGGACTGGACCTCAAAACACTATGCATACTTGCCCTACAACTCCACCTTCAACTGCTTTAGAACTTCCAAGTTTGCATTATCAAGAATTTGACCAGCAACTTGCTTGCATGAAGGTATGATATCACCTGCAGTTGATCAGAAGAGGAGAAATAGAGCAATGACTTCAGCATCCTCAACCCATCAGAATGGCAGGTTGGCAGATATCATTGCATGCAAGAATTGCTCATAAATAGGCTTTGTCTGCTTGTCTATGAAAGGGACATGGATTCCTCAGAAGATCCTTAGCTGTGACTGCTTCATGGATGTTTCAACCTTGACAAGGAGCTTTTTTTTTGGCCCTGGTTTCCCCTCAGTATCATCATCACTGCTCCCACTTTCTTCTTGAGATCTCTTCCCCTTTCCTTTTTTAAGCCTCTGTGCAGTTTTTCATGCCTCTGATGATATATTTGGGCATGGTGTGTTGCCACCCTTGCCCAAAATGTGGGCAATCATTGAGTCCTTGACTCCCAACACACTGCCAATACCAGCCTTGCATGCTTTGTATATATACCAACATCAGTGACACTAAAAATAAGGTGAGCAATGCCATACCTTCAACTACCCACAAGTGTTTAAACTGCACCTACAGTGTGGGCATGGTAAAGTATATTTTTGTGCAAAAATCATTCATTCATTCATCATAGTATTTAAAAATATGTAAGTTACAGTGTAACATAGAAAACACAAAGAAAACCAACAAAAAAGCAAAAAAAAAAAAGGGGGGAGGAATACATACCAAGTGAGCTCATACATGGGCTGGCAGTTCAATGGCAGCAGTCTATTTGTGGGGCAAAGAGGGTGGTCGGTCACATGCCAACCACAGGACATGCGCAGAAACTATGGGGGGACATAGGTGGGTGATGTATGCAATGCAGGTGCAGGCATGGTTGTTGTCAATGCCTTGCGACAGCACAGCTGCTTCAACTTCTGGCCAGGTGGAGGTGGGGGCATATGAGGGTGGCAAGAGGGTATGTGTTGAGATACACAAAAGCACAGGACTGGAAAAAAAAAAAGAAAAAGAAAGTGGACTTATCTATTTGAAGCCCCACAAAACACCCAACCTCCACAGGCACCATGTGAGCCATGCATGCACATGTGCATGGTTTGCTGCTGTTGTGATTCTGGTATGTGGATGTTGGTTGTGGGTGGTGTGTGCATCTGGAGGCAATTGATAAACACATCAAAACAGGAGAGCAAGGGTGTGTCAGCATCAAGTTGTGGGCAAGGGAGATGTGGGACATACTGTTGAGTAAGGAAGTCAGTCGTCCAGGTGGATGTGGCCACAATGTGGGCAGACCCTGTCTGTTCAGGGTTATGTATTCATCTCAAGGAACAGTGGGGCCTAGTCAGCCAAAAAAAAAAACCGAGCACCACAGGGACATACCAGTGAGCATGAAGAGATAGCCTGTCCAGTGCAGACAGGGTATCCCATCTGTTTGTATTGTTGTGTCTTTGTGCTGGAGGAGTGGGGTGGCAGCAAGACAGTGCAAGAGAAGGGTATATGCCACTGACATCTACAGGGGTCTTTGATACTTTGAGCAAGTCAGACACAAATAGTGTAGGGGCAGGTGGGAGGCTGGGTGAGCGCACAGAAGCAGGAAAAAAGCCGACTCACCTATTCAACCCACATAAAAACTAAGGTTGGACGGGATAGGTATACTTGTACTGGAGGCAGTGGCCCCAGCTCGACCTCATTACCATCAGTTTTGTGCTGTGTTTCTTCAGAAGTGAGCAAGGGTTGCTCAAGCACTGAGGGTGCAGGACATACTGGTGTAAGAAGGTCAGGCGTCCAAGCTGACATGCAGGCAGACAGGGGAACTGGGAGGGAAGGTGGGTGTGGCTCTGATGGTTGCAAATTGAGCTGTAAGAAGAGAGGTAGGGGCAACTTGACATGAGGTTGAAGATAGGGTGCTCAAAATCGAAATGTCACCAGCTTGGGGTCGTTACCATTGGTTTTGTGCCATGTTTCTTCAGACTGAGTGTGCTGGCAGTGCTGGGAGGGGTGGTGGCAGAGGTCAGGACTGGTTAGAACATGAAAAAAAGTGGCACTCACTTGGAGAGGTAAGGATGGTGGGGGAGAGGGGCCTGTGCCACCAACGTCCTGTGGTGGTCTTGGATGGCTTCAGGCAAGTTGGACACCACAAAATCTTGCTGAACACAATGTTGAAAATTGTGCAGTGTCAAGGGATTGCCATTGAGCTGCCACTCTAGCAAGACCATATTGCTCGTTCGATAGGGCATGATGGGACAGCTCCAGATACAGAAAAAGGGTAACCTGGCAAGGGAGGGTTTGGAACTGGTCAGGACACAAAAAAAGAAAAAGAAGAGAGGGACTGCCCAGGACATGCAAAAAAGGGTGCCAGTAAGGGGGAGTCTGCGGCAATGATGGTTGTAATTCAGTGCATTTGGACTATAAGGGAGGGTCAGATCAGAGAGAAAAAACAGTGGCCACTCACTAGGTGGTGTGGCAACAGGGACAGGGGCAGCCAGGTTTGTTTGGGCTGTAAGAGATAGTCAGAACAGAGAAAAAATCAGGGCGACTTACCAGGCTAGTGTTGCTGGCAGCTAAGCCAGACCTTTTTGAACATTGGCAATAACAAATTAAACTAAATAGCTAAAATTATGGAAATAAAGATGTGAATGGATTAGGTCAAGAGCCGGGGGGTCACTTAAGACGACTTAGAGATCTGACAGGCCGTTCAGGCACAATGTGACCAGCTTGGTTTTTAGCTTGATTTGAGCTAAAAACAAGCTGGTCAAGTTGTGCCTGAACGGCCTGTCAGATCTCTAAGTCGTCTTAAGTGACCCCCTGGCTCTTGACCTAATCCATTCACATCTTTATTTCCATAATTTTAGCTATTTAGTTTAATTTGTTATTGCCAATTTTCAAAAAGGTCTGGCTTAGCTGCCAGCAACACTATACCAGACAGTGTGGCAATGGGGATAGTCAAAATGAAGGGGGGGGAAGTCACTTACTGAGGGTGTGACAGAGAGGGGTGGCTGGGTTTGTTTGGGCAAGGGATGTGAACTGAGAAAAAACATGCCACTTACTGAGTGTGGAGTGGGGAGGAGGACTGGTTGGCCACAGGAAAAAAGCAACCTGAAAAAAAGCAAGCAGTCAGTGAAAAAAGGGAGGGAAGGACTCACTCTGAGAGCCTCACAGTGGCATTGCCATGGGGTGGAGGAGTGCAGGAAACCAAGAAAAGGTAAGTGGCAATGGAAAAAAAAAAAAAGAGCTGTGAGTAAAAAAAAAAGTGAGGGACTCACTCCAGGGGGGGGAAACCCAACCTAGGAGGGGGGGAAAGTGACCTGTGGACCTGTGAGCAAGGAAAAGCAACTGGTCAGAACAGAAAAGTAAGCAAGCAAGCGAGCTTACAGAAGGACCTACTGGGTTGGACACACACTGGGCACACCTCTGGTATGCCATCATGTGCATGAAAAATTCTTTTACATTTTTTTGCTTATGTAAATTAAAATCATTCCAAAAAAGGGGTGACAGGGAACCCCAAATCCAGAACAGTCCTTTGTTAATTTATTGATGACTCTGATAATAGCTTTATATTTCCCTTATCATCAAGCTCAATCATTGCTCCATCTGGCCAATGCTTCTCAATGCAACCACAACAATGTGCATGGATATGGGAACCATTCTGTTTCTCACCAGCCAAAAAGTACTTCCAAATGGGGCCCTTTGTGGCAGGCATTGTTGCTTGCTACCATAGACAGAAGGGGGGAGGGGGGGGGGCTTAGAGGTATGAGGTTCTTGCACACACAGGGCAGGGAATGTGCACTACATTTCCCCCCCTCACCAATTCTTGATCACCTCACTGACTTGCCAACATAACTGATGCCACAAGATAGCAAGCATATGTCCATGCCCCACAAGGAAGTATCTGCCATCTCTCCATTCTCTGCATTACCCCATCTCTCCATTCCTGCCCCCATCCTTGTCATGTGCTCCCACCAATTTGATATTTGTTTCTAAGTCTTAATTAACCCTTACCATCAACTGTCATCAATTCTAACCCTTAATCTTAACATCATCATATTAACCCTTAAGCCTTATTAACCTTTAACCCTTAGGACCAACACTAGAATAAACAACCATTTTCACAACTAAGAGTGATACTAGACTAGGCAAACTACTGTATGCATAGATGTCAGAACACACTGGGACCAAGAGCCCCACCCCCCATCTTGATGACCTTCTACCAAGCAAACCAATCTTAGTTCCAACAAACCAGACCTAACACATATCACCTTCTGGTCTAACCATGATATGCTATACCAATAACCCTATAACTGGCAGAACTAATCTATCCAGGCCTGGTCCCATATCAGCAACACCTAAGAACCTCTCTTCCTGTTGTACAATGAATAGCAACCTCAGAGTTTTCCAATGTTTACCAACCTGTCAACTATGTCAGCCCTTACAAACAATTATGTTCAATCCCTCCCAACCATGTGCTCATATCAGCTCCTCCCATTCAATCTTGGAACTATTCCTTTTCCAACAACTGAATAGAAATGACACTAGTGATATGCACAGCCTGTCTCAAAGCCCTGAAGCCCAGGCAGCCCAGCCCTAAAAGCCTGAGCCCAGCTGAGCCCTGGTGATGGCTTTGGCAGGCCCAAGGCCCAGCTCAAGGATCCTGCAAGCCTGAGCCCAGCCCACAAGCCTGGGCTTTCATTGCCTGCAGGGTATAAAGGTCTGCCATCTGCAATCAATCAATGATCAATGATTCTCTGAGCACTTCCCCCTTACTGGCCTCCTTGTCCTTACCCCACAAAGTGTCTCCATTACCACCACCACTGTTGTTGCTCAGCACCTTGAAGAACCATCATTATCATCTGCCACCTCACCAGTTGCACCAGGAGGATCTGCCTTGAAAATTTCTGCCAATACCTTTTTGTATTGCACATTCTGCTCTTGCTCCTTCTGATGCTCCTTCCTTAACTTTTCCTTGGCAGTGTGCAATGCCATTTGATTGACAATCTCTGATTTTGTCTTCTTGACTGAAAAAAAAGTTCACAAACTCAAATCTCTGATGATGCCATAAACTACCATATACCACATTCATGATAGGTCACCACACCCTCCCTCCCTGGCATACCATCTGTAATCTTCACCAACTGTCTTTCCATCCATGGACCAATCTCATCAAGACCCACAGTGCACTTCTGTCCCTTTCAACTGTTCTGCCCAATATGACCCTCCACGTGTTGTGGACAAAGTCCATGCCATCCAGAAACCAAGTCCAAACCTCTACAAGTCCCACAAGAACCGCCCCTAAACTGAGCTATAGCCAAGTGGCTATCCAACACCCTCCTGAACCCATGTTGAAGCCTGGTTATCAACCAGCAACCAAAGAGAATCTTTGAGCACATGACCCTGGGAAATCCCCACCATGTGACCTAGCACATGACTCATCATGTGACCTACAAGCCCTCAAGCAACCACATGACTTAACAGCACATGACTATAGGAACCTAATACATAACCTACCAAGGGACTGGTCATCTATACAATCACCTGATCATGTGCACTTTCTATGCACATCTCATCCATTAATCAACACATGGAAAACTGTGGGAATGATCAATGGTTGATTGAGAATCAACAAAGTCACAAGACTTACTGTGGAGCTGCAGTGCAGTCTGCAGCTTATCTATTATTAGTTTGTGTTCTATTCTTAGTTCAAGTCTTACCTGTCTCTTGTATTATTACCTGCCCTAAAGGGGCATGTGTCCACCTATCTCTCTAGATTATGCCTACCCTAAACTACACACAGACCACCCTATATTAGTATATAAGACCTGCAAATTTGTACAAACAGTCCTTAGACTGTTCTCTTGTCTACCCCCACACTGGAGCCTTCCAAAGCTCCCTCTTTACCTACAGTAGTCTACTACTACTCTTCTCTTCTTGCCTTTTGCCTCTTCCTCCTCAATGTCTTACTGCTGCTCCTTTGGATCAGTCACCTTCAACTCTGTGCTGTCGTTGAGTCTTGCTACCCATAAAGTAGTGAGTTCCTGACACCATGAGCAAGACAATGTTCTTGGGCTTGTCCTGTATAGCAGACAACACCTCAGATACAGCAGTCTTGTACCCACCACTGCCACTACCACCCATGCTTACACTTGCACTTGTGCTGGATCACAGACATCTGTGTATACACAGCACATAATCTGTGATGTCCCTTTTGTTCCCCAAATCAATCACTACATGGCCTCCACTATCTTTACCACCAGCTCCACCTGTGCCACCAAGCTGGAGGGCACACTGCACACACCATGGGATGCAGTATGGCTTGATGGTAATGCAGTAGTAGTGCCAGTTGATCATTCCATATTCAGCATTGTGTGTGACAAGGATAACATGGCAAGCTGAGAAGAGTGTGACCTTGCACAGTGTGAGAGGGAGGAAGAGCATCTGGAACATTTTCATGATGAGAGTCAGGTAAGAGGGGGTTGTAGGACCCAGTAGGGGGAATGATACAAGGATTAGCTTTGTAAAAATAACATACCAAGTGAAAGGTGGTTATACAGTTTTACAGCCACTGTTGAAGTAGGTATGGCAAACAAGTGGTCAAGGTGCTGGCAGCAGCAGGGGGTACATACAAAAGTGTGACAATGCTGGGTCTTGAAAGTGGGCAAGTTACTAGGTGTTGGGCACATCTGTGCTATTCTCTTGAGACACTTGCACAAGTACAGTTGGGGCAAGGTGCAGCCTTTCTTATTCTCCATTCCCATGGTTTTTCTTCTGTATTGACAAGTATGCAGGTGGTGCCAGATGGATTTGGCATCATGTACATGACTGGATGTGGCAGTGAATAGCTCTTAGCATATCTTGTAGTATGATTGCTATGCTTGTACATGTTAAGAATGCTAATGTGATGGAAACAAGCAGACTATCTGTAGTTTGTGATTATGTCACATATGGAGATACCTGACAAGGAGTCTGCAGTGGAAGTTTCCCATGCTACAGGGGATCTGGTAATGCCATGAGAGGAGAGGGAGAAGCCAGGAGAGAAAAGGGTGGGGCAACAATGATGGTGACAATGATTTTGTTCAGGCTATTGTATAGGGATGTGTTTAATTGATTCTTACTCTGAAGCCTGGGCTCAAGCCCAAGCCCAGCCAAGCCATCAACCAGGGCCTGGCTCCAAGATTTCATAAGCCTGAGCCCTACCAAGCTGAGCCTAAGCTAGGGCATTTGAGCCAAGCCTAGCCCTGCACATCACTAAATGACACTACTTAAGACAACCCGGAATGCCACATCAACCTAACAATGGCTTCTACCCAGACCACTTCCTCCCCCCCTCCAAATATACTTAACACTCCCCTCCTACCAATGCCCACCCTGGCTTCCAAAAAGAGCAAATATAAAGGAGCTTGTAAGCACATACCCATAAGGTAGGGCTGTTTTAGTTTCAACAAATGTCATGTAAGGTGACACTGTATTACCTTCCAAGTTGCTATGCCATGTCCTGCCATTGGAGCTTGAATTTTCCAGTACAGATGCTGCCATAAGAGATGCAACATTTGAATTTCTCCTCCCAAACTAAATACATATAAAAACAGCTTGCACTCATATAGTAGTTGAACTATTACATTTAAGTCATTTGAGTGCAAGCACATTTTAAATATATGTTGTTGCTAGAAAGGAATTTAAAAAATTGTGTTTGTCACACATTTTGTCACTTTTATCATATGGTATTTGTTGAAACTAAAATGACCCTACCTTACCTCCTAACATACCAGCCCTGCCCTCCCCCCAGCAGTTGACTCCATAGGACCAAACAAATAAATAGATCTCTACTTTCCCAAGTCACCACTGCACAGATCCTGGCAGAAGCTGTCCCTACCAAATCTCAACAGTCAACTTAGCTAATAGACTAGACCAGCCTTGCAATACTGAACAACCCCCCCTGCCACTCACCCTCCCTCCCACTCTAGAGAATGGTTCCCCCTTGCCTCCTGCTACCCCAACCTGTAGCCCTAAGTTCCCAGATGGTCCTAACCAAACCTGTCTCCTTACATTTCTTACCACAGCCTGGGCCTCTACAAAGAAAACCCCCACTGTCACCAATAAGGCCACTATCAACCTGGCTATCCCTGGGGATTTCTCATCCTCTCAAGTAAACATCTCATCCCATCCACTTAGGGATATCCCCCCTGTTGCCAACTCCCCCTCCATTTGTGATATAATTACTGGTGCCACAGACCCAGATGACTCACCTCCCAGTCTCTCCAACTGTTATGACCTGCTTGAGAAATACACAAACTCAGCCATACCATGGGCCCAGATCCACTGCCCTACCTCCCTTTACAATAACATAGATATTAACTTAGTGGTCAGATGGTGGAGTCTTCTAGGCAGCAAACTACTGGCTATTCCCTTTGACAGTAAAGTGAAAAACCCCACTCTCCATAAAGATATCAAAGGGTGCATCCTAGCAGCAGTAGCTGAAATTACCCTCTCAACCACAGCCAGCATTGTAGCTCCCCCCCCAGTGAGAAAGCCACATGCACCAGACACACTTCCACATCATTTATCATCTATAACATCTCCAAAACCCACTACCATATCCTACTCCAAGCCACATCTGGGCCTTGGTTAATTTTATGTTCTGTGTTGCCTCTCTAGAGCCAGCTTGTCCTGATTTCCTCTTCTCCATCAAAGGCTCTGCCACCCTAGAGAATAGCACAGTCAAGGACACCATAATAGGCATCTGGAACAATGAGTCCACAGCCAAATTCATCCAAGATCTCATCAGAAATGCCCTGCTCCCTCCTACAAGAATCTCCAGAATGCCCTAACCAACTTCATTAAGTCCATATGGATCATCTGCCTTGATATCAAAACCAGGGGCAACTATCTCAGCCCAGCATTCAATATCTATGCCAGAGGTGCCCTTCTAGAGGACATCAACATATGGCCCAAACTCAGGTGCTTCCTAGCCAAATGCAAGTATACCAACAAGGAACTTGGATGCAGCCATACTGATACTGCCCCCTACCAGTGTGGCATATGCCATAGTAAGGATCACCCAAGAGGGATGTGCCCACATCAGCAAGATAACATCTACTAGAACAACTAGCATTACTAGGACCACTGGTACCAGGCATTCTAGTTGCAATCTCACATTCTCCAGAGCTTCTACTCTGTCTATGATTTGAATCTGTCTCTAGGTATTCACATTCTCTAGGCACAATGTAATTTCTAGTATTTCTGAGTCCTGCTAGGCACCATAGTTTACACATTCCAAACTATTAGTATCTTCCCTGGCAGTTCCAAGTTATTACTACTACTACTACTACTAGTGTTGCCACAACTCAACTTTGGTTGTAGCTGACAGCTTGAGGTCTTTTTTTTTTTTTTTCTCTATATATGATACCTTCTCTCATAGTGTATAGGTTGAATCCTGCTACTTATGTCTGTGGTAATGATAATAGGTCCTATATTATACTGCCCTGGCTAAGAAAGTTGCTACTATAGCTTGTTACGATCCTGGGCCCTTACCCCAATTTTCCGCCATTTATTTCGCGCTCTCGGTCACTCCCCCCTTACTCGTTCCCTCACGCGCCGCTCGGACCGTCACCAAATCACCTGACAAGTCACCTGATGGACCACATGACTAATCCGCAGTCAACTATCATATGCCATCACTCCGCAGTCCGCAGTATCATGACGTGTCCTCATTTAATCCTTTATGGATTGCCAGCTCATGATACGCCACTCCGCAGTCGCCAGCTCATGATGGAGCTATATTTAGAACTGCCACGTCATGATGAACCTTACTAAATATTTCCATATTTCTCTGTGACTCCTGTGACCCGTTATTTCTCATTTTGTATATAAGCGCCCATACTTTTAGCAGTTAGGCCCTAAGCCTAACTTGGTTTTCAATCCAAGACTTGTAGCTTCCACCTAGGACTCTTTGAGTCTCTTATCTGAATATTCAAAGTCGCTTCAAAGCCTTGAAGCTCTTCCCTTCATCTCTACTATCTACCTCAGGAGTCGCCCTTATCATCGGGGACTTTACTCTTATACTGCGTAGCCAATCGGTACCGCGCTACTCACGTGATCCATTGCCTCAGGAGGAGATCCCACTGAGCAATCCCAGTCGTCGCCAAACCAACCCACGCACGTCGCGTCTTTAAGGCCCTTGGACCTTAACACAAGTTAGGCT
>Ga0307510_10002733_pt1 | contig 20188 bp, 9 predicted proteins | sample 12_EM_MG_FD_207224 | JGI IMG/M metagenome (GOLD analysis project Ga0307510, IMG submission 207224) | Populus trichocarpa ectomycorrhiza microbial communities from riparian zone in the Pacific Northwest, United States - 12_EM | ecosystem: Host-associated > Plants > Roots > Unclassified | place... | reverse complement strand
TGTCTTCTCCTAAACTAACAGAATCAGGGGTAGATGGAGCTGATGAAGTCGAACTTGCATTGACATGACTTTTTTGTTTCTTGTTTGACCTTTGATGTTGACTTGCACGCTCAAATTGCCATTTGAGTTCTTTTCTTAAGATAACCCAACAATGTTCTAGTTGAAATCGTTTGCCAACGCAAGAAGCATACATTTGTCGAACATCATTAATCTGGTAAGTAAAAAATTAGAGAAATTAAATAATGTTAAAATATATGTTAAACAATTTAACATGAAAACGAATATTAAAATTGCCCTTGATTCTTCGGTCATTCCACTTTGTTGACGATTTTCAATTTGAGTAACAAATCCAACAAATTTACCGACTTCTCTATTTATTTCTTGCCATCTATTTGAGATGCTTATTTGGGAACGATTATTCAAGTTTCCTCCATTCTCTACAAAGTAAGCATGTACTCGAGCCCAGAACTGTTTTGTTTGTTGTTCAACTCCTGTAATTGGATCTTTGCTTGTATTTAGCCATGCAGAGACAAGTAAACAATCTTCCTCTAGTAAAAAGTTTTTACTTCTTTGTGATATTTTTATTGTATAAACATTTAAATTCGAGTATGTTAAGTCATCAATTAATTGATTAGAATCACTTGGTTGAGAGAGAATATCTTTTGACTCACTCATAAGAAAGTTGGTGAAAAAGCTTGGAAAATTTGAATCCATCTATATTAAAAAAAAACCTCAAGTTAAAACCTTATAGGAGAGTGTAAAAGAAGCGCACATTCAATGTCTAGCACTTTTGTAGTTTACATACATGTGAATTAATAACAAGCATTGCATCCTACTTGTTCTAACATTACAATTTGACTATTTTTTGGAACCAAGAGAGGATTGATATACTGGTTTAATTGCATTTTCAACAAGACAAAATATAATTAACCTCAAATTAAAACAGACTATAAAAAATAAATTTTAAATATGTCACTCTATATTTTTATCAGTATCAGTTACCATTATTACTTCCTCTTAATTTTGTCAAAGATAACAACATAAATAAAAAATTGTTTTCCTTAACCCATATCAAAAACATAAAATAACAAAGAAATAAAAATCATCACAAATATCAAATTAACAACAAAAGATCTACAAAATCAAGAGATATTAAAGAGAAAATATAAAAAGCTTTTAAATAAACATACTTTTTAATTTCAGCTAATTAACACAACCTTTGTTATTAATTAACCAGAGAATAATTGATTCTTGTTTTTCTAAATTTGAGAGAAGAGTGAGGCACAATACAAGATTTAAAAAAATACAAGTTTCTTTCCTTGCTTTTAAAGGAAAAAAAAACGCTGTTGACCAACGGCTATAAAAATAGTCGTTGGCAATGTTAATTCCATTTTAGCTATTCTACAGAAACCTGTAGAAATAGCTCTTTCCAAATTGAATAGCCATTTTAGCTTCTCTTTTGCCTGCTGCGTTGGAATGGTAAAATAAAGAAACAAAAGTTAAAAGGACACGTTTTTAAATTTGCCTCTCCATTTGCCTCTTCGGTTGGAGATGCTCTAAGAACGTTAAATTAATTAATTAGATGTTTTTATATGATTTTGATATGTTAAAAGCTAAAAACATAAAAAGAAATATATATGAAAATGTATTTTTTTAATTTAATTATGTATTTTTTTATAAAATCTCATGCGCCACATTATCAATCATGTTAGAGAGAGACAGATAGAGCAGAAAATGGGAAAATACGAGAGAGGTATAATGCAAGGGTTATTTAGTTAAACTAATTTGATTAGTCTCCACGAGGACCATAAACAATTACAGATTACCTTGACCAGCATTGGTCTTCCTCGATTTAGTAGCTTTTTGTTTTAGAATTTACTTTTTCTCTAATGAAATCTTCCTATCTTAACTATTTCTCTTTTCTATTTCTCAAAAAGAAAAGAAAAGGAAAAGGATGTGAAATCATGGAAACACTAAGTTATAAACAGATTTAAAGGATTAATTATAGTCTCAAAAATCACAACGATTAATTAATCAGTTTCATTAAACTACGAAGACTAAGATCTTATTTATTTGCTGAAAAGTAATTTTATTTTTTAAAGTGGTTTTTTTTGAAAAATGAATTCCTAGAAAGTAAATTATTTTTTGATGTTTGGTAGTATCATGGAAAATAAGTTGAAAAATATTTTCCAGTATTTAGCTATGTCATGAAAAATGAGCTGGAGAATAAATTGTTAATACTTTTTTCAAGTTTATTAAAATAATAGGGAACAAATCTTACAAATTAAAAAGTTAATTGAGAATAAAATTGAAAAAAAAAATCAAATTTCATAAATTATCTCAAATAAAATAAATAACAATTAGAATAATAGAGATCAAATCTAATAGATAAAAAAGTTAAAAGATGATGAAATTAAAAAAAATTGCAATTTCATAAATTATTTTTAATAAAATAAATAACTATAAAAAAAATAAAAATCAAATCTGATAGATAAAAAATTTAAATTAAAAAAATGATAAGAGAAAAGCAAATAACAATCATAAAAATAAGAACCAAAGTTGATATAAAAATCAAATCAAATCAAATTCTAAGTGATGGAATTGAAAAAAAAAAGATTCAAAACAAAATATATAGCAATCAAAAGTTTGAGAACCAAATTTAATATAATCAACAAATAACATGATATTTTTAATTTTTTCACAACTTCTGGAAAGAGTTTTCCTCCTAAAATAAAAAGAAAACACTGTCCTGAAAACTAAACCAAATTTTTCTTTGACTGGAAAGTGTTTTCTGTTGGGCAACTTTTCCAATGACAAACAAACACAAGAAAGTTTGGAAAGTAATTTCTAAAAAACCATTTTCCGTGAAATAAACAGGGCCTAAGTTACAATAAATTAGTAAATAATAACATTGAAAGAGAGAAAAAAAACAAAAAGAAAGGAGACGGGATAACTTGAATCTAAGCATTGTACTAAAAGAGGCTACTAAAATGTCTTAATCATTAAAAAATGATATAAAAAAATCTGCAAATGTCATATGATTGGGTCAAAATAAAACCAGCCTAACCAAACCAAAAAAAGAAAGAGAGAAGGAGAAGAAAAAAGAAAAAAAGGAGAAGGAGAAAGGGCCTAACCAGACCTGAATGGAAGAAAAAGTAAGGTAAAGGAGAGTAGTAGAAGAAGCAATAGAAAAAGAAAGGGCCCAACTAGTCCTAAAGAAAGAAAAGATAATGAAGAAGAGAAAGAAAAGATAGATGAAGGGTCCAACTAGGTTTGCAATCCCCTTTACCACAGGTAATTCATGTGGTTCGAAGGTGTATAAATCCCCAAGGATCATTGAATATAAATGATATTTTTTTTTTAAAAAAACAACATATTACAAAACACCTAAAAACACTCCTTTGTTATTTTCTCCCTCTACACATTATATACATCTTTGTATTTTTTTTTCAACTTAAGCATTTAAGAATCTATTATTTTAAAAAAGAACCTTGTCTTATGAGAAAACATGGATCACAGTCTAAGTTAAAAAAAAAAAAAAGATATTAGCCCATCAAACCACCGTGAAAAACCCAAATTCAATCAAAAATATTTTTTTTTGACATTGTTAATGGCGTCATTTATGAAAAACTAATGAAAGTTAATTTATTCCTCTTTTTACATATTCTTATTATTTTTTTTCAATTGTAGATAATATAGAAATGTTATAACATGATAGAGTGACTAATCTTCCCACCATCATTGAAGAATCAACCCCTTTAAACCTTCAAAAGATGAAAAATACTCATTAAGCCATTTAAGAATAGCTTAAAACACTGTCACTCCCTCATCCTCAACGAAGGGCATGAAAACCATCCCCCCATGTATACCTACTATTGCATGTAGGTAATAAAAAAATTACATGGATAACCTAACAGATATATTTATGGATTGGTGAGACAGGTCTACGCTCAAGAGAAGGTTAGGTCACGCCAAACCAGAATCATGACTAAAAAAAACTATAACTTTTAATTCGACTATTGGATCGCGTCTAAATATTTACAAGAGTTTCCGGAAGGTCGTTTTCCTTTCCAACCATCAAATCTCAAAAATCTCACTCAGGACACTGATTTTGATAATTTTATGATTTTCTTTATAAACTAGTCGACTAGTTTAAACAACCATAAAAATCAGTTAGTTTTGGATTTAATTGATGTAGCCGTTTACAACCGCAACATCAATTAAAATTTGTCAAAGTTCCTAACCATGATATTTTAAAAACATGATATTTAATTAAATTTCACATTTTAAAACCATGATATTGAAAGGCATGTTATTTCATCAAAACTTTTTGCCATTATATTAATTTACTATTTTTTTTATGCTAATTGCCGAATTTGTCTAACGAAAACAGCCTACAAAATCATGGAAGACCATCCCTGACGATGTTAAAAGCAGAGGCAGAGCTTAAACGGCAGTAGTTCAAGGAAGACTGTGACGGACGACAAGAGTTCCAAAACAAGGCAGCAGACCTCTTAGCATGCACAAGACAAGCGGTTTTAAAAAAGGGTCTCTCTCTCCAGTTCCTAGAGAATTTACAAAACCAACATTAAACTCATTTTTGTGCAGTACAAATGGCAGAAGTGTCCACAGTTTACAAACAGGTCAAGAATCAACCAACACTCCAGTAAGCATGAGCAACAATGTCGTTCAATGAAATTGATTCAAAATCAACTAAATTCCCAACTTCGCTATAAAATTTACAGATTTAACGAGCAAAGGAATAAAATAAAAATTGTTCCGAAAAAAATTCACTCGAGAAAAAATAAAATTAGAAGGAAAAAATTTGCACCGGTATAGTCTCTGTTGAACATGGCAACTTAAACCATCTGATACCTGCTTCTGTTACAGCGGGAACCCCAACTTCCCGCCGTTCGAATTACCCAGGCAAGAATGCAGTTGAATATGAATGCCACCTACAATCATGTATTGGATCCTATGCAGCTGGCCTTTACACGCTTGCAATGCAATATTTATTTCTTTTAATTCCATGTCAGTCTTCCTATAAATCCATTAGGTCACCTGAACCCCTACATGTCTGAACTGATTAAAAAATATACTTTTTTAGGATTTCCCCAAGAAAAATCCCACTATCTGAACTGTTCATGTTATGTCACAGACAAAAATCAAGCGCTTGGACATTTCTCAACAGGCCATCTATCAGGAGGCCATTAATGTCTCTTCCAACAAGCCATTTCCGAAAATGAGCAGAAAATGATTGCTACCCTCAATCACAGTCAAGCACGTTATTCTTCCTTGATCATCTTAAAGATTTCAAGGGGAGTTTCCAGCTGAGGGTGAAGGGTCGGAAGCTTCTGCAAGAGTTTCAAGCATGTTTATGACATCAGCTGTGTCATCCAAATAGTACTTGGCTTTGCTAGGTTTCTGACCAACAGTGCAAGCAAATACAGATTTACTGGAGTTAAGGATACCACTTGCTATTGCATTATCAATGCTTTCAAACATATCCTCATCTGATCTGTCATCGCCAATACACAATACAAAATCAGCCTGTCTTCCGCTTTCAGCCATTGATGTAAAGATCTTTTCTGCCACGGAACCTTTACTGATTCCCTGAAAGCCGCATGAAAATTTGCGTCAGGCTTCATGGTTACATTTTAGTCCAGAATAGATCACTTGATTAGGAAAGATGGACCCAGGTTATCCCAAACAGTAAAAAGGTAGGTTGTAGTTATGATTGAAGTTAACACTGAGCGTTTGCATGGTTCATTGTCAAACAAAATATCAGGGTCCATTCAATTAGTGGTGATATAACATCCACGATCAACAAGCTTTAATGTTTTCTCCTACTGAAATTTTAATGATCCAAAGGTTTAATAATGAACATTCAAACTGACTGATTATTAAACAATATGGACAATCAATAAGAAATCATGCAACTTTTATGGCATCATCACCGCAATTGCTTCAGAAAGAGAAATAACGACAACTGAAAAGGCCAAAACCCAACCAGTTCAGAAAATCAAGCCATAGTCCAAAAAAGTATTTTACCAACACTATTATTTTTTCCTTTTATAGCACAGCTTACAATTAGAAAGAGTGTTCTAGGAAACAGGTTTCCAGAATTTTCATGATTGCATGAATCTGTAATTCCCATTTGGCTAACTAGCTGCTCCTGAAAAAAACTTGAAATAATTTTCATGCCAAACATTAAACTGATTCTCACTCCCTAACTTCCAGCTTCTCCTCCGACCTAGGTTTGTCATAAGCTTACTTACCAGACTTGAAGTTATGTAATTGGTCTAAAGAAAATGAGAACAGTTTGCACTTCGTTCTAGCAATCAAAACAAATAAGATGGTATGCCAAAGACGTTCATTTCTTTCATGGTTGAAAAACAAATTAGTTGATCATCAGAACAGCAATTGACAGGAAATTGCATTCAGCTAGAAAGTTGGTAAATTGGATTTGAAGCAGAATATTTACCTGAGGCTTAACTTCCACAATAAACTGACCACTTTTGACAGCAACAGGCTCATTTGCAAGCACACTTTCAAGATGGTCCAACATCTCCTTGGCCTGAGCAGCTCCAAAACCAGGATCTGCATCCCTGTGGTGCCAAACCAAAGCGCTCTCTTTGGTCTCGATGGAAGATCCATCAGTGGCTTCTGTGTATAATTTCATAACAGGCTCAGCTATTTGAATCCATCCAAAATCACTACTCTGCCCGCAGTTCTCCCAAACATCATCTGCAGACCACCTGACACATCATGATTTTTAGTCAAGCAGAAATGGAAGAACAATAGCAAACAAGAGTAATTTAGAACATACCTCACGAAGTACCCATGTTCAGAAGCAATTCCAAGTTTTTTGCAAGGAGCAAGCCACTTGCCTAAACTATCTCTTCCTCTTCCACTGACAACAAAGACGGTGTTCTTAACATCACTACAAAGAGTATTTATCATTGAAATGACCTCAGAACTTGGGGTCTTATTGATGGATGTTTGTGGCATTACAGTTCCATCGTAGTCCAAGAGTATAGCTCTTTTTTTGGACTTTATGTATGCAGATTCAATATGATCAATATTTAATTTTTTGAAATTACGATCAAGCGCAACAACTCTGAAACCAAAGCTTAAGCCAATTCCCCAGCAGCGCCTTATGAAATGGTCTTTGCAAGTCCTCTCCATGTCTTGGTAAAAGCTCCTTGACCAATATGCCACATCATGTGTGCTGACATACCTGTAATGCTTCTCATGTCGCAATTGTTTCTCAGAATCGGCAATTGAAATCGCCTCATTTATTGCTTCAGCGGTTGCTTCAATGTTCCATGGATTGACCCGAATTGCACCACTAAGTGAAGGGGAACATCCAATGAACTCTGATACAACCAGCATGCTCTTCTTGGGTCCACTGGATTCTGCACTAGACTCCGACCCAGAAACACCCTGCCTGCACACAACATACTCATAAGGAGTAAGATTCATCCCATCTCTCACAGCTGCCACAACGACACACTCTGCAATGGTGAAATATGCAGCTTTTTCACTGAGAGATACTGGTCGATCAATAAAGACAACTGGTTCATAGCCAGGTCGACCAAAAGTTTCATTAATCCTCCTGCAGCTTTCCTGTATTTCAGCCTGCAATTCCTCAACATCTCTCCCTCGTCCCCTTGCAGGATTTGTTATCTGCACCAAAACAGCCCTTCCTCGCCACTTTTGGTGTTGTTTCAGAAGCTGTTCCATTGCCAAAAGCTTCAAATTTACACCTTTAAAGATGTCCATATCATCAACCCCAAGTAAAACTGTCTTTCCTTCAAATTGTTGTTTTAGCTCTCCTACCCTCCACTCCTTGTCTGCAAGTTTCAAGACAGACTCAATCTGCCCCATATGAATCCCAACTGGCATGATTTTTATTCCAACAGTCCTACCATAGTACTCCATTCCAATGTAACCTCTCTTTGACTGATATTCCAACCCCAACATTCGACTGCAACAAGAAAGAAAATGTCGAGCATAATCGAAAGTGTGAAAGCCAATGAGGTCTGAATTCAAAAGTGCCTTAAGAATCTCTTCCCTAACAGGTAAAGTCCTGTATATCTCTGACGAAGGAAATGGACAGTGAAGAAAGAATCCCATTCTCAATGCATTGAACCTTCTCCTCAAGAAAGTAGGCAGCACCATCAAATGATAGTCATGAATCCAAACATAGTCTTCCTCTGGGTTTATAACCTCAATCACCTTATGCGAGAAGATCTTATTTGCTGCCACATATGCCTCCCACAAAGATCGATCAAATCGCCCACCATGATTCCCCGAAAAAGGAAGCATATAGTGAAAAAGCGGCCACAAATGCTGTTTACAAAACCCATGATAAAACTTCGACAAAATATCAGGAGGTAGAAATGCCGGAACACAATTAAACCTATCCAACAAAACCTGCGAGACATCATCTTGTTCACTCAAGTCAACATCAGCCCGCAAAGAACCAACATATAAAACCTCCATATCTTCAGGCAAACCATCTTTTAAGTGCAATAACAGAGAATCCTCATCCCAACTAAAGCTCCATCCTTTATTATCTGGCATACGCTTTGCTTTTACCGGCAATTGATTCGCTACAATGATCATGCGGTCCTGAACTACTGATGAAGGCACATCTGAGGCCGCATCATCATCAAGCTCGGAAATAACTCCCGGAACTGTCATTACACGAGGCAACTGCTTTCTCTCCCGAGGTTGACCCATTGCCGGAAAGTTACCTGAAGCTAGATCTAAGAGATTGGTATATGATCTAGACACCATCTTCACCCTCTTTCTTTAACAATGCAGAACTACAAACACTACAACTTGTACTCAAAACTTACTATAAACCAAACCCCAGTATTGATTTCCCTTTGAGATCACTATAATTTGACAGGATCTGAAAAGGGTAAGAAGCAAGCACCATAATCAGAGATACAGTAATTACCAATCTTAATCCACACATGATTAATGGCTACAATCCAATTAAACATATAAATGAGATCCAAATATAGTAAATGATCAAGCAAAGATGAATTATAAAAAAGACTCAAACTTTACATTCGAATTCAAAAAAAAAAAAAAAAAATTTACCCCAGATTAACAAACTTTCTTGTATGAGATTAAAAAAGAAAAACTATCCAAAAGTTGAAAAACTAACCTTTGAAAGGCAAGAAAGTTTGCACCTTAATAATCTTTGGATCTGAAATGAAATATAATTAAAAAAAAAAAATGTTATCTTTCACAAGAAAGAAAGAATGAATTCTAGGGTTTGGCTTTCGGTTCCTCTCTGTTATCTCAAGAGTCACATTAACAACGTCTGTCTCTTCTCTTCTCCTCCCCTCTTCTCTTTCTTTCTATCTATCCATGTAAACAATGTACTACTGCTACAATACAATACAATAATAAACAATGTTTCTTTCTTTCTTTCTTTCTTTTGTTTTATGTTTTTTATTTTTTTATTAATTACCAGAAAAAATATTACATAAAAAAGAAGAGGATAAGGTCCGCCAGTAGACTACCCAGTAACGCCAGCTGGCAAAGTGGAGTCTTAGGGTCACGCGCTCTTTACTCCCTTTCGTTAAGGCAGCTGCACGCGTGTCAGGTTTTAAACAAAGCCACGTGAGTAAGAACAATGTACTGCCCCCGCGTCGTTTGATACCTAATCAACCAAGGTGAGTATCACATGTTTTCATTTGTAGCTTAATTGCTTTTTTTGCTAGCCAATCATCTTCTCAGCCTCCTCCCCACCTTCCTTTTTCTTTCTTTACTTCGAGTGAAACTAAAATTATATATTATAATAATGCTATTTCATAAGAAAAAGAAAATATATAAACTTTTAGATAGGAATACACTCATAATTCCTACCATGATTAAGAGTTTTTTTTTTAAAAAAAATATTATTTTATTTAAAAAATATATTTTTAACATTAACATAGTTTTTTTTGATATACTAATGTTGAAATATATTTTAAAAAATAAAATAATATTATTTTAATATATTTTTAAATAAAAATTACTTTAAAAAATAATATTTACTACCGTGCTAAACACTCTCGATCTCAGTGGCTGATATAAAAGTTGATCCGGAAATATCTTTATCTTTATCGGATAAAAAAGAATAAAAAATCAGAAACATCAACTCTTGTAATGGATGGAATATAATTAGGAAGGACATATAAAGGGGGGAAAAGCAATGGATAAGATGGGAAAAAGCTTCAATCCAAAGTTTCATCCAAGAAAAGAAGAATGGATAAAAAAGTAGGAAATAGCGTGGTCCATGGAGGAGCTGAATATACCCAAGGGAGACTAGGAGCTTTCCATCCATGTTGATGATGTTGCCACGTGGATGTGAGAGTTTGTAGATAAGGTGATGGACGGAGAAATGATGGCGTCACCGACAACATCGCCGTGGCGGCGAGCCGAGAGGTGGTTGGCGATGGGTATTCCAAAAGAAATGTTAGTTGGTGGGCAGCATGTGTGTAAATAAATTGAAAGGGAGTAGAATGTCATTCTCATCCCTGAAAAGTTATTGACTTTTGGATGGTTGCGTTGGAAATAGATAGGAGATTTGGGGGTAAAATGAGTGGCTGAGACGGAGGGCGTTGTTTGACCAATTTGCGCTCTTTACCTAATTTTTCTCTCTTCTCACGAACAAGAAAGGTGGCGTCTGGTGTGGCTTTGGTGGCGGATGTGGTGGGAGGGAACCATTTTTTTAAAGGAAAAAAACAAACCCTAATAATTATATACTTCGATATTAAATTCACATGGCTGATAGGGTTTGTGAAATTACCATCAAACCTTGTTGTTGGTTGATGGTTGGCAGTTGGCACCATCAATAAATAAGTATATTCTCCACTTTATTAATTAGATTTCCATTCCAAAACCTCACATTATAAATTCTAGCAACAATGAAAAAAAAAAAAAACGTTGAAGAATTGATACTTTTAACTAGAATTGAGGACTTAACACAAACGGCAATAATTATACATGTTTTTATGTTGGTTTTTTTGTTTTGTTTTTGTAATTAATGGGTTGTTAGGGTAAATAAGATATTTTTGAAGGCTAATATAAGTTGACTTCGGTCTTTTTTTAAGGTTATTTTTTTTAAAATTAATTTTTTTTAATTTAATCCTTGAACATTTGATTCATGAGAATTAGTCTTGTGCTTTTTTTCTTTCATTTTCCTTTCTATATGGTTGACAAACCACCCGGGTTAACATGAATTTATTTTTTCATTGCTTATTTTATTTTTCCTGATTTCACCCTTAAATATTATATTATTTTATAATTGAATTTCATAATTTTATTTAATTTGTTTTAAATAAGGTTACATCGATATCATGATTAAGTCATGGATTTGACATGCTAATTTTGATGGATTTGGTTTTGTTTTTTTTACCTTTTTATGTTATCAATTCTTTTATTGATTTATTTGTTGTCATTGTATTTTTTATTTATATTATTTAAATTAACTGAATTTATTAAATTCAATCTTTTTTTTTCTGAATGCTCACATCACCTTGGCTCTTTTTTATATTGAAAAAAATTTAGGCAGGATCCAGCATAGCACATGCTCTTATCTAGTTGAATAATAAATTTAATCATTCATCCAATTTATCTTTCTTGTGTGATTGCTATTTTATTAGGTTGATTCTATTTGCGTTAGTTGATATAAAACTTACATTATTTTAATAAAAGTTGATATGGATACTTTAAAGTCGCCCCACTTGATTTAATTTTCATAAATTAATTTTGAAAAACATGGTATTCCGTTCTGACTCCACCGCTTCGCTGGCCTGAGCAACAATATTTTGTCAAACAGCTGGTCGGGGACAATAAAAAGCACGTACATGCACGGTGCAGTGTGCACGTACACAAGGACAAATATTGATGCTATCGTAGTACCTTTTTTTTTAAAGAAATGACAGAGCATTTTATTTCTTTTAATTACATAACTTCTTATAATTATGAGTTTCAGTACAATAATAATAATAAAAAAAACTCTTTCAATGAGCTCCAAATCTACAATATATATTCTACATGCAGGTCGGAACACATTTTTTTAACGTGCAGAAAACAGTATTTAGGAGTTACTAATGTATTTTTTTTAGGAGAAAAAACTTTTATCTATATATAAATTAATTTGATATAATAACATCATCATCGTGATTTGTATTATAAGATCGGTATAATCTCATAAAAAATAAATTAGAATAAAATATTTAAATTTAATTTTTAATTATGAATGAAAAAACAAAGAAAAAATCAAAATTAATCTAAGTTAACTTATCAAAACTGTAACTTAAGTCATGCGATTGAGATAGTCTTATAAAAAATAAAATAAAATAAATTATGAAGCATAATTCTTGATCAATTTTATATTAAAGAATGAAATTAAAAAAATACAAAAATAAAATAAAATTATGAGGATATGAACAATAAATTCACCTATTCTTTTAGTTTTTTTTTGTTAACAATAATAATAATAATTAATAATTTTATATATCTTGAAAGCATTTTTTCTTTTAAAATAGATATAGATTAAACAATTGGGGTAACCTATCAATCTAACATCACAAAAATAGAATATATTAAAGGTATTTTAGGCATAAAAGTGGATTTTTGTAACATTTTCATAAAAATTACTTGGACTTTAGTGAAATCTGTACATTTAAGTATTTTTCATCATACATGAGAAGGAATACTGTGGCTTACTCTAATCTAAACTAGCTATGTATATGTTTATATAATCTCATTACACATAATCACAATTTTTGTATTTGTATTTTACTAAAAAAATTATTTGAATTTTTTATATTTTTATTTTTTCATGTTTGAGTAATTGTGTTTTTCAAAAACGATTAATCAATTGCATTTATTATGAAATAAAAGTATTTTATTTATTGATTCTAAATGTACAAGAAGTAGAAATTTTGACAAAATAGATAATATGTGCTTATTTGTGATTTTTTTTTAAAACAATAGAAAATTGTAGAAAACATGTTTATAAATTAAACTTTTCCAAAAAAAAAAATGTTTACAAATTGAAATAAAGGTTGAGTCGATGTTGATGTTGTCTTTTTCAAAAATATCAAAATACAAAACATATATCTAGACATTAGGACCAAAAGTGAAAAAAAATTTTGAAAATGAGGGACCAAAGTTTTTTTAGTTGCTCTGGGGACCAAGCAAGTAGGAGGAAAATAAAAAGTTGGTTTTATTTATAAATAAGTGGTTGTACCATTCAAAAAAAGAGGAAGAGGAATTTTAAAAGAGAATTAATTAACACAAAAATCACACACATCAAACATTCTCTCACCTACCAGCTCTTACACACCCATACAAAACAAAAAAAACTTAAACATATCAATAAAAGAACACAAGTTGTCAGCCATACAAAACACCACCTCTACCCATCAGCCAAGGTGCATTAGCCCATCTCCACCAATTTTTCCAGCCACAACAGATCACCCACTAACAGCAATAGTGCAAGACCTTATAGCATCAACACCATCTCCTTGCCTCTGCCATTTCTTTTAAATCAAAACCTAGCTGCCAACATCTAAGAAATCCTCCTTTCTCTACTGTGACCACCATCCATGAAGCAATATTGACCATCTAGACATCCATTACCAATATTTCCACCCTTCTCCTTCAGCTGCCATTCGGCTACCATCATTAACCCATCATCAATCCCCTTTTCTCCACCATACAGTCACAGCTCCTTCACTAGAACCAAAGAACCGCTACCTCAGCTGAGAGTGCAATCTCTCCTCTCCACAAGCAGACCCGAAATCGAACTACTGTCCCTTCCTCTTACCAAAATAGTAGCATATCTCATCATAGTCCAACCTCTTCAATTAACCACCACTAGTGCCCACATCGGTGACCACAACGTTAGCCTCTCTTTACCTCAACAGATTTAAAGGAGATGAAGAAAGTACATACTTTAATTGTGAAGTCCTTACTGTTTAAAGAAGCTGACAAGGCAGTAGAGGTCTTTGAAGCTGTTAAGCCTCTATTGCAGGAGTTTAAAGAAGTTATTCCAGATGAGATACCTCTCATACGTGATATCCAACACTAGATTGACTTGATATCAGGGGCTAGTCTTTTGAATTTACCGCGTTATGGGATGAGCCCGAACAAGAGGGAAATCTTAAGGGTGAAAATAAAAGAATTGCTGAAGAAAGAGTTGATTCAAAAGAGTTTAAGTCCATGTGTTGTCCTTGCTTTACTGACATGAAAGGATGGTAGTTGGCGTATGTGTGTTAATATTCATGCTATTAACAAAATCACTATGGAATACATGTTTTCAATTCCACGATTGGATGACATGTTAGATTAGTTGTGTGGTGCAATAGTCTTTATGAAGATTGACTTAAGATTTGGATTCAACCAGGGGATGAGTGGAAAACAACTTTCAAGACAATGATGAGCTGTATGAATGGTTAGTCATGCCTTTCAAGTTAACGAATGCACCGAGCACATTCACGAGCTGATAAACCAGGTTTTGTGACTTTTACAAATAAATTCATTGTGATTTATTATAATGATATCCTTGTATTCGATCATAATGAAACATCATATTGAGCACTTAAAGAGTGCTCTGGAGGTATTGCTGCTATAAAATAAGTTGTATGTCAACTTGAAAAAGTGTAGCTTATTCTTAAGTTTTGCTGTAGGAGCTGTTGGAGTTGAAGTTGACAAGAAGAAAGTGAGGGAAATTCATGATTGGCCCACGCCTAATATAGTTAGTAATGTGTGGAGTTCATGACTTGGCTATCAGAGATTTATTTGAAATTTTAATAACATTGTGGCATTGATCACTGAATGTTTGAAGAAGAGGAAGTTTTAATGGAGCGAGGAAGTTTTGCCTTCTGAAGTCTAGTTTCGTAGTGAGATTTTGGTTTTGAGCGTTTGAAGGAGTTATACACTAGAGATGTTGATTTTTAGAAGATACAAGAGAAGTATATTAATGGTCGAACTAATGGAGATTTTTATATACATGATAGTTGCTTAATGAAAGGTAATCGATTGTAGATCTCTATATGAGAAATTGATTCGAGACTTGCATGATGGAGGATTAAAAGGTAATAGAGAAAGAGACGAAATAGCTAAGCGGGAATCACAAAACACCAACCTTTACTCCAGGGAGATATTTCCATGGAAGATAATAATTTCCATCTCTGGTGAAGACAAAGCAGTTATGCTATGCAGCCCATCTTCTGGGGTGAGATTGAAAATAAGCATCTTTTCTACTGTTTGCTTTGGATTTAACATTTATTAACAAGAAGGTAATATGCCATTTGCTTAAAAAGCAATACAAGGGACTGCCCCTTCAAATTAATGAGAGTAAAAAAATGTCTTCCCATGCTTGATCCACTATTCATTCTTGTTTGACGCCGAAACCTTGGACTATTGAATTCATAAAGAACTAAGTCGGACCCCAAGTTCCGGGGAAAACAAGGGCTAATTCCTCTTCATGTGAGACATGCGACAAGAAACAATTAATAGAACACTCCAAAAACCAACAATGAGGCCGGCCCATCTAGTCCTCGAGAGATATAAACAATGTAAATCTTAATGCATTCGAATCAACATTCTTCTCCTCTAATTCCTTGTATAAAATTTTTATTGCACTCGGAGAGACTCCTACCTAGCTAAACTAATGTCCTCAAAGGAAGGAAAGGTTGCTGTTGATTTGACCGCTGAAATAGTCGGAAGGTGGAAAGAGACGTATCAATGGATACCGATTTTCGGAGCTTTTGCCACCGTTGCTATGGCATTTTCTGCTGGTGCAAACAATCTCACAGCTCCGGTTGGACTGTCTCCTTCTCTTTTTTCTTTGTTCTATTTTTCTTCAGCAATACGTGCGTGGTAAACAAGTATTCTGTTTACATAGAAAATACTCTAGGAAGCATGTACAACTTATTTCAGGCTCAGGACACAAACTGCATGAGCTTATGTTATTTACTTTAATATTTTGTACAGATTATAAAGTTTATTGAATTTTGAATTTGCAGTTTTCAACACCAGTAGGATCAGGAGCATTGACTCTTTTGAAGGCCTCAATAATCGCTTGCCTAATCTATGTTCCGGGAGCTGCCTTTACAAGCAGGAGCACTGTCGATTCTTTATTTTCTGATGTGTGTAAATGAATATTTGTCCATAAACATGGTCAATTAAACACTATGAAATGCTCTTTCTTTCATGAACTAATATGGCTGTGTCATTGCAGTTTCTCAAAGAAAGTCAACCAGACGCAGGATTTTTGATGTGGAGCCTGGTAGTTGCTCTAATCACTGCAGGTACTCAATGACAGTCAATTTAAATTATTGGTTTACATTTGCTCATTTCACATTTATCAATCTTGATGCCAAGATTATTTATTTAACAAATGAAAATGTTAAAAAGAGAGTTTATGATTTGCAGAGATTACTATAAAACCATTCTTGAAGCCCTATTCAACAATTTTAAGCTTTTGGCTCCCGGATTAAAATTGTTCTATGACACGGTATTAGAATTTTAATAATGAACAAATTTGAATTCTACTACTTTATTTTTTATTATAATTAAAATTAAATAATTAAGTATAAGGTAGTGATAATACTTCGCATTTTATGTGATTTTGAATGCCAAGCTAACAGCTATATTATTGTACTTTTTTTTCCCCTGACTTCTATCGGCCTTTGATGATATTGGCAGCGATCTGGCTTGCAGTTGCAACCTATTGGGAGTTACCAGTCTCATCTCAGCAGTCAATACAGAGTGCCCTGTTAGGAACCATCCTTGTCACTGAAGGTTTTGGCTACATACCCTTATGGAACAAGGTAGAAAAACCTATATTTATCAGTCAAAATGTGGTAAAATATATAACAAATTTGTGTAATTGATGAAATGAAAGAAGTATTTATATTTTTGATCGTTAAATTCCTAATGATCACATACTAAATGACTCTCCGGATCATTTCATTTCCCTCCTTTCTAATCATTTCCTTTTGTGCATACTTGCATTATAGTAGAACCTTTTAATGTAATTTCTGTGGTTTGGCATTCAATTAGACACTTCGATCTTCATTCTTATTCTTCAGCCATAGTTTGATCATGCAGAGTGAAAATCACAATTTTAATGGTGGAGGACTCCTCTGGATATCTCTTGAATGGACAGTTGCTCCATTAATCGCTTGTCTATGCTCCTACATCTTCTTCAAACTCTTGAGGGCGTTTCTTCTTCGATCAGAAGATGCAGAGAAAAGGATTCTTATTTTCCTCCCTATCGACTACGGAATATCTACTGGACTACTTTGCCTCTTTGTCATATTTCAGGTGTGCTTTTTTTTTTTTTTAAAAATATAAATTTAACATCATGGACAACAAAAAACTCAAGGTTTCTAATTCTCTTCCCTCATCCAGGCAGTCCATTATGTTAAAGAGGACATTACCTCCTAGGCAGGAGAGGATCCTGTCGTGTTTAGTAGCTGACTAGTAGCAAATTTTTGTCTGAAGTAACACAAGCAGTGTCTAATTAGATAGATAGATGAAGTTTAAACAAATGTCAAACAGGATAGCATGAAACCTTATTTTTTGTTTCTGTTACTTCTGTTTGATTTTCTAAAAGGGAAAGGATAGTTCAATAAGATAATCATGCTTTTGCTTTGTTTTCCATTGAGTTACTTGCATTACTCACTTCATAATGGGATGCAGATCAATGGAAACATTATATTTATCAATACATGGCTTTCTATAGTTGCTGTTTTGGTTGCTACACTGGTTGGAGCGATATTGTCATTGGTAAGGAAACATAACCTTAAGTTCTGCTATCCACTGGATGTTCCAATCATTCTTTCTTTTTATTCTTGTCTAGGACTGAATTTAATTTTGCAACAGGTTGTGATAGTTTCCTTGACCATAAAGAAGTCCAATGATATTCCAAATTGTAAGTCCAATAAGAAAAGCAGATCGATCGATCATCAATGCATAGAAATTCAGGATAAAACAAGTTCAATAAAAGATGACGAGAAGAACCACGAAGATATCGAAGAAATGTTGAGGGATTTCATGCAGACTAGAGTTCTTGAGACAGTCTATGAAGAGGAAGAGAGGAGTTGGGACTCACCACTACCGGATAAGATCCATGATTCTCAACCGCAAATTCAAGATTTTCAGCAGACACAATCAGTCTCTCAGAAAAGTTCTACAGATCAATTAACACAACTCAAACAGTTGCTTGAATCTACTCCAAATAGGTTTGTTCAAACAAGGAACTTCCAGAGGATTGAGAAAAGAACATTAACGTCGGATGCCTCTACATATATCAGAAAATTTGCGATTTCGATTATACGCCCTGTAGGTCTTCTCTTTATCTCCTATCACAGTTCTATATCATTCTTTAGAATGATAGCATATCTTAATAATTTGGTTCTGATGTTAAAGGTTATAGAGTATGACAGACGAACTCTTGTTCGACATGCTTTAGCTGAAAAATATGATGAAATGGAAGATTTCTTCAGCTTCCCACACCTCCTTGCTTCATGTATCTTCGCGTATGTTTACTCTGTCTCTAAATGAAGTAGAAGTTCTCTTTTGTTCACATTCGCCTCATGCCTTCATGTGCATCAATACATCAGACCAATCCAAATCTGTTGATATGCTGCAGGCTTCAATTTTCTATTGAGGTTGCTGCCATTGCAAGCCCATATGCAGCTATCCTTGACGTGTTTGATCATAGAATTAAATATCTACGGAATGGGGAAGATGTGGTAAGTTTAAAACCATAAATATCTCCGTACATACTCCATCCTTTTACGGTAACTTTTCTCTCTACTGGTTTTTGTCTAACTATCTTTCAATGACCATGCACATGGTAACCAGGAGTATGTGCATGTGAAATGGTGGTTTAGAGCAAGTACCGGACTAGTTGCTGCGATGGGATTTTTCCTATGTGGATGGCGCTTGACTCGATGCCTAGGTGGGAAGCTAACTTACATGAGTAACTCAAGAGGGTTGGCATCACAGCTTTCCTCTGTGGCAGCAGTGATGATGGTCACTAGAATGAATCTTCCTGCTTCAAGTATACATGCTTTTGTTGGATCTCTTTTAGGAGTTGGAATGGTCGATGACATTCGGGTAAGGTTTCCTCGTCGTAAATAATGGCATAATCTCTAAAACCAGCATCAAATTCCATATCAGATTGCAACTGAGCATGGAATTGTCCGAGGCTAAACAGAACATGCGTCATATATATGACATTCTTTTTAAGAGGGATTATGATGAAAAATGTTGTATCGTAATGCAGAATGTTAATTGGAAACTTGTGCTCAAGTTCCTAGGTGGATGGATCCTAACAGTAATATTCTCTTGTGGGATTGCTTATGTGATCTTCTCAGCGTCTGTACATTCACCAGGATATGTAGTGCCCTGACGTCGCAGTTTTTAATCATTAAATTATGTTCAACGTTTAATACAAGCGGGATTAATACTACTCATCCAATTTCCATGTTTGCTCTTTCAATTTGCGTAAGACTTGTCATGATTGATTGGAATTTGTAGTTGTAACCAAACACATAAATGGCATCCTTCGTGTTATTAGCACAATGTTCTAACCATTTGAGATTAAAAAAGTTTAAGATATGAGATTGTTTTTAAAATTATTTTTTATTTGAAAATATAATAAATTTTTTTTTTTAAAAAATTATTTTTAATATTAACGTATTAAGTTTTAATCCAAAAATAAAAAAATTAAAAAAACAATGATGCAACCGCTATGTCAAACGATCGCTTAACATATCATATACAAGTCACTAACAAATGATCCCTTGACATGTCAATTTTTTCTTTATTTTGGTCTAAACTTCAAAATATTGAAAAAAAAGAAAGAAATATGAGATAATTAATGTCCATTATATAAGAGGATTTTGTTTTTTTTTTGAAAAAAATGAGAGGTATTATTATTAATTGATTATCCAAACTTTATAATCAATCTGTTAATATTATGTTAAGAAAAAAAGACAACCTCAACAACTAGAATTAAGTGGTAAGATTTGCCATAGGAAATGAGGATATCCGAGAAGCAAGAACTACTTTTAGTGACTTACTAATTTCTAACTTTTTTCTATGGCCAGTCCCAAGTGAAAACCTTTTTTTTTTTTTTTTTTCATGAATT
>Ga0307510_10002732_pt1 | contig 20188 bp, 16 predicted proteins | sample 12_EM_MG_FD_207224 | JGI IMG/M metagenome (GOLD analysis project Ga0307510, IMG submission 207224) | Populus trichocarpa ectomycorrhiza microbial communities from riparian zone in the Pacific Northwest, United States - 12_EM | ecosystem: Host-associated > Plants > Roots > Unclassified | place... | reverse complement strand
ATACTTTTTTCCGTATCGACCTCGCCGCCTTGTCAGCCTTTCATAAAGAAAAAGATGCAGATTGCTCCTTATGCCTGAAACCCATGAAGGACTTCGACCGCTTTGGCGTGGTGGAGCTCGATGAGAGACAGCGGGTGGTGGATTTCCGGGAGAAACAGCACTATGCATCCGGACTCATCAACGGCGGAGTATATGCCCTGAATACCCGGCGGTTTCTGGATGAGGACCTGCCTCAAAAATTCTCCTTCGAAAAAGATTACCTGGAAAAAGGGGCCCGGTCCTTGTATGGCATCGTACAGGACAATTATTTTATCGATATCGGCATCCCGGAAGATTACCGGCGGGTGCAGGAAGAAATCAACCAATTACTATGATATACAGGTGCAAAGCTCCATTGCGCATAGGCCTTGCCGGTGGCGGCACGGACGTAAGCCCTTACAGTGACTTATATGGCGGGGCCATTCTGAACGCCACTTTATCGCTATACGCACATGCGACGATAGAGCCGCTGGAAGACAACAGCATCGTCCTCCAGGGTGTCGACCGGAAAGAAGACCAGCGGTATGAAGGAGGTGTGGATCTGGATTCCCTCCCTATCGACGGTAAGCTCGACCTGCTAAAGGGCGTTTATAACCGGATTAGAAAAGAGTATGGCTGGTCGGGAAAAGGATTCCGGCTTTCTACTTTTGTGGATGCACCGGCGGGTTCGGGACTCGGTACCTCTTCCACGCTGGTGGTTGCCATCATCGGAGTCTTTGCGGAAATGCTGAAGCTGCCACTCGGGGAATACGATATAGCACATCTGGCTTATGATATCGAGCGAAAAGACCTGCAGATGGCCGGAGGAAGACAGGACCAGTATGCGGCGACCTTCGGCGGCGTCAACTATATGGAATTCTATAAAGATGACAAGGTAATAGTCAATCCACTACGGGTGAAACAACAATACCTGTTCGAGCTGGAGAATAACCTCCTCTTATATTACACCGCTACCAGCCGGGAGTCGGCCAGGATCATCGAAAAGCAAAGCCGGAATGTCACGGACAAAAAAGAAAGCTCGATCGAGGCAATGCACCAGCTGAAACACCAGGCTCTCCTGATGAAAGAGGCTTTGTTACGCGGGCGTCTCCACGAGATCGGAGAGATCCTGGACTTTGGGTTCCGTCAGAAACAAATGATGGCGGAGGGCATCTCCAATCCTTTTATCGAAGATATTTACGAGCGGGCAAAAAAAGCAGGGGCGACGGGAGGAAAGATCTCAGGCGCAGGTGGAGGAGGTTTTATGACCTTCTATTGTCCCGCAATATCGAAGTATAGGGTAATGGAGGTGCTGGCCGGATTAGGAGGACACTGCCAGCCCTACGCGTTCACCGGGCATGGAGTGACGGCATGGACGGTATGATAGTCAAAATCTGTTTACCTTCGCTCTATGGCTGCACAAGAAAAACCCAACTATCTCTGGAGTCTCTTTACAATGAAATGCCCACGCTGCCGTCGGGGTCACATGTTCTCCCAGCCAAATGCCTGGAAATTAAGAAGGACGCTCACGATGCCGGACAAATGCCCGGAATGCGGACAGCCCTTTGAGCTGGAACCCGGTTTCTGGTATGGCACAGGATATGTCAGCTATGGCCTTTCTTTTGCCCTGTCAGTGGCCACTTTTATCGCCTGGTGGGTGCTCATCGGATTTTCGACGGAAGATCACCGTTTCTTCTGGTGGATGGGACTCAATTCCGCGTTCCTGGTGTTTATGCAGCCCTGGCTCATGCGGCTGAGCCGGGTTATGTATCTCTATTTCTTTGTCCCTTATGATGCCGACTATAAAAATACGCAGGTGAAACGATTCGAATAAAGAAGAAGGCCGCCCGAATCCGGACGGCCTTTGCGCTATTTGATTGGGTTAGTACTGGTATTATAACGCCAATTCAGCAATATTATTATTTACATATGATTTACTCAGCGGCATCGGGCACCGTCTTCTTATCCTGCTTCAAGCTGAAATCAAGCGGAAAATCCAGCTTCAGACTGATATTACGACCCATATTGTAAATACCATGAGTCGGATTTCTATCCGTAGGCGAGAAGTAAAAATACTTCAGCCGGCTCAGGTGATCATAATAGGCCGTATTAAAAAGATTATTCCCCATAAGGTAAACGTTCACGATGGTTTTCCCTTTTTTATCGGCTAAACGACCTCCTACCCCGGCGTTGAAAAGGGTATACCCTGCGGTAGGTGTTTCGGTATTGTAGGCAAGCATGACCTTATTCTGCGCAGCAGAATATTCCAGCTGCACTTTTACAAAGGCATGAGACAAGCGGGACGTCTTCGAACCAAATTCCCAACGCAATTCAGAAAGTCCGTGCGCCGGCGGGATAAAAGGCAGATGTTTTGCGCTGTCCCCAAGCGATTTAGGCTGTACTCCCTTATTAGTCCCATAGACAACAGAAAAGCTGTTTTCGAAATGCAGCGCTTTTACCGGGTGGATATCGATGCTGAACTCACCGCCGTTCAGCTGAGCCCTGGAGGCTACATAACGGAAATAGGTGTCCCCGCTGCCATCCATCGAGTCGACACCAGCTGCGGTCGTCAGCTTCTGATTATAGATGTAGTTGGAGATAAAATTATTAAAGAGGTCGAGTGTCATCACGACATAATGGGATGAATAGACGAAACCGATATCTTCCTGCATACTGAACTCAGGTTTGAAATCCGGGTTACCCAGCTGATAGATCCCGGTGCCGGGATGGACGCCATTGGCAGAGATCTCGGATATGTTGGGAGCGCGGAAGCCACGGGCAAGATTCGCTTTTACAGAAAAATGTTCGGAGAAATTATAGGTGGCACCCAGGCTGCCGGATACGCCACTAAATGTTTTCTTTAAGCTGGTGAACTGGAGATTGGCGCCCGCGGTATCAGCTCCGGACACCGGTTTGTCAAAGCCTGTAACAGGGTCTGGCCGGGTATAGAGAGAAAAATTGTTAAAGGCCCGCGAGTCGAAGCGGATGCCCCCGGCAATGTCGAGCTTGTCAAAAGTACGTTTTGCCAGCAGGAAGGGCCCGATATCGAACTGGTGATACGACGGGATGACAAATTCCGTCCCCTCGGTACTGTTGTTGGTTTCATACATGCCATTGAGGCCTACCGTTACATTCCAGTTGTCGAATTCCGGCAGAAAATATTTTACGTCATAGGTAACGCTGTTGAGCTGTAGATATAGCCCCGGAATTTCATTCAGAACGGGATGGCTGAACTCCCGGCGGATGCTCCGCTGAAAACCCAGGTTTACCTGTAGCCGGCCGGCATCCCCCAGAGTGAAGCTGTTGCCGGAATAGATCCGGTAGTGCTGCACATGCTGGTGCAGCTTTTCCATTTTGTAGCTGTTGAGGTCGGCATTGGAGACGATCTCACGGACAGTGTCCGCTTCGCTGATCTGACGGGTGAACCGGCGGGTAGCGCTGTCGCGGCTGCCATCAGGGATCTCCTGGAGATCGTCAAAAAGCACAAAGTCAAGATGCGAATACCCCCACTTGCGATGCAGGCCGAGGGATGCATCAGCATCTGTTTCATTGAAGGCGGTTCCGAATACCCGGCCATCGATCTTGTCTTTATAGTCGACAGCCTGTTTGTGGGAGATCCGGGCCATCCATTCCAGACCGTTTTTGGTGGCGCCCAGCATGGCCGAGCCGCCAAGATATTTATTGTTGGTTTGGTAGTCGAGGGTAAGGTCCCCGATCATTTTGCCTTCCGGCGCCGGCTGGGTCGGAATAAGATTGACGACCCCTGCAAGCGCATCCGAGCCAAAGCTAAGACTCGCCGGTCCCTTGATCACCTCTACCCGGTCGACAGCATACTGGTCCACTTCGATGCCATGTTCATCCCCCCATTGCTGACCTTCCTGACGTATACCGTCATAGAGTGTCAGGATCCTGTTGTATCCAAGCCCGCGAATAAAGGGTTTGGAGATGTTGGGGCCGGTGGTGACAGCACGGATGCCGGGTATCTTTGCAATGGCGTCGATAGCATTGGTGCTGAGGTTGGTCGCCAGGTAGTCATGCGAGATAGATACAATTGGAACGGGATTTCTTTTTATCTGGGTAGCTTTGGACAGACCTGTCACGACTACGGCGCTTTCCTCCACATAGGCGTCCGTCAATGAAAAGTCAGCAGTAACGGGGCCGCTGACAACTACTGTCCTTGTGAACGTTTTAAAGCCGATGGAATGGACCTCGATGAGGTATTTACCGGAGGGAAGAGAATTGAAATGATAGTAGCCACTTGTATCCGCAACAACCCCCAGCTTAAGGTCGGGAATATAGATGGTTGCACCGGATAGAGGTGCGCCTGTTTTATCGGTGACCTTGCCCGAGAGAGAACCGGTACCGGGATCGGCATATGCAACTGATAAAATAAATATAAAAGATATACTTAGTACAAATCGATTCATGATTCCTGATAAGTTGATCGGACTTCGTCCAGTTGATGGCAGGCCCAGGGAAAGTTTTTGCTACAAGGTTTCAAATTTAGGCCAGTCTGATCAGTTTTGACCCCAAAAAAATGCTAAACGGTAGTTATTTTTTGAGGACAACGGTGAATACAGACCCTTTTCCCAGGAGGCTTTCGCAGGAGATCTGCCCGTTAAGCTCTTCGCAGATGCGTTTGACAATTGCCAGACCCAGGCCGGTGGAGGCTTCCCCCGCCGTTGGCTTTGAGGAGATCTTGCTGTATTTGGCAAAGAGATGGGGGAGCTCATCGGGTTGGATCCCAACGCCTTCATCACGAACCTTGATGCTGATGGCATCTTTTTCCTCACTCACGCTGATCCAGACATTTTTACCGCTGCCAGTATATTTGATCGCATTGGATAGCAGGTTTTCAAGCATTCGACTCAGCAGCTGCCGGTCGCTAAGAAAATAGAGAGACCGGTTGGGACAGTCCAGGTGCAGCTGGATATCTTTTTGGGCAGCGGCAGGAACAAAGTCATCGAGGACCGATTCAGCAAAGATTCGCAGATCGAGGTTCTCCAGCTGGATCTTATTTTGGTTGGTCTCGGCTTTTTCGACGTCGAGGATATGCCGGATCAGTTTTTCCCCGTAATGAGTGGCCTGCCCGATGCGGTCCAGTGCCTTTTTCTGACTGGGAGTGAGGTTGTCCTTTTCATTCTGCAACAGCTGCTGCCACATACCAATGCTGGCAAAGGGCGTACTCAGGTCATGCGATACGATACTGATAAGGGAATTTTTTTCATAGTTGAGCTCGGAGAGTCTTTCATTCTGCCGGATAATGAGGGCATTGGTTGACTGGAGTTTTTGATTCGCCTTACGCTTTATGATAAATGCGATGGCCGCGGCAATAGCGATGAGCAGCAGGCTCGCTGCCGTGATCATCATGATACGGGAATGAAATTTCTGCTGGGCGACTTCTGCCTGCAGGACCAGTCTTTCATTTTCATGCTGCCGGGCTTCATATTTTTCTTCCAGCTCGGCAACAGCTTTGTAAGTTTCCCTGTTCATCAGAGCCGTGTCGAGAGCATACCATTTTGCCTGGTACTCCCAGGCCTTTTTGTAGTCTCCCCTGCGCTGTTCCAGCTTTGACAGGATCTGGTAGCTATCGGATTGTTTGCTTTTTGAGTCGTCCAGCTGCCGGGCGAGCAGAAGGGCCGTGTCGCCATACCTGGCAGCGGAATCAAAGACGCCCTTTTCGGTATAGACGTCTGCCAGGTTGAGAACGTCAAGCCAGACATCTGAAAGCCGGGAAGGAGCGTGACCGGCAAGATTATGCTGGTAGTTGTATTTAAAATAGGCGATGGCCTCGTTGTATCTTTTGAGGAAATAATAAGTATTCCCAAGATTATTGTACAGGGAGGTAAGGTCTTCTTCACCTCTCAGTTCATAGGGTTTACCGATTCTAAGTCCTTCCTGTAGGAGGATAAGGGCGCTGTCGTGAAGATCAAGGTGATTGTAGATCGCGCTCAGGTTAACATAGGAGTTGAGCAGGGAATGGCCGTCGCCCATTTTTTTGTAGAGCCGGACACATTCGACATAGAGATCTTTTGCTTTCTGAGGCTGTTTCATATCCTGCGTGTAGACAGCGGCAAGATCGGTCAAAAGCTCTGTCTGGCGCTCTATATTGCCTTCCTTGCGGGCGCCGGCAAGCCCTTCGTAATAATAGTCCAGAGCCCGGGTGAAAAGACCTTTGCTTTCATAATAGAAGCCATACATACGAAGGGACATGACAGCAGCCGGCGGCCAGGCGCCATTTGCGTTGGCATGCGCAACATAGTCGCCATAGTATCTGATCGAGTCAATTTTGTTTTCAGACAGATGCATAGCCCTATAGTAGATACGCTGAAGAGCGACAGTATCTAGCTGTGCAAAGAGGGCCGAATGGATCAGCAAAAGAAATAAGAAAGATAACCGCTTCACGTAAAGATTTCATTCATTTAAACCCAACAAAATAGTAATCTTTCTGTAGTGCGGAGGTATTAAAGTGTCTAATCAGTCAAATTATTCCGAAGGGCAAATTTCACCAGCCCTACGGTATTATTGACGCCCAGCTTGGCTATGAGATTCTTGCGATGCGTCTCTACCGTGCTTACGCTCAGGAACAGCTTTTCGGCTATCTCCGCATTGCTGTATTCCTTACAGATCAGCCGTAACACTTCAAGCTCACGTCGGGAAAGGATCTCATCAATCTGTTTGTCTTCAATCGTCACTGTATTACGGAAGTCTTCGTCCCTGTCACCTATATGAATATCCTTGCTGAAATAGCTGCCGCCGTCCCGAACAGCCCGAATGGCAGTGAGCAGTTCGTCAAGGGAAGCATTCTTAAGAACGTAACCCTGGATATTGTATTTGGAGAGCTTGTGTACATAACGCGTACCACGAAGAAGGGTGAGGTAGATAATGCGGAGATCGGGTCTTACGGCCCTTACCTGTTGCAGGATCTCTTCTTCGCCCATGTCGGGCAGATAAACATCCAGCAATAATACATCAGCCTGAAGACCCGGCACCAATGCCAAAAGGTCTTTACCCGATGCAGCGGTACCAATAACTTCAATACCCTCTTGCTTGCTTAATAACAGGGCCAATCCTTCTAAGTAGATCTCATGATCATCGGTAATAAAAACTCGAATCATGTTAGTTTAGTAGATTCCGTAAGTATTTCAACTACAAAGCAAGTTAAAACTATTTATGATATGAGTAAATAAAAAGGCCCCTAAAAGGGAGCCTTTTCCGAAAATGAGTGACTTTAGGGGGTTTTAGCTGAATTAATTAAGATTTTCAATAATACCAGCTATTCCCTGGCCACCACCAACACAGGCAGTGACAATACCATATTTTTTATTGAGACGCTTCATGTCGTTGACAAGCTGGATGGTCAGCTTTGAGCCGGTGCAGCCAAGAGGATGCCCCAGGGCAATGGCGCCGCCATTGATATTGACAATGGCAGGATCGATCTCCAGCTTACGGATGACTGCCAGCGCCTGGGAGGCAAATGCTTCATTAAGCTCGACCAGGTCGATCTGACCAAGATTCATTCCCGCCTGGCGCAGCGCTTTGGGGACGGCTTCGACAGGTCCAATACCCATTATCCGGGGGTGTACTCCTGCACTCGCGCAGGCTACGAGACGAGCGATGGGTTTGAGACCCAGCTCTTTCACCATCTTCTCACCCATGACGATGACAAATGCGGCGCCGTCGCTGGTCTGGGAAGAGTTGCCAGCCGTGATACATCCACCGGCAGCAAAGACAGGTTTTAGCCTGGCCAGCGCTTCAATGGAAGTATCACCCCTTGGACCTTCGTCGGTGTCGACGATAAAGCTTCTTTTCTGACGACGGCCTTTTTCATCGACATAGACCTCTTCGACGGTGAGAGGCAAAATGCCGGATTTGAAATAGCCGTTCGTAATGGCGTGGATGGCTTTCTGATGAGACTGATAAGAGAACTGGTCCTGGTCCTCACGGCTGACAGCATATTCTTTGGCAACAGCTTCTGCCGTAAGACCCATATTGAGATAATAGTCCGGCTCCTGGGAGGCGATGGAATAAGCAGGCACCGTCTTCCAGCCGGCCTGTGGCACCATGGTCATGCTTTCCGTGCCGCCGGCAATAATGCATTCCGCCATACCGGAACGGATCTTGGCCGTCGCCATGGCAATGGTTTCCAGACCACTGGCGCAGTAACGGTTGACGGTGACGCCAGGAGCGTGGATACCAACGGCCCGGGCAGCGATGATACGGCCAACCTGGAGACCCTGTTCGGCTTCGGGTACAGCATTGCCGACAATGACGTCGTCAACGCGAATCGGATCGAGCTGGGGTACAGATGCCAAAAGGCCTTTTATGACATCGATAGCCATGTCGTCGGGACGATAGAAGCGAAATTTGCCTCTCTTTGATTTTCCGACAGCCGTGCGGTAGCCGGCGACTATATATGCTTCCTGCATGGTTTTATTTTTTTAGTTGTTTATGCAACTGATTGTATCAAAGATAAGATTTTGCGATGAAAAAGGAAAGCGAAATATACGCGAAATTGCCCCCCGGGTATCCTGGAAATTGACATCTCCGCATCTTCGAAATTGCCACCTCCGTATCTTCGCGCGGATATGTATAAGATCCTACGTACTATACTGTTTTTTTTCCCCGCCGAGGAGGTGCATCATTTTTCGATGAAAGCACTGAAAATGCTGTGCGGCTGGGGGTTGTCAAGAAGATTGGTGGCCTGGAGCTGTCTGCCGGAAGAAGGGGATAAGGGGGGTGCGGCTCCGGCGGCGGACAATTTGGGTCAGGCCGGTCCGGCCCGGACCAGCGGGTTGCGCCGGGAGCTGCTGGGTTTGTCTTTCCGCAATCCGGTGGGGTTGGGTGCCGGATTTGATAAGAACGCCCTATACCTGAGGGAACTGGAGGCCCTGGGGTTTGGATTTGTGGAGATCGGGACGGTGACGCCACGGCCACAGGACGGTAATGAGCAACCGCGATTATTCCGGCTTCCACAGGATCAGGGACTGATCAACCGGATGGGATTCAATAATGAAGGGGCGGAAGTGATCAGCGCAAGACTAAAAGCCTGGAGGGCAGGCGAAGCGCGACCAGGCGGGCACACGGGGGGGGCGACCAGCAACCTCATCATCGGCGGGAATATCGGCAAGAACAAGATCACTCCAAATGAAGATGCCTGGAAAGATTATGAGATTTGTTTCCGGGCCTTGTATGGAGAGGTGGATTATTTCGTGGTGAATGTCAGCTCCCCGAACACACCGGGACTACGGGCCTTACAGGAGAAAGACGCCTTACACAGGATATTGACGAATCTACAACGGATCAATACGGAACTGGCTGCCCAAAACAACATACACCCGAGACCCTTATTGCTGAAGATAGCGCCGGACCTCAACCAGCAGCAACTGGACGATGTCATCGGACTGGCGCTGGAGATAAAGCTGGATGGACTGGTAGCCACCAACACGACCATTAGCCGGGAGGGATTGTTGACAGCAGCAGACAAACTGGAAACTATTGGCGCCGGCGGACTGAGCGGAGCGCCGCTCCGCGGACGCGCAACAGAAGTGGTCCGCTATCTCTGTGAAAGAATGCAGAGCATCCCGGTTATCGCCTCAGGCGGGATCTTTACGGCGGAAGATGCAAAGGAGAAACTGGACGCAGGCGCTTCGCTCGTACAGGTGTGGACGGGTTTTATTTATGAAGGGCCGTTCATCACCCGCCGGATTTGCAGGGGGATCTGACATCGGAGATCAATCAACTCCGGAAACCACATACCATGCGTACAGTTATTTAAAGAACTTTCTTATAGAACCTTATTTTTGTGGCGCTTAACTGACTACTATGACCTCTCTTTTCTCTGTAGCCTCCCTGATCAGTTTGTTTACGCTGACTCTCCTGGAAATCGTATTGGGTATTGATAATGTGATCTTTGTGTCCATTCTTATCGGCCGGTTACATCCGGTGGAACAATTGCGGGCCCGGCGCATCTGGATGATCGCGGGGATCCTGATCCGCTCCTTATTGTTATTCGGCCTCGGCTGGCTGGTGACCAACGGAAATCGCGAACTCTTTTCCCTATTTGGATATGGGTTTACCCTGCGCAACCTGATCATGCTGGCCGGCGGCTTGTTCCTGCTCTATAAGACGGTGATGGAGATCCATGAGAAGCTGGACGGCGAAAGTTCTGAAGGAAAGGCAGTCAGCGAGAGTAAGGCGTCTTCGTTTGCCGGGATCGTAAGCCAGATCGTGCTGGTGGATACCGTTTTCTCCTTTGACAGCGTCATCACAGCGGTGGGCCTGGCGCAACAGGTGGCAGTAATGATCACGGCGGTTATCATTGCCATGATCATCATGTTCTTTTTTTCGCAGAAGATCGCCAACTATATCGAAAAACGGCCTACCCTCAAGATGCTGGCTCTTTCCTTCCTCCTGATGGTGGGATTCAGCCTGTTCTTTGAAGGGCTGGAGCCAATCCATCATAGCCATATCGAGAAGGGATATATCTATTTCTCGATGGCATTTGCATTCGGAGTGGAGCTGCTGAACACAAAGGCAAAGAAGAAGTCGGGACATTAGCCGGATTTTTTTTAAATTAGGCTACTAATTTTCTTTTTATGGCCGCCACCACCACTAACGATACGACCCGCATCGACGCGTACATCGCAAAGTCCGCGGAATTTGCCAGACCCATCCTGGAGCATATCCGCAAATTAGTTCACAAAGCATGTCCCGATGTGACCGAAACGGTGAAATGGAGCATGCCTTTCTTCGAATACAACGGTACCATCCTGTGTAATATGGCAGCCTTCAAACAACATTGTTCTTTTGGTTTCTGGAATGCTTCACAGCTAAAAGACAAGGAAGGCGTATTACAGATAAAGGATAGGAATGCGATGGGACACTTTGACCGGATCACTTCGCTAAAAGACCTGCCGGCAGATAAAATAATGGTGGCCTACATAAAGGAGGCTGCCCAATTGATCAAAGAAGGAAAGAATATACCGGCAAGAGCGAAAAAGGAGCCCAAACCCGAATTGCCCATGCCCCCGGCGCTGACAGCAGCCCTGAAAAAGAACAAAAAGGCCCAGACCATATTTGAAGCCTTTCCCCCAGGCCATCGGCGGGAATACATCGAATGGATCAGCGAGGCAAAGACCGGGGAGACAAGGGACAAGCGGATAGCGACGACACTGGAATGGCTGGTGGAAGGGAAGTCCAGGAACTGGAAGTATAAGAAATAGATCCCTGAGCCAACCAGTCATAATTCCCGAATTAATAATTTGTTTTCCGTCCTGCGTAAAGATGGATGCGGGGACCTCCTTATTTTTACAGGGTCATAAATTAGTAAGCCCAAGCGATAACAGATTGGTCATGCAGTCTGTTACCGCCTGGCACTAGAAAGGGTGGCCAACCATACTGCAACGTCTACCCGATACAAAGCAGTGTTGCCGCCACTACTCCGGCAGTTTCGGTACGGAGACGGTTGTCGCCAAGCGTGACCGGCAGAAATCCTTCCTTTAACGCTGATTCTATTTCTTTTGGTGAAAAGTCCCCTTCTGGTCCGATGACCGATACCACCCCCCCATCTTTACCCGGTCCGGGCTTCGGACCATGCTGGCGCCAGTCAGCAAGTGAAATAGTAGGCTGGGGCTCTTCCAGGCAATGAGCAATAAAGCGTGACGCAGCGGGAGGATTGGAAAGGAATTCGGTAAAAGCCATCGGGTCCGGGAGATCAGGCAACCAGCTTTGCTGGGATTGCAACATGGCGCTGACAAGGATATTCCGGAGGCGATCGATACGGGCATGTTGCTTCTCGGTCCGTTCGCATAGCAGCGGGATGATGCTGCTGACGCCAATCTCGGTGGCTTTTTCGAGGAACCATTCAAAACGGGATGCATTTTTCAAAAGGGAAATGGCCACAACAACCTTTCTCTTTGGCGGTGGCTGGATAATGGCGGATTCAATACGGACACGGCATTTCTTCTTATGATCCTCGACGATGACAGCTGTCAGAAGGGTCCCCTTCCCATCGGTGAGCTGCAGGGCTTCGCCAGGCTGCATCCGCAGGACCTGTACGACATGACGGGAGTTGTCCTCATCGAGGATCAGTTCTGTTGCCGCACTATCGTAGGAGGTCAAATAAAAAAAAGGCAATGCCATATGCGCTGGTTTAGCCCGTAAAAATAAGCGTAAAAAACAAAAGCTCCCGTGAAGGAGCTTACTGTTATATGTATTAGCAAACCTCAGACTGTATTGAATGGCCAGCAACAGGCTATGTCGGGCCAATTGCGCACCCGGTTTAAAAAGGCGCCTCGTCGTCGTCCATGGGCAGGTCCTTCATCCGGCTGCCTGCCTGGATATAAAGACGGGCACCACCATCTGCTCCACCATCATCCTGGACGGGCTTCCAGCTGCCGCCGGAAGGCAATCCTATGCCACCGAAATCATCCTCGCCGTACTCAGTGAACTTTTGGATATGCAAAAGGGCGCGAAGTTTCACCGTATCCAACGAACCATTACGGTGTTTGGCTATTTTCACATGGGTCTCTCCTTTATTGCTTTCCCCCATTTCATTGGCAGTAATACCATAGTATTCGGGGCGATAAAGGAACATGACCATGTCGGCATCCTGCTCGATGGCACCGGATTCACGCAGATCGCTCAGCTGGGGGATCTTCTCGCCGTCTTTACGTGATTCCACCGCACGACTCAATTGAGAAAGAGCGATGATAGGAACCTGAAGTTCTTTGGCCAGGCCTTTCAGGGCGCGGGAGATCTGGCTGATCTCCTGTTCGCGGTTGCCACCTGATTTTTCATTGGATCCGCTCATCAGCTGCAGATAGTCGATGATGATAAAGCCGATATTATGTTTGTTTTTCAAGCGGCGACATTTGGCGCGCAGCTCGAAGATATTCAGTGCGGGAGTGTCGTCGATAAAGATCGGCGCCTTGGCGAGTCTGTCAATCCCCTTCTTGTAAAGCTGTTTCATCTCATGCTCTTCCAGCCGGCCACGGGCAATCTTTTCCATGAAGATCTCCGCTTCCGCGCTGAGGATACGTTGTACCAGCTGCGCGGCGCCCATTTCCAAACTGAAGAAGGCGACACCAGTCGGTTTGGTTGGGTGAAGAGCCGCATTACGGGCCAGGTTAAGGGCAAAAGCCGTTTTACCTACCGCAGGACGGGCCGCCAGGATGATCAGATCGGTCGGCTGCCAGCCATAGGTGATCTTATCCAAAGTAGGGAAACCACTGGGTACACCCGTGATCTCATCCTGTTTGTGACGCAGGTCTTCGATACGCTGGATCGTCTTTACCAGGATGCTGTCAATACTATCAAAGTTCTTGCGCAGGTGATTGTTTGTGATCTCGAAGAGCTTGCTTTCCGCATCGTCGAGGAGATCGAATACGTCCGTGCTGTCCTCATAAGCATCCCCGATGATCTCTCCGCTGATACGGATCAGCTCACGCTGAATAAATTTTTGCAGGATGATACGGGCATGAGTTTCGATGTTGGCAGAAGAGACCACAGAATTCGTCAGCTTGGTCACGGCATATGGGCCGCCTACCATCTCAAGCTCCTGTCTCACCTTCAACTCTTCGACGACAGTGAGGATATCGATGGGCTGGCTTTTCTGCGCCAGGCTTTGCATGGTGCGATAGATCCGCTGGTGTCCCTCCAGGTAAAAACATTCCGGTTTCAGGATCTCTACTACCGTGTCGAAAGCGCTCTTTTCCAACATAATAGCGCCGAGTACGGCCTCTTCCAGCTCTTTGGCCTGGGGAGGGATTTTACCATATACCATGGTGCTAAGGTCCACAGCCGGCTTACGCCTCATTTTGTTGCGGTCCTTATTAAGATTAAGGTTAGTGAGATCCATAAGAAACCATCCAGATAAAAGTAAAGAAATAGGGTGTCCAGCCTCTATTAACCTGTTGCCAGGCCCGGGCTCATTGGGTAGTGTTCGACCTTATTGTCGTTAAGGAATTGTTACGGCAACATGAACAGAATGTTATCCCTTTGAGTCAGGAGGGCGAATATAGAACTCGAAGAGCCGACGAAAAAAATTTTTCTTTTTCTATATTTTTCCTTTAGAAATGCACATGGTTATCCACAGGGTCAAGGGGCTTATGCACACCAGCCCCAGAACTATCCACAATTTAAAAAAGTTTTCAGCTATTTCCATGTTTAAATTCACACCAGTTGTGCACAAAGATTTAAGCGCAAAAATTTTGTGGGGATAAGCAAACCACAGAATGCGCTTTAGCTTCATTTTGAGGTATCTCTGCAGCCTTTTTGAGAGACCGAAAGCCCATTCGCAGTGCCTTTGAAGCAGGCAGGCCTATTGGCTGATATCGCCATGTGCCCACCCGCAGACCGTTGACTCAACGGCTAAAGCCCCGTTGCAAGCGGGTCTTGCAGAAAAACATCGCTCACCGGAAAGTCTTCAAACAAAAAAAAAGCGTCCCGCTATAACTCGGGACGCTGGGCCTGACGGGCCATTGAGCGTTTTATTTTTAAGGTCGCCCCGGTCTGTTGGGCTCATCTTTTTTGGGTGGCGGCGGCGGTGTAGCCGGTTTTTGCTCGGGTTTGGGCTGATTAACTACCGGTCTCGGCTGGTTCGTATTAGCCTGTTGCGGGTTAAAAGGACGCCCGGCGGGCATTGTATTCACCGGTCTGCCAGGCATCGGTCGCTGTAGAACCGGCTGACTCACCGGCTGGTTGGGTTGGGATTGCTGCTGCTGTGGCTGTTGTTGCGGCTGTGTTGGCTGCTGCCGATTAGGCCGGTTGAACACCGGTTGCTGTTGTTGCGGCACCGGCTGTTGCTGGTTAGGTACTGATTGCTGCTGATTCGGCACCTGTTGCTGCCTGCCCGGTTGGTTAGGGGACGACTGCTGCCGGTCAGGCTGATTGGGGACAGATTGTGGCTGCTGCTGGTTCGGCTGGTTATTAGGCTGAAAGGGACGGCCGAAGCGGCTGTCCGGCTGATTGCCTGGAGGAACAGGGCGGTTCACAGGCGGATTGGCTGGATTAGCCTGCGGATTGGCAGGTTGATTAGCCGGGTTGCTTTGTGAATTATTACCCCTGTTGTCTGGTCTGTTGCCGGAATTGTTCGGGAAACCCGCGTTCGTACGGCCGCCATTGTTGTTGTTGTATTGACCATTGTTACGATCTCCATTGTTGCGATCCCCATTGCCGCCGCGATCGTCTCTCCTGCCGTTGTTATTGCCCGCATTATCCCCATAAACCGTGCGGTTGACGGGTCTGGCATTATTCAGCGTTTGTGTCCGTGAAGGAGCAAAGGGCCTGCCGGCATTGTTGGGACGATTGTTGTCGCCTCCATTTACACGGGGACGATAGATGGTAAGATTACCATTGTCGGCACGTTCACCGGGAGTATGACTTTCACGGATGACCAGTGGTCTTACCGCAGCCCCCGAATATCTTCCCACTTCACCAGCGTCAGGGCCACCACCATAACGTGAATTCCTGGGGCGACTCATCACTGTCGTATTACGAATGACAGTGGTCTGGTTGATGATGGTGACATTGTTTGTTTCCCGCACATAATAGTTGTTGACCTGCGGACTGGCAATATAACGGTGAGGTACAAAATTCCAGTAATAGGTGGGGGGAGCATACCCGCCGCCATAGGCGACATCAAAGCTGACATTGGGACCCATAGGCGCCCAGCCATAGTATTCGTCGCTGTTGCGCCAGCTGACCCAGGCAGGAGCCCATTCGGTGCCAGGGATCCACATCCAGCCATAACCGTCCTGGAAGAACCAGCGGCCATAGTGGAAAGTAGCCCAGCCCCAGGGATAACCCGAATCCCATGTCCAGCCTTCATCGGTATAGACCCAATGTCCATTGGAGGCATAGGGCTTAAAGTCAGGCCCGGCATCGGGCAACCATACATAACCGTAATTCGGGTCTTCGATCCACTGACCATACGGACTTAACTGATCATAAAAATTCTGATAAGTGACGTCATCGGGATCGGCCGGCGCTGGTGAAGCAGGAGGAGGAGCCGGTACCGGGTCCTGGTGTATCACATAGACAGGACCGCATGCGGTGAAGCAAATGGCCACAAGGGCCAGGAAATACAGGTGTTGTTTCATAAATCAGCTTTAGAGTTAAGCGTAAGACCAAAATCCTGCCACAAAGTTAAGCCTTTACCAACGCTTTAACATTTGGTTATCACTCCGAAAAGGTGAAAAAGGACTTCTTTGGACACCGCGCTTTTCTGGCTAACGAATTATTCGTTGAAATATTTCTATTGTGGCCCCCACAGAACCGCCCCTACCGGTAAAAAAATTATCTTTGCGCCAAAATGGAGCACGGCTATGACCATCAGTTACAATTGGCTTTGTGATTATTTGCCGGTAAAGATCGAACCGGAACGGCTTTCCAGGATACTTACGTCTGTCGGGCTGGAAGTAGAACATATAGAAAAATACGAATCTGTGAAGGGAGGCCTGAAGGGCTTGATCATAGGAGAGGTACTCGAGTGCACACAACATCCCAATGCAGACAAGCTGCGGCTTACAAAAGTGAATGTGGGCGGCCCCGAACCGCTGCAGATCGTATGCGGAGCTTCGAATGTCGCAGCAGGTCAGAAAGTGGTGGTAGCGATCCCCGGAACGACCATTTATCCTTTGAAAGGTGAACCCATCACACTCAAGGTGGCAAAGATCCGGGGCGTAGAAAGCCATGGGATGATCTGTGCCGAAGATGAGATCGGTCTGGGAGAAAGCCACGAAGGGATCATCGTATTACCCGCAACGGCAAAAACAGGCGCCACAGCCGCATCCTGGTTTCAGCCCTATTCCGATCAATTGATCGAGATCGGACTTACCCCCAATCACATGGATGCCATGAGTCATCTGGGAGTCGCACGGGACGTATGCGCCTGGCTTTCTCATCATGAGAACAAGGAGTATCGTCCAAAACAGACTTCCCTGAATGCCTTTAAAACGGAAAGCAATAGCCTCCCGGTCAAGGTTAGCATTTTGAACAAAAAAAGCTGCGAACGTTATTCAGGGGTCACGATAAAGGGCATTACCATTAAGGAGTCTCCGCGGTGGATGCAGGATAAATTGAAGTCCATCGGAGTTCGGAGCATCAACAACATCGTTGATATTACCAATTTCGTGCTGCATGAAATGGGACAGCCACTGCATGCCTTCGACCTGGATGCCATCAGAGGCGAGACCATCATCGTAAAAAACCTGCCGGAAGGTACCCCTTTTGTAACGCTGGACGGAACCGAAAGAAAGTTGTCCGCAGAGGACCTGGTGATCTGTAATGCAGCCGAACCGATGGCGATAGCCGGTGTCTTTGGGGGCTTACACAGCGGCATCAGCGAAAGCACCCGGAATATTTTTTTGGAAAGCGCCTGGTTCAACCCCACCGATATTCGCAAGACATCCTTCCGGCACGGATTACGGACGGATGCGGCGACACATTTCGAGAAGGGCATGGATATTTCCGGCACGGTAAATGGACTGAAAAGAGCAGCCCTGCTGATCAAAGAGCTGGCTGGTGGAGAGATAGCCTCCGAGATCGTGGATGTATATCCCGACCCGCGTAATAAGACACAGGTTATTCTGAAGCACCATTACCTGAAGAAATTAAGCGGAAAGAACTACCACCCCGATACCGTAAAGAATATCCTGCTAAGCCTGGGCTTTGAGATTGTCAAGGAAGGTATCGACGCTATTCATGTAGCAGTCCCCTGGCATAAGCCGGATATTTCGCTACCGGCCGATATCGTGGAAGAAATCATGCGGATCGATGGCCTGGACAATATCCAGATCCCTTCTTCCATTACACTGTCCCCTTCCGTAGAGAACAACCCCGCACAATCCTCGTGGAAATCGTCTGTGGCCAGCTATCTGGTAGGACAGGGATTCAATGAGATCCTGACCAATTCGATCACCAACAGCGCCTATTTCAGCGAAAAAGAGCTGGAGACCTCGGTGAGGATGATCAACAATCTCAGCGCAGAACTGAATATCCTCCGCCCTTCCATGCTGGAGACCGGTCTGGAATCCATTGCTTTCAATCTCAACCGGAAAAGCGGCATGTTACGCTTCTTCGAGTTCGGCAAGTCTTACAGCACCAGTGGAGTAGGAAAATATACGGAAACCAACCACCTCTGTCTTTATCTGACCGGACCGCTGAGCGAAGACACATGGAAAGGAAAAGGCAAACCCGTCGACTTTTACTATGTAAAAGGACTTTGCAGCCGCATCTTCCAGCTGCTTGGACTCGAGCTCCCCGACTGGAAGGCCATGGATCACCCGAAAATGACATCGGGTCTTATCATAAACACGGATGACCAGCTGTTGCTGGAAGCAGGTACGGTAAGCCCCGACCTTTTAAAACAGTTCGATTGCAAACAGGAATTATTTTTTGTCGACATCCGCTGGGATTTACTTTTGGAGCTGGCTTCCGGCCGAACCACAGAATTCAGGGAATTACCCCGGCAGCTGCCCGTATACCGCGACCTGGCAATGATCGTCGACAAGTCCCTGCCCTATGAAAAAGTGGAAAAAGCTGTGTGGGGAGTGCGTTTGGATAAATTACAGGAAGTAAAGCTTTTCGATATATTTGAAAGTGAGAAGTTGGGAGCAGGAAAAAAATCACTGGCTGTCAGCTTTACCTTCCTGGACGAGGAAAAGACCCTGACGGATAAGGAAATTGATATCATGGTGAGCAAGATCATGACAACCCTGGAGAAAGAAGTCCAGGCAGAGATCAGGAAATAACCGGCAATGAGCGAAGATACCAATAGTGTAGACCAACCGACCCCTCCCGGAGAGGAAGGAATAGAGCTTCGGGTCCGGCGGATCCAGGAGAAGCTGCAGTTATTGCTGCGGCAACGGGATCTGCTGCTAAAGGAAAATGGTAAACTAAAGGAAGAATTGCGTCTGCTGCAACGGGAACAAGGAGATCAAATACAAAAGCTGGACCAGCTACAGCAACAGGTCGAGATATTACAAGTGACTCAGACGGCTATGAGCGAAGAGGAAAAGAAGGCATTGGAAAAAAAGCTCGGCCAGTACATCCGGGAAATCGACCGGTGTATAACATTGCTTGGCCAGTGAGAATCAGTCAGACCCTTTTTACGAGTCGCATTTTCATCTCATCCTTTCCCCGCGAAATTTCAAGGGTATATACACCATAAGGCAGGTGGTTCAGCCCAACCCAGTCCAGTTCCTGCTGACCTTTTTCTACTTCTGTTTCCAGGGCGCTGCAGACCAGACCGGTGTCGTCCCGAAGAACAGCTCTGAGCAGACTTTTTTGTGGATCGTCGACCTGAAAAGTTAGATGGTCGATAAAGACGGGAGATTTGACTTTTAAAAACATAGCTGTAGTTTTAAGATAGGGTATTGGTACATTAGTTACATATTATCCAATGGATCGGTTTTTCCGGAGTGCAGTGAAGTAACGCTTGAACCTTTCTCCCTTTCAGCTATCAGAGTCCCCTGTGTAAAAGGTGTGGATAAATATAAAACAAGTATTTGAACTATGCAAGAGTTAATGGCAATAAATGTTGTGATAGGCGACCGGACCTACCGGATCAAGATCCAACCAGGAGATGAAGAGGTCGTCCGCCGGACACTGAAGACCATAAATGACAAGATCATCGAATACAAGACCCAGTTTGCAGGCCGGGACATGCAGGACTACATCGCCATGGTAGTGTTGTGGTATGCCACCCAGCCATCCAACGAAACAGGGCTTTCAACCCCCAATCCGGCCGTCCTGGAGGCGCTGACCCGGATGGAACAGCAGCTGGATAAGGTTTTGTAGGCTGCGGCATCCCGCGCTGATCGGGCAGAGTTCAGAATAGCCAACAAGGCAATTTTTGACGACATTCGGGGCTAAATAGCCCATCTGACCGCAGTTTGGCGTTTGAAGTTGAACGCTATTTTCCTATCTTCGCCAACTAACACAAAAACCGGACCCTGGGTTCACCAATTTCCATACAATCATGAACCTGAGTAAGAAACATATGATTGTAAACGCTTTAAATCTTAGAATCAATGATAATTACCATAGTAGGAATATTTGTAGCACTCGTGATCGGGGTCTTTGGAGGTAAGATCCTCTTTGCCAAAAACACCCAGGGCAAAATAGACGGAGCAGAACAACAGGCTAAAAAGATCCTTGGAGATGC
>Ga0307510_10002731_pt1 | contig 20198 bp, 25 predicted proteins | sample 12_EM_MG_FD_207224 | JGI IMG/M metagenome (GOLD analysis project Ga0307510, IMG submission 207224) | Populus trichocarpa ectomycorrhiza microbial communities from riparian zone in the Pacific Northwest, United States - 12_EM | ecosystem: Host-associated > Plants > Roots > Unclassified | place... | reverse complement strand
GGCCTGCCACCCCCCCCCCCCCCCCCAAGTGGCTTTCTATTGGTAAAAGTACGGCTATTTCTGGTGCAGGCGGCAAGAGAATGATATGGAAAATGACAATCTTCACTGCCGATATACTACCTCCCTCTATCTCCCCTCACTCTTCAATCTTTAGATTATCTTCGATCTCTCACTCCGCACACGTGACCACAAGTTTTCGCCATCCCCCAGCAACTGGGCACTCGTGATACGGTCACGCAACACGCGATCGGGACCAAGTTGAACTCTCAATGCCAATGCACCATCAAATTTTCCAGCGTAGATTTCTCTCTGGGCTCGATATATTGCCCACTACAGACGCGCGCTAGTAACCATAAATAAGAAGAAGGTCATCCAATGAACAACTAATAGAATGAATGAGTTGAAGGGGAAGGGAGGAGAAGGGGAAGAAAAGTAAAAAAGGCAAATTTTAATAATAGTCCAGGTAGAAAAAGAGATGAAAAGTATCCGTCACAAAAGCCCGACAAACTCTCCACAATTTGTCTCCGCTACGAGTACAGTGCCCCACCACAGCCCAATACCCCCCCGCTTCTACGAAAAGCCGTCAAAAACACTCTTCCCATCCAAGCTCTCCCGTATCGTCCGAGTCCTCATCCCACTCCGGATACTCGCTCTCGTCCTCCGCTGTATCGATAGACCTGGAACTATCCATATCCTCATCTTCGTCCTCCGAAAATACCCTCGCCTCAAAACTAGCCACGCTCTCCATGTCAAGTAGACAATCTGAATAATTGCTATCCGCAAGACTCTCAACCTCGGTTCCTTCGCCGCAGTCTTCTGGTGGGGACTGGGGGACTGGTTCGGGTAGCGGGTCGCCGAAAACTCCGCCGGTGCCGTCGTCCAGACCGTCTACCCACAATGGCAAAAACTGCCATTCTGCATCGGAGAGACAGAGTAGGAAGTTGTCTTCGGGCCAGCTAGTCGGGTCGTACATGGTGGGCATCTCTGCGAACGGTGAGCTAATCGAACGCACGTAACATAGAGACTGTTTCCATATCATGTCGAGGGCGATGTACTGAGAGCTAAAAATTTCAGGCGGGTCCTGCGGGGGCAACTCCTGGACCACGTCGTGCCGGGATCCCCAGTTTCTAGGATATCTCCTCATATCTGGATCAGCGAATGGATTGTAATCCTGGTTGTAATCTTGGGTGCGATTTTGATCCTGCGTTGCAATGCGGTCGTAGAAGGTATAGTCCGGAGCAGCATGGGCTCCAACACCTGCCACCGGGCTTGATTCCGGATTGTCACTGCCGCCGTATAGTAACTCTTGGAATAAGTCGCGTTCGTCCCATGAAGGGGCCAGTACGGGATCACGTGAACTCTCACGCTCCTTCACCGATACACCTAACCGTATAGGCGAGCCATCTCCAGCTGTGGATCCTGCGGGGCCGGAATGAGCTCGAAGACTAGAGCCTTGGGGTTCCTCCGCCTTGGGTAGCCCTTGAATGGGCTCAGAGTCTACAGCCTTCCCCTTCCCTTTGCTATCACAATTCAATGGTGCTGTCTGATGGTCGATTTCCTCATGAACGCCTGATATGCGGAAAACCTCTGGTTCACCATAATCTTCATATCCGGCAAGAGTAGATACCGAGCACACCAATGCCTCTCCATCCTCGGATTTCTCCAGAGAACACCTACGCTTGCTGCTATTGCCAATCCGTGGAGTAACAGGGCCAATTTCCTCTCTTGAAGTAACTTCCCCCACCACTTCGCCATCCCATGAATATTCGGACACAGATTTCCGTTTGATGGGGTTTGCAATTTCGATCCTCATTCCTCGTGGGGTGGCCCCCGTCACAAGATTTTCACTGGATTCATCAATGCATGTATAACTTGGCGGGGGTTCGCTACTTGGCATGTAGCTAGGAGGATGTATGTCCTCGTCTTGTAGGAAATCAAGAACATTGAAATCATCAGGTAGTGTTTGGGAGTCGGGCCGATCCGGGCGTTTCTCGCCATCACCGGCTATCCTCTTCGGCGTCGGGAGAGGCTGAAAATCCCCGGTGCGAGAGCTATACCAAGGGCATTAGCGGTTGAAAACTGGGTTCCGCATCGATGCAAGACGGCGAAGCGGCACACTTACAGTTCGCTTTTAGGTGTTTCATCATGGCTGATTATTCCCCGCACACTCAATATCCCAAACATTCTTCTAGGAGGTCCAGATTGTTCAGAGTGTGGACGCTTTCCTTTTATCCTCCTCACGTTGTATTCTCGAACACATTTCTGCCAAGCGTGTTGAGCATTACAAACCTTTTCATCGAATAGTTCCTCAGCGGACCGACTCCCCAACTGGTTCCAGAACGACCTGGTGAATAAAGGGGAATCACAGCGCGGATGACCTTCGAATAGATACGAACTTTTGAGGGAAAGTGCTAGTTTGTTGACGACTGCGTCAGTGATCGCATCCCGTAGAGCGATGCTCGCCTCGTAAACTTTGTGGTCCAGATTTGGAATAGAAAAAATTTTATCCAGCTTTGCATATTCGGATACCCATTGAGTATTATAGAGCCACTCGTGAGCACGCACGAGATGGTCATGGGCTCCTCGAACACGCTCCTTCAAAGACCAACAAGCGTGCATGATATTGCGCTTCCAAGGTAGAGCCGCTTCCGGAATCTTGTCAAAGCAATGGGCATCCTGTTCATAATCCGATTCAGTGGTACGGAGCATTTTCCCGACAAGAAGCGCAAACGCATCCTTGAACAAGACCTTACTTTTAAGGTCATTAGCGACTTCTATCACGATCTCTGGATATCGTCCTATGAATTTCCCGTCGGCGTACAGCCAACTTGTGGCGTGATCAACAACAGCCGATTCGCAATTGAGTAGGACTGCCACCTTACACACGGTATACCACATGGGGGTGGTACACAGTTGTGGATCCAACCCATGAAGAATATGAAGTACCCTCTCAATGGCCGCACTATGGCGTCGGGTGGAATGGGCAGCCGGCGGAGCTGGTTCAATCCATTTATCTTCTACTGCCTCTACGCCGGTACCTTCAGTTTCAACTTCTTGCTGTACCACCCCAACCTCGGAGGGGTGAACATCTGGGATAGAATCGCAATTCTCTTCCATAGTCTCCCACGCGCCGTGTTCATCCAAGTCTTCGGCACGCTCCCTCCTGTCGGCTTGCCATAGTTCTCTTTGATATCGACGGTCATCGTCCTCGAGGTATGCTCCGTTAGTAACCCAACTTTGCCATTCGAGAACTGCCTTAGGACAGTAGAGTTTCAGGACGGCATCCAAGGCTTCAGGTCCCTCCTCCGGGGGGCTCAGATCGATAACGTATTTGATTCCCTGTGGAAGGATGTGGACTAGCTTCCTCTTCCTCAAAGCCCTATGCTGAGATGTAGGCCCAAGCAATTCTTTGAAAACGGCTGATCCAGTCGCAAGGAGGGCTTTCGAGGAAACCCGATGAGGGGGGTTGGGTGATGTGTTTGGTGAGATGAAAACGAGAGTGTCGGCATCGGTAACGTTGAGCAAAGGAAGCTGCAATTTCCTAGTAAACATGATGTTGACAAACCCGAGCTTGCTCTCGATCGTCACTGAAAGGGAGGCAACTGGATAACCGAGTTCTCCGCCCACTTCCAAAAAGAACTCGACTTCTCGCTAGCTCCGTTAGATCTGGATGATGAGTGTAAAGGATTGTGATGGGAGAATATTTTAGAAGAGAGTCCAACACGTCTAGAGGACGTTGGAGGAGGGGGGAGGAGGGAGTGGGCCGGGGGAGAGGACAGAGAGCAGAGAGTCGAGAGGAGAGAACAGAACAGCACCAGCACCAGCACCAATGGCGATAACGGAAAGCGACAGAGGGTACTGTGCTGGATGTTGCGCACGTCAGCAGTTTACCTGAGGTAGAGGAAGAAGAGGTAGCCTTGTTACTTGGTATACCAGAGGCGCAGGATAGTCATGTGCTTGAGCAAGTACTGTACCAGCACCAATATAGCATACCATGATACGCATTGGCCAGCCGTGGTTAGTTTGGAGTCATACGGTTCGGTGCGAGTGCCCCGACTCGAGGATCCGCACCGTAACCAGTAGGCTAACAATCCCCACCACCATAATCACTCAGAGCAAGCGACATACCCCCCCCCTCCATACGGTATGGCGGAATTGGTACGGTAGGTACCGATGTGCCACACACTGCCGGCACTAGGTTTGAGTAAAGGCACAAGCACCCCCCGAGACGTGTATCAAGCAGTGTTGCACAAACCATGGCTGAGCCTGTGAGATGCCTTTTCCCGTGAGCCAATCGATAACTCAATGCGAGACACCGCTTGAGACGGATTTGAGCCAAGCATCGATTATGCCATGCCAATAAATTCCTCGCGAACCTTGTGCAGTTCCTCAACGCCTCGCTCTGCACGAGCGGTTCATGACAGAATTACTACCGTTGACCACCGATACACCGCAAATGATGATACGAGCAGCGTCAGGTTATTTAGGGATGCGGACAATCAACTACTTAATAAGATTGGGTTCCCGGTGTTGTACTCGTACTCGAGTATAGAGTTAGAACCTACCCCATGACAAGTAACTAGTGCACCACAGGTATGAGCAAGGAGTGCTTGAGCGTGATTGGTTGGGGCGCCCTTTGCTCTCGATGGTTGCTCCTGGGCAGGGGGGTAGGATGATCCTGGCATTGGAGTCCAAGCCTATGATCCCCAACTGATGACGCTGCGGTCGAAGGAGGAGTACGATAAGAGCCTCATTCATCCTGTGGTAGGGATTTCTTAAATCAACCCACTTCTACTCCGGGGCGCTCAGCTTTGAATGGCGAAGGTACCTATCCAAGAACACCAGAAGCCAGAGAGGAAAGAAAATGGGGGCGCATTTAAAGTTTTGATGGGCTCCGGTGTAAAGGCTTGGAAAAAGGGCCGTTAGTGCTAGCAAAACGATACCCCACCTGATTCTCCACCATTAATGACTCGGTTAGCCATGCCAAGATCTTGAATTAACTTCTGATCAGTGGTAAAGTAAGCAATCACACTTTAATTAACCTCTAATTAGTAACCTTAAAATGTGGTTGCAGTTCTACTCCAGTAAGGAGTCCCCCACCATACCCTTGCAATCTGTAGCGGGCTCACGCGCATGCCACGGATGCTCATATATCATACAGCAACGCAGCAGTTCATAAGGACTCCCCAGGGTCGTTTAGCCTCCGGGGGCTGAAACGCGTTTACCCAGCTCCTCCGAGCTCAAGGGCTCTTTCGCACTCAGAAAAGCTTCTCGACCCCGGGGCTGAATGCCTCTTCTCCACTGGCTTAGTTTCTTTTCACCTAGGATAATGAACGCTAGGGATACCACAGACCACACGCCGACCTACCGGTGCCAGTACCGTATTCACAAGAGCAGCTACCATATCGTGCAAGACACCCCGGAGAAGCTACCCGGTACCAGTACAGTTGCCTTCCACTAAATACCCAGCACATTACCCTCTTTTTCTCAACTCTGCATCCTTGTAGCACTGTCCTTTTTTTCATTTTTTTCCGGCCACAATCCATCGATTAGTCATATATAACCATCGCTAATGCTAACGGGCCTGAAGCTGTGAGGCCTCCCGTCGATTTTTAGGGACATAATACAGGCCACATTCCACAAAATCCAAGGAATCTATTCGGGACAGCGAACTATCCGGGGCAGCGAGTTAGGTTTTAGTGCAAAACAATTTAGGGTTCAGAGAATTTCATCCGGGGCAACCGGGGATCCGGTAGAGTGAGGTCCGGGAGCGACTGTATCCATTTGAAGCACCGGCAATAGCGACAAGCTGGCAGCCGTCTTCCGGAAAGTGGTGTCCTTGCTATTATTCGGCTTCCCCCGACAAGATACCGTCTTCTTCCCGCGCTTGGCCCGATACCCGTATGGTCGAGCCTTGTCTAGGTTGCAGGTACGAGTGCTCGAGGACGGTACATTGCGTGATCCGAGAACTATGATCAATCCAGCCTCAGCCCTAAGTGTTGGCTCTAAGCCGATGCAAAGTAAAGGTGGCCACTCTTGCCATTTTTTCCGTCGTAGGGGCCCGGGCGCTTTTGCTCCACGTTGCTCACGCGCACCGTACCGGAATCCGATTCTAATAGTTTATTCGAATAACCAAGCCCGGCTTCTAAGGGCTAGCTGAAATTCTAGTACTATAATACATGGAGGGGTAATAGGGGGCTAGCTTAAAGACCCAATACTCATGATGCCATTTCTCGTTCTGTTCGTGAGCACTTATCCTGTAATAAACAAGTAAAAAGTCAAAATCAAGAGGAGGACCCTAGGATCATGCCTCGACCATGAATCAGCCTCCTGCCGTTAAAAAAGAACCCCCGAACACCTTTCCAAGCAGCCAGCCTTGATGCCTCAGCCCCTCCATCGACATACGGGTAGAAAACTCAATGGAGAAATCTTGAATCCCCTCAAACCCCGGAAAAATGGCCCCCTGGATGATGGATCCCCCTCGAACTCAGCTAGGCACGATGGACAACATGCAATTACTTCGCCTTGCGATGCGAGAGCTCTATAGCCTAGGGCGACACCTACGTGCAAACTATGCGCTCACGTGAGGCTAGAATAAAATGGTTAGCGCGAGCTGTCAGACTTTGTCCTGGTTACCGTATGATAAGATACCGTACCGTACTAGTACTAGTACCAGCAGTCCAGTTGATTACTCCGTTTCGCCCGCTCTTGACCACTATGCTCTCCAACGTGTCACCTCCAAAATAGAACATCATTGCGTGGTTATGGCATTGAGATTGTCAATGGAGAAGGCTACGTTTCCGCTTCTGTACCATGCTGACTCGATCAGGCTCCGACACAAATGATTTATTATCTCATAGTCCGTCGTGCTGCGCCCAACAAGCGATCTGGCTAGGAAGGTAACGGGATCTGGAAAGTATCCTCAGGTTTTTTCAAACTAATACCGATCCCACCGATTCCGTGGGCGCATCTGGCGGACTAAGGGTAGATTGCACCAGAACATCTCCGGACCCTATCAAGATATCAGCCAGCTATCATACTTTTTCTTTTCTTTTTTTCTTTCCTTTTTTTCTTTTGGCTAGACGCAGTTGCAGCTGCCGTAAACTCTCGATAAATCCACCATCGGGAATCTCAACAGAACTCACTACGGTATCTAAACAACAATAGGCCTAGCGTGACAGCTTGACAAAATTACGAATACTAGTTAATGAGATCTAATGAGCTCATCTTAAATAAGCTATCGCGCCTGGAAAACACTATTCCTCCTTGGGGTGTTTTGTCTCGGATTGCGAAGGTTTAGGGGTCCGATGGCCGATGGTGGATTTATCGAGAGTTTACGGTACCGTATTACGGTAGTATAGCACAAGGATAGACTTGGCTCGTGCTCTCCTAGGTTCCTCTAGCAACCTCCGCTGCAGCAGCCGGGACGAGCAGCAGAATTACGGCAGTTCGTTCTGATAGAATTCGTACACTTGTTTGTATTCAAGTGCTCAATCCCCGGATCATTCGTGATAGTAGTATTACGTGTCCGCCAATGACGCCGGACAGTAAGATAGAAGAAACCCCTCACTCGAGTACAATATTCTCACATACCACGGGTAATTTTTAATATTTACTACGAGCTACAATAGGGGGGTTGTTCAGGGTCCCATCCCTTGAAAAGTCGTCCCCTAGGCCTTCAAAACTGCTCGCTCCGTGTTTGACCCCAGAGCTCATCCCACCCCCCCTCCTATTCCTCCAGGTCCTGTGGTTCCTCCGATTGATATTCCGACTCCTCCTTTATCTTTGCCGAAGGAGTGGCTACCCCCACCCCTTTAATAGGCCCGCCTCCAGCCCTACTTGGTCGAGAAGCGGCTCTTCAACGGGACAAAGAGGCTAGAGGCTTCGAACAAAGTGAGAATCCCAGCCCAGTAGGCTCAGTCCTACCCAAGAGCCCGAGAGGCAGGTGCACCTGCAAAGAGACAGACATCGGCTCCTGGCCAGCTGGTGACCCCCCAGGAGAAAAAAATCTAATAGTTGACATTAGACATTAAGAGGGATGCTTCCAACGTAGGCCCAAGTGAGACGAGCCACAATTCTTCGACATAATGTATCGACAGCATGACAAAGATTACTAGAGATCTTGAGATAGAGATTGCGGGGTGAAGGTCACACCCAGCAAGGGCCTTTGAAGAAATGGGTGTAGTAGGTGTAGGTGGAACGTGGGGGCGCCCAAGAGGGAAACGCCTCGGAAAAGGTCTTCACTCCTACTTGCCGGGGTCCCCTTGGTTGTTTTGGAGGAATCAATGAGAGCGTTTCAGGTCCCCACGGCGATCCTCAGTCCCACAAACAAACATGGGTAAGAGGGGGAGGTTCACCGGCCCGGCTGGTCATCTTGAATGTGGGGACGATATCGGTAAGTTCAGGGGCCCATAAGGAAGAGTTGCAGTTGAATATTCTCGGATATCCCGGGCGAATGGGGATGCTATAGCAAGCAACGATTATGGCGACTTTTGGTGTAGCGGAGAGCATTTTGAATTCCTTCCGGATCCCAATAGAGGCGGAAATGATGGGAATCCCGCCTTGCCGGTCACAATCTACAAACTTGGAACAGCATGATATAAGAGAGGAGCCTGCCCCTTCTGTTGCGTGGGAGAGCCACAAACCTACCAATTATAAGGCAGGGTGTAGGACTATGCATAGTTTCGCCATCCTGCCAAAAATTACTATATCCCAGAGGGATGGTTCAGTTGAATCTAGAGAACAGAGTCCACGGGTTCCCGATCTGAATTTATATCCTCGTGAAGAGCAATCAGTGGGTATGGGGCAAGATTTTGGACCATTCAGATCTCAATATCGGCCAGCTGGTGAGAGCACCATCTGAATGATCAGGGAGGACTTGGCTCGAGGGGGGAAGAGGCGGGTTCATCAGATAAAAGATACGCTAAAAATTCGTATTAAAAACCTCGCACGATGGATAACCCCTGGATCAGGATTAATACTTATCTTTACAGGAACTAGTAGGAGGAGGAGGGGCCATGCAAAGAAAGGCGTGCAAAAAATATCACAGGAAGATTACCCTGCAGACTCGGGGGTCTGAGAAGCTGTGGCCATGACAAGGAGTTGGGAGAACATGGATCTGTTAACCACTTACACACTGTACGTTTAATCACCTTATTCGAACGTCTCCTCTTGCCATTGTTTATACTCTGATTCCTATAGACTCCTCGCCCCTTCTCCCTTTTTCCATCTAGGCCCATCGCTATCTCCGATGCTACTGAACGCAATTGTAAAAGACTTACCTAAACCCCGAAAGATAGTGCCTTCGATTTCTCCCCTTGAATACGAACTGGTCTGGACAGACTTAATTAGGTTGGAATATTGATCTATGAGTATATTTGTTCCATATTCTTCGTTTCACGTTAGACCCTGTTACCAAAATCCTAACTCGGAAGTTGGCATAGTTGCCAAACCATTGAATGCGTATTCCCGCCCTTACACGTTATTAATCTCCCTAATAGGTGCACTCAGTGGGTTGATGAGGGTGAGCTATTATGGTTCCAAGTGGGTCGACTTTTCTGTTGGGTCCGTCGGTTTTTCCTTCGGCAAGTCCGGGGTTCTTATTGTCATATACGTGATGATTTCGGACATGAGCCACCTCCGGTGGTGCGTTTGGTTGGTCCTCCTTCTAAGGGAGATTATCAGAAATATTACAGCGCAAGTAAAAATCCAAATTAGCTTATAATGTACTAAGTACGGGAATCGCCCAGTCCTTCTGCAGGACACCTTTTACTTCTTCCGCCCAAAAAGCCAAGTTGGGGAGTTTCATTCCTGAACACACTCATCCAAACCAAAGTGGTGGTCAATCTTAGGAACTGCACGAAATCTGCTACGCCGCAGAAAGGCTTGACATTGTAGGGATGCCCTTACGGACTCTTGGATTTAGCTTATTTCTTTCAAGCTCTCTGATTTCCCATGAATGGAAAAAAATTGGCAATGGCACTTGATAATAGCTTCGGGAAGGGCTCTGTTTACCGCACTGTTTATAGTTTGGGAACTACATCTCAACACGCTTGTGGAAATAGCCATGAGCTGAAAGCTAGCCAGAGATGCTGGTCTGGAACCAGGTGGCATTTCCACTAAGGACCGGAGGAGGGTTGCTTCTCCGAGCTTGCAGCGTCTGGGGGGGTGCCCGACCAGCCACGAAGCTGGGGCAGTGGGGGAACTCACGAAGGTTTGGGTTTGTGGAGCCAAACCAGCCTCTAATCCGAACCGGACTGATCAGAAGCTGTTCAATTAGTCTTGGGGACTCAATTGAACTTTTGGTTAAAATCGGCACACATTCACAAGGGGGTCCGGTAGGGCTGCTTCCGGCATAGGAGAAGAGTGTTAGGTTATACACTCAGATCTTCCCGTAAAACATAGCTATAACTTCTAAAAATTTCGCCAGATTGACTACTGTTACTGCTATCGAATCGTCTCAAAAACCCAAGTGCTTAGTTGTCACCGGTCAAGTGATCATTCTGATTGGTGTAGTTGTGAGGGATTCCTGGGCTACCCCTTAGCAATCGTCTAAAGAATATTCTAGGCCACCTGTCTTACTGGAGAGCCCGCTATAAATGAGCTTTATGGAATTGCTCCCCAGGTTCTGCTTGGGATCGGTGCTGGGTTTGTTGGATTGCGCTCCTGTTTAGGGCTGGGTCAGGTTGTAGTCAACACACAGATGTTGCAATAGCCACAGCACTGCTTGTAGCTTTCAACAAACTTGGACACGTTGCGGGCGGTATAGTGAAGCCAATTGTCAAGGCGGGCATAACCAAACAGCTTGCCCATAAAAAACTAGATCAGGTCGATGATACGATATACCGCGGATGGGCTGCCTTATTAGCAGTCACCATCAGCGTGGCCTTTTTTCAACATATTTCTTGCAGCTTTCGGGCTAGAGGAAACGGTTCTTGGTGAGATGGAACAGAAAGTCTCGGGTGTGATATTTGGGGTTGAGGATCCTCCGCCTGGGTGGGCAGTGATTCCGGACTCAAACTCCCAAGATCCAGGTGCCTTCAACGCATCCACTGCAGCTTCTAGCAGTGGGGGAGCGGCACCAACAGCCATTTAATTTGGCGATTGGTGAGGTCTCGGTTCGTGAGCTTGGTAGCCCTACGTTCTCGGTTTTATCGAGTGATCCGTGTGGAGTCAGCCCCCAGGAAAAATCACTAAGCCCAAAACCAGATTCGGGGAATCATCTCGCTTGGAGAGGAGAAAAGAACCCCCTTGTCGAGATATAGGCGGGTCAGGATCTTACTCCAGTCAGGAGTACACACTGAGCAGAGATTTTGCCCGCCGCGGTCGAGATCGTAGTGATATAAAATGGGCGAGCAAAACCGTTTTCGGCGGTGAGTCAATTACTCAAAACGGGGCTTCTGGAGCCATGCAAATCGTGGATAGTGGGTGTTTTAGTTACAACTGATCCAAACTTGTGAGAAAACCCAGGAAACCATCGTTTAACCCAAGCACACGCTCTCGAGGTCAAAATTTACACCCTCTAGATCTAGAGATCTAGAGGTGGTCTAGAGATGGTCTTTGGGTTGAGGGGGAAATAGCTAAATTACAGTGTGACATGGGATCACCAACATCCATCCACTTTGCGTCAACATCCCATATAATCTCCGAAGCAGAAAGGCTTTGCAGCAAGAACACTTACATTCTTCCGAAGGAGCTTTCTTCCTATCTACGAATCAGTTTGTGGTTCTTTGACTTCCCCGTCTGAAGGCTGGGCTGAAAGTCATGCTTTCTCCGAGTCTATTGCGGATAATGGGGAGAAGGGTGGTAGTAGCTATTGTTCTCTGAATATGTATTTATATTCGAACATGAGCAAGCTCAGTGTCGTTGGGGGGGGGGGCTCCTGGCACAGGCCGTGGCGACGACTAGGCTAGGGGATCAAGTCGGAGATCTCCGGCTGGGGGCTGGCTTTGCTGAGTACAATCGTAGCAAATCCGTCCTTATCGTTTCTCTTGTTCTTTGTAGATTTTGTGCAAGATTTCTTAGTGCAGGTGATCGCTTGTGACACGTCTTGGCTCAGATACCGGTAGGACTTGTCGGTGGTGTACTCATCCTGGTAATACCTATCCGGCGCTCACTCGCTATCAGAAAACAAACCAAAAACGCAACCCGGGTTACACCACCCCAACAAAAGAAGCCCCCAAATCAACCGTGCTCGAGTACTGCGCTTGTCGAAGCCCAGATCTTGCCCGAGCCTCAAAAGGCACTACAGCAAGAACCACCTTTGAAAGCTATCCTCTCTGTGAATGTGTTTTTGATACATGATTTTTAACATCCTTGTTAAAGGAATAGGTGAGATAATAGCATAGGATGTTGTTGCCATTCGCCGAAGGGATGGGAAATTTTTTTGGCTGTCGTGAATTGAATAACATATATCATACCGTATTATTATCTATTAATACAGGGTGCACCACCCATCCCAGTTTACCGCCGCCAAGGTTGGTTCTGGGGGTGCGGGTATCACACTCGAGCAGTAGGGGACTCAACGATGCTAAGGTGTGAGTGTTTGAATGAACCGTGCTAGTACAAAGTCCTAGATATTCGTCCCGGGGAGGAGTGCTCACAAACAGGGGGCTTCATCTTGCATGAGCGTTTAGACACGGACAGAATTTTTACATCATAATAATATACATTTTGATTCCCCGCTTGTTTGTGGGTATCATCTCCCTTACCAGGATGAGTGACTTTCGTCTTAAAACATCTATACATCTACTACTTGAACAGGGCGCTCCACCAGCTTGGCCCGAGTAATACCAGTTTTGAAAGAATTGAAATATTTCTTGAAAAACGGGACGCATCAGAATGGTCACACCCTTTAACCCACAGTATCGCACTACCTAGTAGCCAAAGTGTGAAAAAAAGATATACCTTCGAGGGGTGAATATTTTTAATATTGGTCTCCCTTTGCTAAGTTTAATAGTAACCACCTTTACGCATACTTGACTTTTCTGAGAAAACAGGGTCAGTTTGAGAGGTGATTATTTGCCCAGGGAGGAGGAGGGGGGCAAAACGATTCTCCTTCCTCTGCCCTTCTTGTTCTTCTGCTGCTCCGGCCGGTTGCGGATCCCACGCCTGTAATGGAGGGAATTGTCCGAAATCGGATTCTACCGGGCTCGTACGACGACAGGCTATTTGAGCCACAGCCTTATTCGAGAAGCCTATGGTCTTTTTTTGGCCTCTTGGTCCCCATGGGGCAGGATTTTTACTTTTTTAGATCCCCCTGCATCAAGCAACGGGCCGCTCAATAGTAACTCACTGCGAGGGGTGGTTAAGCTCCCGGGCTCCTGCTAATTATAACAGGGGGTTAATTGGTTGGCATCTTGGCCACTGCTCCAACTACAGTAGGTATTTCAGGCAAAATTGTTGTTGAAAATAAGATATCATACTTGTCCTGCTAGCAGGTATGTTTGGGCCGGCGGTCAAAATTATCTACTTATTAAGTAATGGATGGGTTACTGGGGCAGATATATATCCTTGAGAGGGGAAATCATAAGTATTGATTGCCGATAGCCAACGATAAAATTCCTCTGTGGGAAAAAGAACAGTCAAGTCGGTCCATTGGCGGTGAGAGAGGCAGGTTTAGCTGTGAGCAAGCCGGGGTTTATAGGGGATATGGATTATGGATGTATGCCCTAAGGCCGTCGGCCACCCGTGCACTGATAATTTTATAATAGAGGAGTATGATACTATACACGATAGAATACCCGTAACGCGTGGTAACCCCGTCCACGGTATTGGGCCCAACTTTCAAGTGGCGGCGAGTCCTACCCCCCTTCTCTCCACTTTTTGAGCTAACCCTGGCACTGAATGACATATCGTGAACCAAGCCAACTAACCATGAAAGGAATTCAAGATATCATACCAAGCCCCAAGGGCGAGGGCCCAGTTTTTCAACTCGATTCCCAGAGAGCTTTCAACAACCCTCTTGAATCTGACACGCCCTCCTACTCAAACCCCAGCAGGAGCAGACAAAAGCACCGCAGGAATCCATCCATCCACACCCATTCACCATCACAACCACCGCTCTTCCCTCCCCCACTCTAACACCACGACACACCCGGCAAACTCAAAAGATGCACGAAGCCCTCCCCCAAAACGTAACCCTCCGTCCCAGAAAACGCCCCCGCCTGGCACTCACCCACTCCCCTCCCTCCTCTCCCCCTTCCTTTTCCGCTTCTCCTTGCCTTTCCTCACCAACATTACCACATCCCCAAACCTTCCCCTCCCCACCTCCACCATCTCCTGGCACCCCCGCGGAGCGCAAAGCACACTACCTCGCCACCCGGTCCCCGCACGTAAGACACATCATCGCAATACATTTATACACCTTCTCTCTTGCCTTGGCAGAAGCTCGGGAGAAGGAGCGATTGTCGGATGGGTACTTTGAGCTGGTGCGGATTGCGAATGGGAATCTTGAAAGATCGGTGGGTGGGGAGAGGGGGCGGGGTAGGTAGGTGATTGGTGATTGGTGGTTCTTATTTCATTTTTATTTATTTATTTCATGATACCTCTTTACTTGGATTGCAGGTGGTTGCTTTGTGAGGCTTGTTAGACCCGATTATTATAATGGTTTGGTGGAATGATCGGGGGTTGCACTTTCGCCGGGTCTGGGGTGAGATAAGGTAGAAGATAAATCTCCAAGTATGAAACATTAGCTCTGTTCAATATTTACGATATCATACTCAATTGGAGGAATCCCCCCCGGGTTATAAAGGTGTTGGGACTGTGCGGACCTCGGATAGCACTAAAAAAAGCACAACCATATCATTTAAAAATTTCTGCTCTGGGGGGCCGCTACCCCCAACTCAGTTTAAACAGTGGGTAGTAGTGACAGCAGCGCCAGTGGGAGCTCAGTGCTGGAAATGATTGATCCACGGGTTTCGGCATGGAATGGGCACCGTCGAGGGATTCTGGGCCGTATGGTCCAGCTACAACACTCTCTACAAAATTTCGAAATATAATGTACAAGTCCCTCTCGCCTAGCACTCCTCATATACACGACCGGCTGGTATAATAGACGTCCACTTGCGGAGCGAAAGGAGACTTCCTTATTCTATTCGGCCATCGCTTCACTGTTTTTTAAGTGTGCAGGAGCTGTGTGTGTGTGGATAGGTGCTGTGGGAGGGTTTTGGTGTGCTATAGTGCTTGCACCATGTAGGTTTTTATACATTGACAATAAAGACATGATATAAGAAAAGGGCTATGTGCTGGGGTGGATAAAATACAGAAGCAGAGACACAGACTGCATCTACCAATACAGGTGTGCTCAATTAAGGCCCGGGTGAGTACAAAACTCTAACTCTATGGTAACGCCAACTGCTTCTCAACATTAAAACACCTCTCTCTCTCTCTCTCTCTCTCTCTCTCTCTCTCTCTCTCTCTCTCTCTCTCTCTCTCTCTCTCTCTTCTTGTAATACCCCACCTCACCTCAAAGAGCACTACCGTTGCGACTTCATCTACTCCTTCAAACCCTTACCACCCACCATTCCCAATCACCCTCCCATTAGTCAGTGTTGCCATGAATGCTTCTAGCAAAACCCACGGTGACCCCCCAAGTTTCTCAGAAATATAAATTTTTTAGTCAAGGCGCCTGGTATCGAAAGGAATGTCCTTCGGAATCCGTTAGCTAAGAGCAGCAACCTATGGAAGTGGTGATACGGGTGTGTGTGTGTGTGTGGTGGATCTCGGAGTTTTTTTTGTAGCTACAGTACTTGCAGAGAGAGCAACACTTAAAGGCCGGAGCGCAATCGGGAGGAGCGCTCAACTGCAAGGGGTGAGCCCACCTTGGGGAGTAAGGCAGGGGCCATCCCAATTGGCACGATAGCTCTCCCGGCAGGTTGCGCGGTGGGGTGGCCTTATATAAAAATCTCCTACTCTCCGGGGTCCCTGTTGCCAGGGTACAGCCTCCGTTCCGTTCGAGTATGGTGCCTATGACGGGCTAGAAATAGGACTCTTCTGGGAGACACTAGTAGCTCCAAAGACTTGATGCCGAACTGGTCGAATCAATGAGGGCAGTGGCGACATTTGATAAGTACCATAGACACAGTTGTCTCTGACCGGATCCAGCAATCAGACACCGACACCGTAACAAGGTGGACCAATCAATACCCTGAGCCGCCCTAGGCCCTTGGATACCAAAGCTCACTAAACAGCCCACCTCCAATCGCTTTGGAAGGGGGGGGGGAGTTGATAGGGAGCTTGAGTTGACGGTCTATACTGTAAATATTTACGACCAGATATCGTATCCCATCATAGTCGCAGAAATGAACCTAAGCCCCCAAACACACACCCCATTCTCCCCACTTCTCCAGCCTTCTTTCACTCCCCTACGATCACCAATATCCCCCCCCTTACACAGACTTGTCCCCCAAGTTTGGGACTTTTTGGGCTGATAACTCCAGATCCATCGGCATAGTTCCCTCTCCGAGGATAGGGATAGCCCGTATTTACCATTGGATAAGGCGCGAAGCGATCGATGCGGGAGCTTACCCTTCGAGCAGATCTAAGCGGTTCCATGATACCGAGGGAATACGGATTTGGCACTGGGCCCCATTTGTTGGGCATTAGGGCTACGCTATTCGACAGAGTTCCTATCGTAGTGGGGGAAATTCCTCTCATTTCGGCGGGTGATCCACTGTGATCAAACGGGTGGCCAGCACCGGCCGGTATCGGCGAAAAAAATCCCCGATACAAGTAAGTTCCATCCGGAAATTTGACCATTTGGCAATCTAAAGGAGTGGAGAACCATGTCTGCGCTCCGTTATCCCAACAAGGGAGCCGTACCTATAAACGCTCCAGTCCAGATTGTACTGGATGCGATGCCACAATCAAGAAACTACTGGAGATTGCCACTCGGCACGATAATTCCTCCCTTCCGCCTTCACATCTTTGGACTTGTGATAAATAGAGTAGAGAGAGATTAAAGCTACTGATACAGGGGTTGGTACAGTTCTCCCATCTCCACAAATCTCGCATCTCAATCACCCATGCCAGCCACTCGCAACAAAAGAAATAGTACATCAAGGAAAGACTAGACCCAATCACTTGTATCATCAAGACATGACCCATAAACCAGAAGTTGTACTTCAAAAGAAACAGGATAAAACTGGAAAGATAGTACTGGTACAGTAAACTGTACCGGCATACAAAATGCACTTTTCCACAAAATCAAAAACCAAAAAACACCAAGATATAAAACCAAAACCGTAATAATAAAAAAAGGGTATAAAAACGCCTCCCACCATCTATACAGATTATACCAGAGCGCTAACTCGCAAGTCAATCGCTTGTCCTCACCCACAACTCTTTCACATTTCCTATCCCTTTCTCTCCTTTTCCAGGGCCGCTGCTCCCATATCCCCCGCCTTCTCGCCAACCCACTTACTGACACCACCGAGAGCTCGTGACCAGCCCTTGTCCTTCTTATCCTTCTCCCTCAACTCGCGCTCTTTCTCTTCCCTTCTGTTCTCTCTTTCTTCTCTCCTACTTTCTCTTTCTTCTTTCCTTTCTCGGTGTTCCTCTTTCCTCTCCTTATGTTCCTTCTTCTCCTTCTCACCATCCTGTTCTTCGCCCTCACCCCTTCTCCTACTTCGCGCACGCTTCGTGCTACTCCCACTCTCAGTACCCTCACCTGATCTTCTGTCTCTCCTCTCTCCTTTTTTATCCTTCCGTCTCTTGGAAACCATAGTGCTTGCCGCACCGTCCTCTGGAAGTTCATGTCTACCACCCCGCCGCTCCTCTTCACGGCGCTTGAGCTCCTTGCGTTCTTTTTTCTCTGCTCGCTTCTTCTCGCTCTCCTCCATCTCTTGCCGAGCCTCTCGTCGTCTTCGACTAAAATTAACATTGCTCGCTGAGTCGTCCGGACTGAGTAGGATACTTTTGCCACCATCCCACTCTTCCACGGGTGGGAGCGGCGACAAGACGTCGTCTTGCTCACCTTCACCTCCCACAACTACGTCCTCGCCGCCATTGACAATGGTATTATCGCCATATTCGCTTTCAGGTACCCTTCTCTTTATCTTTGTCGCGATAGCGTCTATGCGTTCTTTGAGCGCTTGCCGCACAATGAGGGCGCGGTTGTGAAGCTCCGCTATCTCGTCGTCAAGAGTGTACATGACATGCGCAAGTTTCTTCTGGAGGTCGGTGATGCAACCAAGCTCTTGTTCTTCGTCCCTAGGTACAGCGTTGGTGCTTCCATCGAGGAATCCATCAAAGCGACCAGAATTTATCAGTTCCATCTCAGCATCGGAGAGTCCCCCGATAGCTGCCAGCATGGGATGGAGTTCGACATGCAAGAGGAGATAGAGTGCCACGATCGGTTTTGTGATGGACACTGCCGGGTGCTGAGGATACAGTCGAACAAGCGCGGCCTTGGTTGAGGCAAGGTAGGCGTGGTCGGCAAGATAAGATCTGAAGACTTCGACCTGAGCGGGAGTCGGTAGGATTCCTTCGATAATCTGGGTGACCACCTCATCTTCATACTCGTGCTCTATTTCCTCAGGGACCGTAGATGTCGGAGAGGGAGGGGGCTGTTGTCGCAAGACTTTCTCCACCTCCTCCAGCCACTCCTGCACTTTACCCGTTCCCGACTTCTCCCTAACGCCAGCTACCACTGACTCGGCAAGCTCCTTAGTTTGCTGAGGGCCCACTTCGGAAGTGGGCTCGGCACCACTCAGGATTGTCGCCGTATCAATGTTTCGCTGGATAAGACCTTTAACCGGAAGGACACATAGACAGGGCTTCTGTTCATCACCGCGAATATACTCCAATATATCCGACCAGTCGATCCCATCTACGCCGACCTCCCGATTGAATACACCGCCGACCTGTTGGAGCAGCTTGCGAGCAACACTCCGATAGCCAGTACCAACCGCCATACTGCCCCCATTGGAGAGGATAGCGAGGTAAGAGTCCAATAGATCGTTCAAGTTGCCAAAGACATCGGCGGCAGGGAGCTCAGTCCTTGGGGAATTGGTGAGCGAGTGGGGATCCTGGTAGGGATGAAAATTATCGGAAACCGGACCATCCAAAGCACCATACGGGAGGAGATAGTCGATGGGCTGTCGTCCCAAAGCTTTGCCCAGCTTTGTCACTTCTCTTACGGAAACAGTGGATGATGAGGACGATGTCGAAGGCCTTCCGAGGAGAGTTCCCTCCCGTGTGGGTGCCAGGCTTTTCGACGGTTGCAGTGGGGGGAGTGAAGGGGCGTATTTCGATACTGATGAGCGAACAGACGGAACAACCGTCGGCTGTCTTGTTAGCGGAGGGGAAGGCGGGAGCGAAAAGGCCGGGATGGGGTTAGCGTTAGCGCTTGCCGGGCGCGCTATGCTCTCTTTGTTCATGGCCCGGGATAAGGTGGATGGCACCGGCGTTTCGGAAGCTTGATGTCGCGGGACGGGAGCCGAGGTGGGCTTGTACTTGGGACTTGGGCCCTCGCGCTTCTGCTGCTGTGGAAGTTTGAAAGGCATGTCTTCTTGCTCCGAATGGGCCGGAGTGATGTCAATTTTGGGAGGTAACGGAGGTGGCGGCGGCGGCGACCTCCTCGGGGCCGATGAGCTCTGGTAAGCCGCGGATAGAGAAACACCCTCGTGCCCAAAGTCTTCCTCTTCTCCCTCCTCAATATCAGCACCTGAAAGTGTAGTCGGGGTAGCGTTTGTCGCCGGCGGCGTTGGTGGAATGCCAAACCTCTGGGAGACCAATACGGGTGAGCGAAAGCCTACTGGCTCGACGGACCGAGGGCGAATGTGGGGATTATAAGAGGATCGAGGCTTTGAGCGGGTTGGCAAATCTGGCGGGTTGGAGCTTCTAGATGAGAAGCGTTGATGGGAGACAGTGGGCTCGGCGGTGGGGGGAGATATTGGGGAAGAAAGAGGGGAGAGGGGAGATGAAGTGGGAGGGAAGTTTCGCAGCATTTTTCTTTTGTAAGAATCTAGTTCAGCCCTTGTAAAGATGGATGCAGGTTGAATATCGGATTGCGGAGGAAGTCTATGGTGGCCCTCTGGCGCGGGAATGGAGGAATGGCCAATGCGTTGTGGAATGACCAATGCGGAGGGAGATAGTAGTTGTGGTGGTGGTGGGCAAGAGAATGCGGCTTGCCACAATTACTGCGGGAGTAGGAGAGCAGGATAAAAAAAGGCGGAGAGTTCTATTCGACGCCGCAG
>Ga0307510_10002730_pt1 | contig 20203 bp, 31 predicted proteins | sample 12_EM_MG_FD_207224 | JGI IMG/M metagenome (GOLD analysis project Ga0307510, IMG submission 207224) | Populus trichocarpa ectomycorrhiza microbial communities from riparian zone in the Pacific Northwest, United States - 12_EM | ecosystem: Host-associated > Plants > Roots > Unclassified | place... | reverse complement strand
CCCCTTTTTGCTCACACTCGTGCGTAGTGTACATTTGTCACCGTCGACTCGAAACCGTATAAATACCATCGCCCGGCCTCGCTGAACAGCAGGCAACTGCGGCCCACTTCCCCTCTCCTTCTCTCGCATGCCTTTCCGACAACTTTTTGTTCGACTTCGACACTTCGCGCCGCCCTTCTTCGACTTCGCAACCCGCTTCTTGTACGTTCCCGTTCTCACCCGTGCCGCGCTGACCTTCAAAGACCCTCACGTGCGACATTACTTGGGCGCATCACCCGCAGCGGTTAGGGATTAACGACCCCACTCCGCTTCAGCTTCGCTCCAACGCCCGCTCTTGGATCGAGCGCGCTTGGTTCTAACCGCGCCTACGCCTTCCCCTTTGAACTCTCGCGTGGACGTTAAGTCCATCGTACAATGGACACTCACTTTCTGGAGACCACAGAAGGAGGGACTTGTCAGGACACAGAATGAAAGCAACTGAGCAATGGGCACTCACTGCCTCAGGAAAAACCTCCTTTGATAATCCAAGACAATCCCAGCTAGCAAGCTAATAGGTGCAAGACACATACCAAATTAGGAAGATAGGCACTGGGAAAATACTAAATTAGGAAGAACTTTACAACGTTACCGTAAATTATCACAGGAGGCTTTTCTGGATGAGCCTGGGGACCACAGAGGGAGTGACTTGTCAGGACATGGAAAGAAACCAACCAAGCAACAGGCACTCACAAACTGGAGACCACAGGGGGAGGGACTTGTTAGGACAGGGAAAACAACTGACCAAGTGACAGGCACTCACAAACTGGAGACCACAGAAGAAGGGACTTGTCAGGACACAGAATGGAAGCAACCAAGCAATGGGCACTCACTTTCTGGAGACCACAGAGGGAGGGACTTGTTAGGACACAGAAAGGAAGTGACCAAGTGACAGGCACCCACAAACTGGAGACCACAAAGCAGCAACTTGTCAGGACATGGAAAGAAACTGAGCAAGCAACAGGCACTCACTTCCTTAAGACCACAGAGGGAGGGACTTGTCAAGACAGAGACAGAAACCAACCAAGTGATGGACACTCACTCTCTGGAGAGAAGGAGGGACTTGTCAGGACACAGAATGAAAGTGACCAAGCAACAGGCACTCACTTCCTGGAGACCACAGAGGGAGAGACTTGTCAGCACATGGAAAGAAACTGACCAAGCAACAGGCACTCACTTCCTGGAGACCACAGAGGGTGGGACTTGTCAGCACATGGAAAGAAAGTGACCAAGTGATGGGCACTCACTTCCTGGAGACCACAGTGGGAGGGACTTTGGCACACAGAAAGAAACTGACCAAGAGAGGGACACTTACTTCCTAGGGACCACAGAAGAAGGAACTTGTCAGGACATGAAAGAAAGTGACCAAGTGATGGGCACTCACTCGCTAGAGAGCACAGAGGAAAAGGCAAGTCAGGACATGGAAAGGATGTGCAAGAGCACAAAGAATGCAACAATTGTAATGAGCACATGTAATATGGATTAGCAATGACAGACTGACACAAAACTGACAAGTGACTGCCTTTCAGTAAGTGGTAATTCATAATAGGCAGTACAACTTACCCACAATGATGGAAATGCCATTATGCATCTTTTTATTAAAGCTTCTTTACTCCCAGGCCCCTTCTCAAGTAAATCATAGGTCCTGTTATGGCACTACACACCTTCATTGTTATTTTGCTATATGTGAGCACTCACCGTTTAATGGTTTGCTTTATGCCAAGCTCAAGGTTATCTTTCTGTACAGCCAAGAGCATAAGGGCAACTACACCCTCACTGAGTGCATTGGCAGTTGCTTCAATAAGATCAGTACACTGTTGGTTATGCTTGTGCATTCCTACAGGACAGAAATTAAGATGGGTGTGAATTGGTTAAAAAAACCCTTACTCTCCAAACGAACAAATGGTGGGGGCCCGCTAAGGCTGGCCAAATAATATCGATCAAACACACTTTCCACCTCGGTATCAAAGTGAGTTCCTGGGTCACGACCTTCATCCCTCAACTTCAGGGTGATGTTGCGCTTGAACTGATCATATTTTGTGAACACTGCTATTACAGGGACTTGAAAATCACCCATGTCAATCCAAGTCATAAAACTTCAGTTCAGCTTAGACATGCCATTTTTATCTGGGCAAATATCTGCAAAGTGCCTTAAATCGAGTGATGGCCGATCATTGTCCATTGGAATGCAATACCTGAGAAGAAACATTCTATATATATGAATGTAGGCAAGCTAAAGAACCAACCATATTGCATGCAACCTATTCTTCAACTGCCTCTCCCGCGACTTGCGAGTGACAAATTCTTGGACAGTCTTCAACTCGTCCTCACTGCCCGACTCAAACCCACGGGAGTCGTGGAAAACATATCCGGTATGGTTGGTGAAGATGAGTTCATCCTCAATATTGTGACGGCCACGCTGTCAACAGGATCCTTATGATCAGCAGTGCGGAGAAAAATATGTCCATCAAACCTCCATTGTGGGTTCGAGTTTAACCTGGATACACCATGAGATTTAAAACACCATTGGGAATGAGCACGTACCTGATTGCGAGTACCCGACGTACCAGACCTATAGATCTCTGGACTGTCTGTGGTGTCACAGACTCTCTGCAGAACGGAAGTCTTCCCCGCGTTTGCTCTTCCAATGATGAGCACTCTGAATTGGACATTTGGGACACGGCCCACACGGGTGGGCTCGGAGCCGGGGCCGGGGCCGGATTCAGCGGACGAGTGCTCTGGTTTGCGCCCATGGAACGAAAATGTTGTGGGAAGAAAGACTGGGCAACGTGTTAATCGCACGTTGGACTCCGAAGCTTGTTATTATAGTGGGGACATGCCGTTTCATTCACGGATAGATCCGAGCTGACAACATCCTTGCGGGAATACCCGAGCAAAATAACAATGTAAAGAGCGTCATGGAGGCGGAAAGAATACGGTTGTCTGGCTCGGCCAACGATTCACCAAAAGCCCTTTACTGTGACTTTGAATTACGAACACCAACTGCCGTATGAAATCGCGGGACAAAAATCACGGGCGGACATGCACAAACCAACCCTGATAAGGCTGTGAAAGGCTCACTTAAGGGCCCGTCCACTGTCGGGAACTTCCATTTTGTCTCGCTCATGATGGGCCCTGATGCATGATGCTGTAGGCGCGCGATCTTCCACCAAATCACTACGTAACACACCTTATCCCCCACATGGCCCTCACGTTCTCTCTTCCTCACAACCACCACGGCATCCCTTCTAGCCTCAACAGCCGCCACAACAGCGCATTGCTTTCGCGCCTGGCCCGCCCTACAGTACAGTGCTGCTGATCTCGACGTCCCTCTTAACCCATTGAACAATCAAAACTGTATGAAGATCCTGGTCATGGCCCCGGAGATGAGAGTGACTTATCCCTCCTGTAAGCCCCATCCGCCCATTCCCAGGAGTCCCTGTACATGCCGGGTCAGAACAACGTCCCCCTAAAAGAAGACTCGGGCGACAATATCTTCTACGGTTGCATACTACAATGCGTCCCCCGCCTGTACAAGACTTTGAAACGCGTAGAGTGTGTCTACCATTTAGTTCGTCCGCATAAAACTGGCTAATCTCTTCTGCTCCCACTCCCTTATCTAGGTTCTTCCATGGCAATTTTTGTCCATCAAGACAAGCGCGAATTAACCCACATGTGCTATTCCGCCGCGACTGGTGGCCCAAACGGTTTCAAGGAAAACGGATTCACCCTCCATCAGGTCCAGTATGACCCACCCCCGTCGAACTGAGCTATTCCTCATCATGGCCATGTAAAACGAGACGAGAACCTATATACAAGGGCTATGCAGGGCGTCATGAAGAGCATTGCCTATTTGTGTAAGCATTCCGTTTCGTTTGTCTAAAAGCTTATCAACAACCGTCACCAGGTCCGATGGTTTCGGCACCCTTGAGCAAGGTCTCGCAGATCGGCCGCATGCCAATCTACATCCTCACACTTGCTGCATTCGTCCTACTGCAGATCCCAACCACGCTGGCGACTAACTGCGGCATGCTGATGGCCTTCCGCTTCCTGACGGGATTCTTCGGCTCTCCGATCCTCGCCACGGGCGGCGCGGCCGTCGCGGACCTTTGCTCGCCCAAGAAGCGCGCGAACGGGATGGCCGTCCGGGGCGTCTTCGCTGCGTCGGCGCAGAGCCTGGGCCCACTGCTCGGAAGCTTCTCGGCGCACTTCAATGGCTGGCACTGGACGATCTGGGAACTGATGTGGCTCTCCGGTGCGACGCTCATCCAGCTCTTCTTCCCCGAGACCTCCGCCCCCAACATCCCCTACCGCCGAGCACGCCGCTTGTGCAAGGCCACGGGAAACACGTCAGTCGTGTCTGCCTCCGAGATTGCGGTGGCAGCTATGTCCCGGCGCGACCTCGCTGTCGACGTCCTTGTACCCCCCCCCTTTGCCCTCAACTTCCAAGAGCCGGTCGTGTTCGTGTTCGACGTCTACATCGGCCTCATCTACGCGCTCCTGTACATTTGGTTCGAGTCCTTCCCCGTCGTTTTCCTCGGTACCTACCACTGGCGCGAGCAGCTCGTCGGCCTGTCGTTCCTCAGACTCTCCGTTGGCGCAGTCGTCGCTATACCCGCCCCTTCTTCGCGTACCTGTATTACGTACAAGAGCCCAAGTAAAATGACAAGGGGTCAGCTCAAGCCAGAGGAACGCATGTCCGTTGCCATCGTCGGTACTTTGCTTGTCCCTATATGTCTGTTCCGGGGACATCGCGCGAGAGCGTGCACTGGGTCGTGCCGATCATCTGGTCAAGCCTGTTCAGCGTCGCTGCGCTCCTCTTCGTGAGTCCCCTTTCCCCTCTTGCTCTCTTCAACCACATCGAGGTTTGTTCTCAACCTACAGAACGTCGTCCTCGCGGACGCATATCCAACGTACACCGCGAGTGTGCTAGCTGGCAATGGCTTCATCCGTTCCATGTTCGGCGCGGGATTCCCCCTGTTCGCTGGAACCACGTAACGCAACCTCGGGGTCGGCTGGGCAAGCAACCTGCTCGCGCTCCTCGCCTGCGCGTTTGTGCCCATTCCAATTCTGCTGTGCAAGTACGGCGAACGCATCCGGATGGCTAGCAAGCGCGCGCGGCATGACTCCGAATAGACGCGTAATGATCGATGATGTTTTGCTCCGATTCGGATTGCCTCGACGTTGGACCGCTCGTCTCGCTGACATTGCAAGTTTTGAACATCATAAATACCCTATATCTGCAACTGTTTTGTATCTGTACCCATTCACTTACACGTATATGATACAATCTACTTAGACGCCCTTGCTGAACACTTGTATTTTATTACTAGCTAGAGTCTCCTACGTTTTCGTTAATATCCACTTCAATTTCAAACAGAAGCATTCCATCGATTTTCTCGAGCCATTTCGACACCAAGGAAAAAAAGGAAGACGACAGCGATAGTAGCCTTTTACCTCCATAGAATGTATAGATAACAATATCGACTTGTCCTCGGAGTTCGAACCCTGGGCTTCCCTGCCGGGGCTCTGGGCTCTCAGCAATCATCCAGCTATATCCCGCCTTGCCCGCCTCGACCTGCGCCAGCGCCCCTTGGATAGACAAGACCTCCACATCGACGAGGTTCAACGTACGCTTCAAGTAAGGTAGCACCTCGCGCAGTACATCTGTCTCTACGAATGGCAGCTCGCGCTTGAACGCGCAATACGTTTCTATATGCGCTCACGTCAAATTTGAAAGAAAGAAAAAAGCGCACATAAGGAGAAGAGAGCGGTTTTGCGTGCGACTGTGCACCTTGGCATCGTCGACACCGGCCGTCTCGGGAACCCAAGCCGCCTTAACGGCCTGCAGGCACACGTCCTGCCACTCTGGGAAGCGCGTCGCGACGTAGACCCGGACCGCGCGGGGCTTCTTTTGGTCGAGCGGCGGGCCACCCTTAGACTTTCCGAGCTTCTTGAGGGGCGTCAGCTCGGCGTCGCGCACGGTCTTGACCTGTGTGCACATGTATTCGCCCGCGTCTATTGTGGGGAGGTCGACCGGCTGCGCTGGAGTCGGCCACGGAGCGCGCTGAAACGGATGTCGGGTGTTGTAGGATGCCGTGTTCGATATGCGGCGTGAACGGAAAGGTCAGAACGACAGAGGTAATATAGTCGATGATATCATTTTTTTGTCCACTTTGGTTGGAGGGATGCTTTGAGGGATGTCAAAGACTCCAGAGCAGCTCGAATATCGATCTCGGAGTGACTGGTAACGCATATATGAGATTTAGTAGGGAAAGTTCGACGAGCTCCTTTAGGAGGTCGATGGCCTGCTCTTGTGGGGATTGCACGCTAGATGAGTCGGGCCATTCATCCAGTGCGTATTGATAAGGTAGACTGGAGGGTAAGCACTTCCTTCAAGCACTTCACTAGATTGGCTTCAATGGGTTTTTGTGCGTGCCGCCGCGTGCGTCGCTGATGTGTGAGAGATAGAGACGGGAGAGTATATCGCAACAAGGATTGGATTGAGCGGAAAGCTGGATGATCAGAGACGGAAGTAAGTTACGGCATTTCTGCTTGCTGATGTCCCTGAAGTTGCAGTAAGAAAAGCGCAGGGACGAGGTCACTCGAGCGATCCAGCTAGCCCATGAATGGAGATGACCTCACACGTGCACGTGACACACAACGATGGCCGTCCTTCGCCCAGTTCAACTTTCAACGTTCAACGTTCACCGACGAAAACTAGTATGATACACACAGACTACAGACGCTAATACGTGATACCTGGTTCCAATGAACCATCACACAGTAGCAACCGTTGTTGTTACCTGTGTCCTCACACTCCCAGATACCGGGCTCTATGCTTTTATCGTCGTGTCGCTTCCTCTCCAGGTATCGCGGCAATTGTGATCAATGCTTATCATCTGTCTGTCTTCCAGAATAGGGGCCACCGCGAACAATTTACCCTTGTGGCGAGCCTCGAGCCTTCTCAGCCACGGCGACCTTAAGGTATCTCAAGCACATCCGAGGCTCGGCGTCACTTTCTCTTGCAACACTGCTGCATCAGAGTTTCTCAGATTTCTGCATGAGGTCATTGTTGGAGGGATTAAGGTTCCATGTCGAGAGCCGACACGTAAGTTAGGTGCGCACTTGGATTTTTTGACGCACGATCTTCCATCCACCTTTCCGACCTGGACGCGTCACTCTCCGAGTCGGTCACCCAAAGTACTCAAGCTTCGACCATGTGAGATATTATCTACATTGGTTACGGTGACTCCCCACTATCCTCGAGTCAACCAAGATCGAATAACTTACTTACTTGTCCTTCTCTTGTTGGTCTTTTTGTGCCGTATAGCAGTTGCTGCTCGTGAGTTGAGTCCGCGTGAGTCGGTCATCCTCTCATCCCCAACAACTATCTCACCTTTCTCTGAGCTAGTGTTGACGCTTTCTCTACCCTTTTGCGAGCCTCTGCCCTCAGTTTCTATGTGCTCACCTCTAGCCGTACCATGCATTCTGCCCTGTGCGGAACCCCTGTAACACCCACGTGGTCGACGGAGACGAGCTCTTGCCGTCCGGCGCAATCGTCAAGAAAGATTGGTCGATAGGCAAGGATTGCGAATCGTGTGCCACTGGCATGAAGGCTATTGCATCTCAATATAAAATTGATATGACCTTCACCGAATCGACTCTTGTTCGTCTTCGGGTTCCTGGTCATTGTACAGATCTCATCTCGATATTATAGTGTATGATTTATGCTCCCAAGTCGTTGGTCTTTCTTTCTCGCAATACTTGCGTCCGACGCTCGTCAGATACAATTCCTTTTCCCCTTCGATTTCTTTGGCATTTCCCTTTAATGAATGTCCTTCAGGAAGGCCCATGCCCTTTGATTCTCCTCACAGTATCATACAGTACATCACCGACATGTCGCTCGAACGCGATGAATCATTTTGCAGTTCTCGAAGACCCTATGCGGGCCGTTTCTGAGATCTGTCCTTGAAGGCATCGACTTGAACTCCCTTGCTCTCGACTCCCTCGATTACTCTGACTATACTCGCGGCTCTACCTTGAGTCTTCGCGTCAATGTCCAAGTTCACCGCTACAGTCTGCTCGCACCGTACTATCAACCTTCGGCTCTATTCAGCCTATCCATGATGCTACGACAGGCGCAGGGGCGTATAAATAAAGGTTCAACAACACGGATCGTGACATATGATATTGACCAATGGATTGTCTATGCGTAGATACTTTAATGATACAATATTCGCTCAGTTGGGACCATGGTATGACAATAACTTTTCCATATCACTTCCCCACGCAACCTGAAATGGTGTCCCGCCTTTGTTATCTTCCGCACCTTCATCTGCACCATGTTCAATCAGCAGGCGCGCCACCTCGAGCTTTCCTCTCTTTGATGCTAGATGCAACGGTGTGGAGCCGTCCTCGATGCAGGCATTGACATTGACGCCATGTTTGAGCAACAATCGAGTGACCTCGAGGTACCCTTTTTGTGATGCTAGGTGCAACGGAAGCTGACCACGGTTATCCCGCGCATTGTTATCTGCATTGTGCTGGAGTAGCATCTGGACGATCTCGAGTTTCCCGTTGTAAGCCGCAAAATGGAGGCAGGTCCAGTCATCCTCGTCCCCGACATTTGGATCCGCATCATGACCAAGTAACCATTGAGCGATTTCAATCTGTCCGAAGGCTGACATGGCATGCAGTAGAGTCCGCTGCTCATAGCCCCGGACAAGCACGTCTGCACTGCGCTGATAGAGTAACTGTGCGATTTCAAAGTGGCCCATCCCTAGTGCTACCCCTAATGGTGACACATAGTAGCCACCACGGGCATTCACTTGTTCGGAATGATTGTCGATGAGGTGCTCTGCGATGTCGTGAAGCCCGATGAGTGCCGCATAGTATAAGGGATCTGCGGCAGTCTTGTCGCTAGAAAAAACTGTGAAATTCCAAAAGGCCGAATCCGGTTGCCCCACGTCAATGTCGTAGATTCGGATCCACGCAGAAAAATAGGGTTGATCGGGGTCAAACAGAATTTCCATTCCTTCCCGTAATTGCGACGAAACATCCTCGAATTGAGCATGGTTCGCCCAATGTTCAGCGGCATATCGCGCCAGGGGAAATCTATCCTTGGCGTTGTACTTGTCAACGTGATCGTCCAAGCGCAGTAGAGTGCCCAGGCAAGCCTTTGCAAGAACCGTGTACGCGGGCTTCAGGAGAATGTGAAAACGCGAGACGTCCACATTTGCAATAGCCAGCCGAGGCGAGGTCAGGAACTCTTTGACAGAGAAGTGAGAGAATTGTATGACCTGATACCCGTCTTCGTCCACTACGGCAATCAAACTCGAGCATGTCGAGAGAACTGCTTGTTCTTGATCCTCCCACCGCCAATCTGGTTTCAGCGTCGACGTCTTTCCACCGGAGGTCGTCCCGAAGTCGACCACGAGGACTTCTGCAAGCTCTGTGATGCGAAGAGGACGGACAGCTACGGTGAGGCATTGTAAGAGTCGATGAGCATGTTCTCGCTTCGCTTTGCCAATCTCCCTCAATATACGTTCGTAGGTCTCATCCAATGTCTCAGGCAATTCATCAAGCATTTGCCGCACGCTCGGTGGAAGACAGTGCCGAAGGGCTTCCAATTGGCAAAATATCCAACGAAACCTGTTTCGGGGAATGAGTATAATGGTCGTACGATGGCAGGGAAAGTCCTCACATCCCATCGGCTCTTTCAGAGAGCGTATCAATCACCAACTTCTTGTCTTCATCTCGCCACCTCCGCATCTTTGGATCTGAGTGAACGACTGAGGTGACATATTCGATGATATCCTTCTTTTGTCCACTTTGATTATGAAGAGACACTTGGAACGAGGTTAACGGGGCAAGAGCAGTACGGATGTCGACCTCGGGTCGACTGGTGACGCATATATGAAGATCTGGTAATGAAAGTTCGACTAGATCATTTAGGAGGTCGAGGGCCTGCTCCCGTGGAGATGGCATGCCAGATGTGTCGGGGCATTCGTCTATTGCATCTATGATAAGGTAGACTGGAGGATGACCGGGGAGTGTGACCATCTCCTTCAGGCACTTCATCAATTTATCTTCACTAGGCTTTTGCGCGCCGCTGTCGTGTGAAATATAGAGACGGGAAAGTATATCGCAACAAGGATCGGATCGAGCGGAAAGCTGGATAACAAGAGAGGGAAGTAGGTCACGGCGTTTCTGCTTGTTGGTATCCCTGAAGTCGCAGTAAAAGAAGGCCATCATTGCCAGTCCACTGTCACGTAGGGAAATGATGTCCTCAATAATTGAGGAGCTGATCTCGATGTAAGTACTTCAAAGATCTACATCATTCGACAATGACGAACCAGAGTACACTTTTGCCAGAGCCCGCTACGAGTCATGGCGGTCAGTAGGAGTAGGTTGAAATGGTAAAGGGAACATACGCTTTCCGTGAACCCACAATAAGGAACCAGCTGATCTCCACTCCCTAAAGATACTACCTTCAAAGAACCAATCTGCTGTTCCCTTATGACGAACACCACATGCAATATTGTGATTCGTAGATGGATCTGGTGGAGAGAGCCATCTTTGAAGGTCCTGTCGCAATTGGCTCCCTGAAAGAATGATTGAGCCTGAACATCCAGCATCAATGTGGCTATGGGACCACGAACGTTTGACTTGGTCTACAACTGCCCTCGTCTCTCTTCCATCTAGAGTATCAGGATTCATAAGTTTTTTTGACGAACTAAACACAGTTTACGCACCATCAATGACCCTATCATTAACTGCTTTTACTCCATCATCAATGTTGGCCACCATAGCGTCGACACCCCTCACTGCATCACCGACGTCAAGTACCTTATCCACAACTCCCTTCACTCTGTCATCGACAGCATGCGTCGCCTTCAGATTTTGCGCAATAGCCATTCGCGCCTCCTCGTGTGTCAATTTGTCCAGTCTCTTCAGGGCATCTTCCATGTCGGTCCTTCCAGCCAATCTCTTCAGATATTTCTCTGAAGAAACTTCGGTCAATCATGCCACATTTGTAGAGATATCACTCACTCGTCCGGCCTTGCTTGATCTCCTTCGTCGCAATCCCAAGAATAGAAAGGATCTCCACCATAATTTTCACCATCATATCCATCATTTCGGGCGTCGGTGGCACCTCCGTGTAGACTTCGAGACGCCGGAAAATGTTTTCAATACGTTCGAATATGTCAATGAGAGTTTCTTGGCTTGAACGAACATCCCTAGCGGCCTGAGGGATGTAGGCGTTAAAATCGCTCATCCGATATGAAAGAATAGGATACATACCGAAAGGAGGATGCCGAAACTGGCAAAGATCACCCTCGCGGGAGAAAATACCTGAAAAAAATATGTATAAGAGTATGGATATCAGTTGAGTTCATGGCTTCAAACATACTAGGCTGACACCTTCTCCAACGGTCTCAGAGAAGGCATAGAGAACGTTGACGGTCGGGTCGAGCCATTTTGTTAACCTATCATCGGTGGCCCGAGATTGACCGAGTTGTTGTACTTGCTGTTGAAGCACGGCGAGAATAGAGCTAGGAGATTGGCATGCCTGGAGCTGGGCTGCGAGTGGATGTAAAAGAAGGTCATGTTTTGTTTGCTTCTCGTAGGCCTTCAGGGCGTTATTAAGAATAAGTTGGAAGTTTGGTGATGAAGGGCCGGCAGGATGTGAGTGAGACAACATAAGTGTGCGAAGGGGATGTTAGTTCGTGCTGAGAGAGCTGAGAGGACGATGGCGGATGTTGTGAGAGTTGCCGGCGTGGTCGCATGGGCGCTACCTGGCTGAGATTTGTGTTGGATTTGGTTTGATAAGCGCGCAAGATACGAGAAGTGTGTGAGATAAGGAAGCATAGTTGCAGGACTGAGTGAGATGGACATCGACCAAGCAGACTCGGGTGTGTGGTAGTTCTAACAAGACGTTATTATTATTATTCGATACAATATATGTTGAATTTTTGGTGCCAGGTAATACGAACAGTAATACAGTATACGAACGTATTCGGTCCAAACGCGCTAAGTCCATCCCATGTAGCTACACAATATTTATGCTACTGTAATCATGTCAAAACTGATTTATCAGCTCTACAATCATGCAAGTCGGGCATAGTGTTGCCGAAGTCCGGTTCAGTTCGGTTCAGGGTATATTTTCCTGAACCCTGAACCGGACTTTGGGTTCAGTTCAGGGATTTTGCGAACCCCGAACCTGAACCTGTAAGAACTGAACCTTGGGTCCGGTTCAGGTTCAGAGGGGGTCCGGACCTGAACCGGACTTGAATGGGTTGTGTGGTACGTTTCATGTGATGGAATCAGGGTGGGTACATGCTCCAGGGGCCATGGATGCTGTGCGTGATGGAACCAATGGAGGTGTGAATGCCAGGGACTGTGCATGAGGCCTGAGGGGCAGTGGACTCTTGTGTGGTGTGCCAAGTTGTGTGGATAGCACAGTAGTTCGTGCAGTAGTGCATTGCATGAATCACGGCACAATAGAATTGTCAGATATGGAAACACAATGACCATGAGCAGGAATTCAGTCATCGCCCTCTGTTTGTGCAGTAAGAGTCAGGGCAGGCGCGCGCTCCAGGGACTGTGCACATCGTGCGAAATGGAACCGATGGAAGTGTGGCATGCATACCAGTTGCATGGACAGCATGGTAGTCTGCGCAGTGGCAGGGACACCAGACGAACATATCACCCACAGGAGCACAGGTGGATGTGGCAGAGGGGAGCGCAACTGCACAGGAGCGTTCACAGATCTAAGTCAGACAGTAAAACAACGATTTATCAATGAACTTGGAAGTATTTACAACAACATAGACGATTAAATCTAAGCTGCTGTGTTACCTACTGATCTGCATCAGCAGCTTCGCTATCCTGACCTTCTATAACGCTCCTATCTCCTTGATATTGATAATGCCTCAGTGCCTCAGCTGTGGCACTCATATGCCCATTACGGTACACACTCTTCAAATTCTGCAGTGCCTCGAACACTTCCGTTGTCAAGCGGTTGCGCTGCTTGCTATCTGTAAGAGATGCATTAGAGAACGCACGCTCGGAAGGTGTTGCCGAGCCCTGGATGGGCAGATAGTCTTGCGCCATTCGTGCAAGAACGGGGTACTGTGTCGAGTGTTTCTGTAGCGTGTCAGCACCTCATTCCATGGGAGAAATTATGTACTCACACCCCACCAGGCGATAACATTGACATTGTCCCCTAGCTCCTCAATTTGTGAGTCCACATACGCGTCCAGCTCATCATGAGGCCCTGCCTTTGAGCGATCCACAGCCTTCCATTCTCCAACAGCGCGGGCCATCCAGGAATATCCATAACTGGCAGTGGATTTGTTGTTACGCACAGCCGACAGTTCGGTTTCGGTTGTAGATGATGTTTGGGGGAAGCGGGCAGCATACTGGTCAAACTAGGACATATCAGTTATGGCCCAAGTCACTGAGAAGGAATAAACGCACCACATGGTGCAGTTTTGCAACACCAGCTTCGTGTGCCTCTTTGTCCCACTTTTGTGCTGTGTAAGCAAGCTTCCATGCAGGATTGAGGACTAGAAATAGACGTTAGGGTGATTGTTTGCTATTTCATTAAGTTTCGTTAACAGCACTTACCAAGGCAAATAAAGTACACGTCAGTGTCATCAGTCTTATGATACCACTTGCGTAGGTTCGCCAATCCACTCTCAATTGCATCCGTGAGCTCGTAGAAGTCCGGATTATTAACTGTGGTCCCCCATATCTCTTGCAAGAACTCAAGGACCGGTGCGGTGCGCCAGACAGTGGACTCCCGAGATTCCAAGAAGGATTGTTGTGCGGTCGCCGGCTCCTGTGACCAATAGTCTGCATGTGAATAGCTTGAAAACACAGATTCATCCAGTGGCTTACCTCCAAAACTTGGTGCAGTCGTTTCAGCCGCTCCCATTCAAGATTTGACAGTCGGAAGTCGCGGTACTTCTTCTTGCGCAGCTTGGGGACTTCTTTGCTATCATCAGCTAGTTGGGTGAAGCGCGTTATAGCCTATGCATGCATCAGTAAATGTCTTAGCTAGCTGTGAAAGATACCACCTTTTGGAGAGCGAGTGCTTGATCCAGACACAAAGACATCGATGACCATTGAGTTCGTACAAACAGCACAAGCTCAAGCTGTGGGGCACCAACCTCACGACACATCTGCTTGAAGAATGCGCGGGCTTGAGGGGATTTCCGTATCTGAGAGATGGATTAGTACATGTGATAATCACAGTCAATTCAACGCACCTGCTTGATAAGTCCCATCATTTTGTGAAGGGCACCCGGTGTGATGGCCCCACTCTCATCAGTGGAAGAGTCGTCAGAAGACAACCCATCATCCTCATCCTCATTTCTAGTGTCGTTTGTCTTCCTGGTGGGCACAGGAACGATGTGCGAAAGGACATGACCAGCCCCGAGATGCAACGAATGCTCCATGCATCTGTAACATTGCATGAGCTGACGAACAGGTAGATGGAAGTAATGCGCACTGAACTCGACGCTGGACAGGGTCCCAGTGGTCTCCATAAGGGTCTATGTAATCCCTCAATGCTCTCAGTGCTGTATCATTGTTGCTCGCGTTATCAGCGGTAAACCATCCGGACTATAAGTCGCAAGTAGTTAGCAGCTGTATATAGCATAAATACATTACATACCTTTTCATGAATATCATATCTCTCAAGCACGCCTTCAAGAACTGAGGCGATGTTCGCTCCAGTGTGGTGCCCCTCCAGTGGAGCAAATGCAAGTTGGATGTCCCTAAGTGTCCATTGATCTGGCTGGTCTTTGGGGCTGTCAATATAGTGTGCCGTCACTGAAAGGAAGTTGTGGCCAGGATCGGAAGTCCAAGTATCGAACGTGAAGGATATTTCTCCCTCAACACCCTTGTAACGAAAGTTAGGACCTGCATCACAGCGTGTCAATTATATGTCAACTTGAGCATACCTGAAGTGATGCCTTTACGTTGGATTCGCCCTGCACAGCGCGTTTTAGGGTCTCTTCACGAATCTTGGTACAATGGGGAATGTCTCTGTCATTGAGTGCTGGACGGAGAAACGTGAGGAGGTCACGGAATGCGGGCTTGTCAAGCAGTAAGAAGGCTTCGTCCTCGGTGACAACGAGCTGGACCAGATAGTCAATCAGTCCCTTTGAGGTGAATGGCGGTACACAAGGTTGGTGGGTAAGGGACCCATCGAGTGTGGTTTGACGTTGGCTAGGAGTCATCATAAGCACATCGATAAGGTTGATAAGGTATCAATAAATCGACGTACAATGACCCAGTCCCAGTGCTCGATTGGGAGGGGGGGATGGCCCGATTGTTCATTGCGATATTCTGTTTAGTGCATCGGGCTTTGTATATTTTGAAGTGGTCCTCGTTCCTTCAAACGGTTAGAAGGGTGTTGCGATTGATAAAGAAAAAGGGTGGCATACCTTGTGATATGGGTACGAAGGGTTGACGTGCTCCCAGAGAAAAAGCTGGCCTTCACGCTGGTTCCTTTGTTCCTGAACGACATTTTATTAATGTTACATGTTGAGATATGGAGAGAAAACGTACCTGCAGACCAGGCAGTAGTGCCCGGCAAGCTTCGTTCCCGTTTCCGGATTGGTTTGGTATGTACCTTTCGTAAAAATCGTGTGGATGTCGGCAGTGCGTTCATCCTTCTGCTTTGTGCGCATGGCCTTCAGATTAAAGCGTCAATGAATGAACTGGGAGGGGAAATTCAAACATACCTGACGATCTGCATCGCCGAGTGCCTTGACCTCCTCATAAGCTTTGCCTGGATCGATGGGATCGTCCTCTTCTGTATCGGTGGAGTCGGCGTAATGACTTTGGTTGGGTTCCATAGTGTCAGGCTCCGAGGCCCTATCTTCCTCGTGCTCCGGAGAGGCTTGGCGAAGGCGGCGGCTTGGGTTTGGGTTTGGAGCATCACTCGTTTTACGCTTGGTGGCCATGGCGTTATCTGGGTCAATCGCCTTTGTAGATGGACAAGGAACGCGATTAGATCGACGTGCAGGAGGGGGGAGTTTTGTGACAAAAGAGTCGAGCGAGGGTTGGACGGTCGAGGATGTAGTCGCTGGGGCTATGGGCTGATCGTCGTCGGGGTCATTGAAAAATTCGATTTTGGACGCATCGCGAAGTTCGCTGTCAGGACCTACAGCACAGCCTTCAGATGCCATGGTGAGTTAAGGGGATGGGGATGAGGACAGCAGCAAGCCCACGCACCAATTTATATTCCCTTCAAGGACCCCAAACCTGGGGCATTGTCGGATCAGTACATCAGCGCGAAAGTGTGTCTGCGGGAATGCAACCTACGAGGACGGAGGGGGACTTGGAAGCGAGCACAGAGGAAACGTGCACTCCATTCAAGGACCCCAGATCCCCAAATCTGGGGCATTGTCGGATCACCACATCCGCGCGAGAGTGTGTATGCAGGCATGCAGCTTACGAGGACGGAGGGGGAGGCGAGCACAGAGGAAATGCGCAGTCCATTCAAGGACCTCAGACCCGGCGCACTCTAGGATCAGTGGATCATCGCGAGAATGTGTACACGAGCGCATGCTTGAAATTGAAAGGACAGATGGCGCGGGAGAGGACAGATAATAATTGGGGGTGCAAAGTACCAGAAACAAGAGAGGCGGCATGGGAGTTGAATACACGTTGACGCAACGTGTATAAACAAGCGTTGCCATCAGGTGCTCACTTGAAGCACCCTAAGAGCCCCAAGCACCGCCGGACCAGTAGATCAGCGTAAACATGTGTGCGCGCGCACTGCAAGGATGGAGGAGGTGTCGAGTGAAGAGGGCCGGGACAGGAAGAACAATGGAAACGCTGAGAGGGGGAGTCGAGTAGAGAGAACCAGGACATGTTGGGGGAAGGAAGAACACCGGAAACGCTGAGCGGAGTCAAGAGATTTGAATACGCAAAGGAACGTGTGTCCACTAAGCGCCGCCATCAATTCACACAGCCCAAACAGGGTAATTGTGACAAAAGCGGCCATCCCTGACTGCCTAGCTGAGGCAGGTTCTGAAAGGGGGGTAACACGTGCAGAGATAACACGATAACAACCTGCGGATGGTGTGAACTCACATGGCCTAATGGGGCAATCGAGACAAAAGCGGCACAGACATCATGATAACGATTTGAGGACAGTGTGACGAGTTGCGCAACCGGGGGACAAGGCGAGAATGCAACCTGAGGACAGTTCGAGGGTTCAACCCACAGACAGCGCGTCTGTGCAAGGATGCGACCCACGAAGAGTGCAAAGGTGCGACCCATGCACAAGGCAGAAAGGCGGCGGGTGTGTATTGCAGTCTTCGCAGACCGTTGGTCCGCGCATGCGCCACTTCAGCAAGCGCAACGATATTGTCAAGCACAGCTGCTGAGCGGCAGGAACGGCGCGAAACACTTGAAGAGGGATAAGGTGAAGGAGCGCAACAAGATCGACAAGATCGAACATTCATCATGATGGGATGTGCCCAGAAAGAGAATCACTCCCAATCCTGACGCTGGGCTGTCACATGCGCCTACCAACTCTACTTCCGCGCTGGTGAAAAACCCTGCGGCCATCATCGTCCACCGGAGGACCGGCAATGACACCTCTGCCGTCCAGCAAGGCCAAGTCCATCGCCAATGGACCCAATTTCAAAGCGTCAACGTGTCAACACGCGCACGGGCCCGTATGACAAAGTCCGGGATCCCTTATCAGGACTATCTGCATCCCACTTATCGTCGCCCCGAATATCATAACATGAGCGAGTCCCCACTCCAGTACTGTGTGCCGCTTGTCTCCCTCGCGCTTACTGCGCTCCGATCTCATTCACACACTCTCATCGCTTGAGGGTCACGGAACTTAGTTGCTGCTGTGAGTACGGTACCTTCAGGTTTGGGGTCCGGTTCGGTCCGAACTGGGTTCACAACATTGGGCCCCCTCCCGAACCTGGAACCGGACTTCCAGTTCAGTTCGGGCGCTATGCTGAACCTTGGACCGGACTTCGGTCCAGTTCGGAAAGGTTCGGGTCCGAACCGTGGTTCAGAACCGGACTGCGGCATTACTAGTCGGGCAAGCTTGATCACATATTCCAACTGCATGGCAAGAATTTGACAAGAATTGATGGGTGTGGTGGCAGTTGCGTTTACTCAGCAGCATCCAAGAGCTCATGTAAGTCAACAGAGGACCGGTCCGGTGTCCTCCCCGTGCCCCTCACATCAATGGACGACTAATTATCGATTATCGCCTGGTGTCCCCCATCCGGAACGGCGATCCATACTATTGATTCTTGTCGGCACTTTTCAGTTGTGATGACCCCTGTTGGGTCCGAAACACCTTCCCGAGGCTCCTCGCAGAAATTCTTGACTTGCCCTTCTTAGTGGATGGCCCGGTTGAGAGTGGTATGCGCATCGTTTTCTATTTACTCACTCGTACTACTCTTGGCGATCAAAACTTTTGGCTTCTGCGTGATGTATCGTGTTTATTTGCATGAATACGTACACTGATCCCAATTATGGTACATTATCGCGTGGGTGCGCAAACAACACGAGGGAGGGATGACACTGGCAGAATTATGTGATCCAGCGACATGTGGCTGCTGAAGGAATTGCGTCGGACATCTCTGGCGAGTCCGGGACAATGAATGAAGGCGGAAGATTGGGCTGATAGAAGCTCTCTGAAGCATTGCAACAAGTTCCTCTTAAGATAATGACGCCTGAAGGTGTACGTGGATAGTGGATACCATAATATGATGTACTGTAATTTTTGAGTTGCGACAGAGCTTGGAAGACAATCATTGATAAGCGTGAATAGTCTCCGAGTCGGTTCTGGAAAATGGGGGGAAGAGAAAGAGCTCGCAGAGTTTTGAAAGTCAGCAAGGCACAGGCACAGGAGTGTCTGAGTAAGCCCACCTCGCGACGGACCGAGGGTAAAGTCAACGCTGACCCACTCAAGATGGCCTCCACACAATCTCAAGGCATGTGCTTTGTCATGACCTTTTTCGGCAACAGGGACGTGCCAAGGACAACACGACCCACCAGTCATTGTATCAACGACATAATCACTAATTCAACACTCGACGCCCAGCAAGAGGATGGCAAACCATCATATCCACATATCCACCTTCCTATGCTTCTGCAACTCAACCTGACCGAGTCATCCCTCTATTTAACCACCACCATGGGTGGGCGATCTAGTCTCATCTCCTCACTTCCAGTTCCAGCAAAGTCCTCTCCAGATATCCCACATTCCTAGCCTCTAGATGGCAGTGATATTTCACGATACCTTGTTTGCGTATATCTTGCGCTCCGCTTTTGGACCGCGAGTATTCCCTCATCCGGAGGAGAAGTCATTACCAGCGATTTGGCAAGAGAAGATATCCCAGGTGTCGCCGCATCAATCAACCCAATCCACGCTCAATGATGTACCCATTACCGACACCGCCTCAGTCAGCTCGGGAGCGACAGCAGTTCGAAAAGGAGACCCAGAAAAGGGAAATGATACGTTTTTAGTAGAATGGGATGGGCCCACCGATCCAGATGTGAGTTGTTACTGTGTGATGCTCGTACGCACCGGCAACACCTACTTACGCGCCTTTGTAACCTGTAGAATCCACAGAACTGGTCGAGTGCCAAGAAGACATGGGTCATGTTCCAGACTTGTCTTTTGACATTCACTATTTACGTCGGATCTGCCATTTACACTGCTGGGATCCCTTACATCTCTGAAGAATTCCACGTGAGCGCTGTCGCTGCGACCGTTGGGCTCACCGTCTTCGTCGCCGGTTACGGACTTGGTCAGTATTTCAGTCCTCCGATTCGTTTGTTTAACGGCTTATCAAACAACCGTTGCCAGGTCCAATGATCTGGGCACCCTTGAGCGAAGTCCCGCAGATCGGCCGCATGCCAATCTACGTCCTCACACTTGCCGCATTCGTCCTACTGCAGATCCCAACCGCGCTGGCCACTAACTACGGCATGTTAATGGCCTTCCGGTTTCTCACGGGATTCGTCGGCTCTCCAATCCTCGCCACAGGCGGCGCGACCGTCGCAGACCTGTACTCCCCCAAGAAGCGCGCGTACGCGATGACCGTCTGGGCGGTCTTCGCTTCATCGGCGCCGAGTCTGGGCCCGCTGCTCGGGGGCTTCT
>Ga0307510_10002729_pt1 | contig 20205 bp, 10 predicted proteins | sample 12_EM_MG_FD_207224 | JGI IMG/M metagenome (GOLD analysis project Ga0307510, IMG submission 207224) | Populus trichocarpa ectomycorrhiza microbial communities from riparian zone in the Pacific Northwest, United States - 12_EM | ecosystem: Host-associated > Plants > Roots > Unclassified | place... | reverse complement strand
ATATGTTGACGCGGGACTCCTTGTACAAATAGTTAAAGTAGTGATGGAGGGCATGGCTGGTTCGGCGACACAAACAACTCCCACCACGCAGATTACACAGGCAGCCCCTATGACTAGCATGACCACGGATAACGTGGTGCCACTGGTGCGACTAGTCAAGAGTATGAGGGAAATGAGCTGTGAACTGTATATGGGGGAACAAGATGCAGAGATAGCTGGAAGATGGATTAGGAAGGTAGAAAAGACCATGATTCAAATAAGCATACCCGAGGGTTTGAGGGTAAATTGTGCAACCCAGTTACTGTCTGATAGGGCCATGACATGGTGGGAAACAGTTCAGCTGAGGCGTGCAACCGACACTAACCTGGATTGACTTCAAGACAGAGTTTGAGAATCATTTTTATTCCAAATACCATCGCAAGGTGAAAGAACAAGAGTGGAGATTCCATGACCTCTCATTGTTCGCTCCACACTATGTTCCAACAGAGGAACATATGATTGAGAAGTTGAGAGATGGTTTGCGACAGGATTTGAGACAAGTATTGATCGCCTTGCGATTTAAATCTGTGAGGGAGTTGATTGAGGCTGCACAAGCTCTGGAGGCTTATATTAGAGAAAGCCAAGGGGGATATCAGGGTATAAGAAAAAAGAGAGATGGGGACTATTTCAGCGGCAGACCACCACTCCCGAAGAAAGGAAAAAGTGGAGTGTTTGAGCAGTGTGGGAAAAAAGGGAGTTTGATATTACCGCCCCACCAACAGTTAAGTGGGAGAGTGATGGTTGGACAGTCGTAATCGAAGGCAAACTCTTCAACTAGGACCGGTGATCGCAAGGGTGTTGACTATCCTTTTTGTGTAAATTATGGACAAAAACACCCTAAGGACTGCTCAGTTTCCCCCGGGCGATGCTTTGTGTGCAGAGGAGAGGGTCATAGGTGGAGGAACTGCTAGTATCTGGGTCAAGGGTGTCATTACTGTGGTGGAAAAGGTCATTACAAGAGGGACTGCCCCAAAAGGAACACTGGACAGGTATAGAGCTATAGGCAGCCCGGTCAGAGCCACCAACAGTCAGTCACCGTGAATAGGCCAATGAGATCTTCTTAATCAGGAGCAAACTCCAATCGAGGGAGACCGAGGGGACAAAATGATCGGACCCCGGGGAGGGTCTTTCACCTGACATAGAAGGAGGTCAGGGCTGCATCAAACGTGGTGGCAGATGCCCTCAGTCGCAAAAATAAAGCCACCTTGGGAAGGTTAACAGTGGGAAAGAAATGTCAATTGGCGGAATTGAAAGAGATGGGTGCAAATTAGGGCATTAATGCAGGAGGTGGGTTAGTAGCCCAACTATTGGTGCGACCAACATATCGGGAACATATACTACATGCCCAATTCTGTGCAAGAAGGGGTCTAAGATTAGGAAGAATGTGGAGGCCGGGGTAGAAACGAAATTCCAAGTAGCGGATGATAGATCATTGATGATGGGACAACGGTTGTACGTGCCTAATAACGAAACAGTCAAACGAATGGTTCTACAAGAAGCACATGAATCCAAGTTCCCCATACATTCTGGCAGCACTAAGATGTATCGAGACCTGAAACACCTCTATTACAAAGGCCTGCGGGACCATTACAACCATTACAAATTCCAGAATGGAAGTGGGAGATGATCACCATGGATTTCGTGTCAGGATTTCCCAAAGGGAGGAAAGGAAATGACACGATATGGGTCATCGTAGATCGGTTGATGAAATTCACACTATTCTTGCCTATAAAGATGACTGATTCAGTGGACAAGCTTGCCAAGATCTACATAAACGAGGTGGTACGGCTCCATGGGATTCCGGTGTCCATTGTATCAGATCGAGATCTCAGGTTCACCTCTCGACTTTGGCTGAGCATACAACATGCCTTGGGGACAAGATTGGACATGAGCACTGCGTTTCACCCTCAAACGGATGGCCAATCAAAAAGAGTCATCCAAGTCTTGGAAGATCTATTACAAGCATGTGTGTTAGAATTTGGAGGAAACTGGGAGGAACACATGGCATTGGTGGAGTTCACGTATAACAATAGTCACCAAGCCACAATAGGGATGGCCCCATATGAAGCCTTGTATGGTAGGAGGTGCAGGACTCCTTTATGTTGGCAAGTTGGGCTGGGCTGTTACATTTGGTATCAGAGCGACCTCACTAGCTGTCTGGTTGTGCCGACGGGGTTGTCGGGCTCCTTAAAGGGGGTGGATTGTAATATCCCACTTCGGCGGGTGAGGGAGTGGTAGCTGGCCTTATTAAGAGTGCTAGTTGCCAACTTGTCATACGCGTTTTGAGGCGTCAGGCTCAGATATGGGCTCGCGTCATCAGAAACAAAACCGTGAGGGCGGTAAGGCCCAAAGCGGACAATATATGGCAAGTTGGGCCGGGCTGTTACATGTCCAATCTTGGTGTTAATGAGTTCGTATTAAAAAGAGTATTTCCATTAAGTTTTCATCTTGCCATAAAAAAAAATAGATAAGGTCTTGTAAAGGTTCTTTTATTCAATTTAATTTTTTATTTTTAGATCAATTAAAGAGTGTTTTGTGTTAAAACAGGTTTCGTGAGATCCATGGGATACCTTTTTTTTTAAGTGTTTACAAGTGAAGACAAGTTAGAAAATATGTTTTTAGAATTCAAAAACTTTAACCTTGATTTCAATCCCTCGAAGGTGATCGGGAGTCAAACTAGTGGGCAACGTGTCGTCTATTCTAAAACAAACAAAATATATTTTTTTTATTAAAAGATATGTGGTTTAAAAACAATAATTCAAACCGCTAGCAAGATTTGGTTTATTATAAAGTATAAAGTTATTTGCATTAAAAAATTGTAATCATTCTTATACATTGGATTTTAAACTCTTAATAATTTTTTTTATTTTCTTAGAATTAATTTTAATTTTTCTATTTATTTTTATTGATTCACATTAAATTTAATTAAAAAGAAACTAAAATTCATAGTGCTTTTATTATTCATTATACTCTAGTCAAAGACACAATGCACTGTGGATTGTTATAATGCAAAAGTTATTGACCCTTAGGTGTGTAAAAATACAATATAGTCCCTATTTGTTTTCATATTTGATTCCTATAGTTTTAAATATTTACATTTAAGTCATAAATATTATTTCTATTGCATTTCAATCTTTAAATGTTGAGATAAGAGAGGTAAAGTCTTCGAAAAGGGGGAGGAGAGAGATATTTTGGTTGGTCACATTTGGAGAGAAAAAAAACCAATGTTTTGTATTAATGTGTTTGTCTCAATAAGGGGTATTTAATGGAGGTGGTTTGAATCTTTAATTAACCAGTAAAAGTAAATCAAGGTTTGAAAAAAATATATTTTTTAATCGATCTTATTTTTAGTTTTTAGAGGTTGAGGGTTTTTTGGGGTTGTAAATGGCAGGGTTAATAAGGTTCCCGAGGTTGTTTTTAAGTGAAATGAAGGGTTTTAGATGTCAATACCTTGAAACCTGATTTCTGGGTATCGAAAGTGGTTGAAATTTATTACATTGGAAAACTTGTTATTGGCCTAAGAGAATGACATGTCATCCATACACACACCCACACACATATAAAAGAAAACCAAGTGTATGGCTCTAGCTAGGCCTAAGTATGCATGGGTTTTCTATAGGCTAGGCATGCTAACCTTGCAGTCTTGGCCCATGCATATCTAGCCTCTTTTGTCATTTTTTTTTCTTTTAAAATAAAATCCTGATACGACCTAAGAAAAGGTTGAACAAGTAAATTCAAATTTTGGTGTAAGTTGGATCAAGCTAAAATTTTACTAAAAATTCTTATAGGTATTGTTATATATTGGGTTAAAATTTTAGGTCAATCAAAGTTTGGAAATGCATCACGATACATGTTAAAAGATCATGTATGGATTTTGCTATTTTTTGACTTATGGACTTCTTATTTGAAAATGATTCTTTTCCTAATGATACAAGGATATTCAATAACTTATTTTGAAGAGTTTTCTAGTTCTACAAGGATTTTAATGTTCCAAAATCATTTCTTACCAAGATTCCTTATCTAACCTAGCTATACAAGGAAAAGAGGGTTGATGGTATTTAATGGAAGATTATTTTGCTTGTTTTGGGTAATTTCCTTGTTCAAAAAGAGAGACTAAAAGAGGTGACAATAAAGAGAATTAATATATGTTATTGTCTTACCATGAATTGCAATGATTTCATGTTATATAAGGAAGCTAAAGGGTAGCAGAATAAGGGATCTGATTCAACAATTAAAACATGTTTTTCTAGCTAATTTGGGACATCAAGGGGAGGCTACAACTATCCTTGGCCTTTTAGGATGTTTTAGGCAAGAAAAGAAATTGTTTTGGGCTATTTAATCTTGTTTCATGAAAAAATATATTTATTATTTGGATGTTGTGTTATTTTCATTATTTTAGACATGTTTTAATTTCGACTTTTACTTTAATTTGGGTTCATGAAAGCCCATTAGTCAATGTTTAGGGTTTATTAAGTGTTTTGGGCTTTAGTTTTTGTTGGGCTTTGTTTCGGTGTTTAGGTATATGATCTATTAGGGTTGTTTCTTTAGTCTATTTAAGTTTTTTATTGTTGTCAAATTTAAGGCATCCATGGATTATTGAATAAAATTGGTATTTTACTTAAAGCAATATGTTTTTCTCTTTGTTTAAACAAAAAACAATCAAACTTATAAAATTACAATTGGCTTTGTGGTGTTCTTTCTTATACTTCTCATTCTCAATTTGTTAATCATTGGATAGAGGTTCAAATTATAATAGTGTTGGTGTCTCAGTTGAAAGTAATTGTTTGGTCATACTCTTTTATCAAATTTGATTTTTGACTTTTTATGATTATGTCAATCTTGCTTATAGGTTTTTTTATCTTTATATCTATGAGATTTGCATCAGTTGGTATAAGAGCTAGCCTCTAAAAATCAAGGTATATCTTATATTTCTTTATGATTTGTTTGGATTCCACACTAATTCTTTTAGTTTATCTTTTTATTTGCTTCAGCTCAAGTTTCGTGGTGTCAAGCGCTTATAATTTGGGTTTTTCTTTCTTTCTACTATCTAGTTTGAATTATTAGGTCTTTGATTTAAAAAAAAAACTAAGTCATTTATTTTTTCCAATTTATCTTTTTAGAGTTAAATTTAAAAAAAAACAATTAGATCGCAATTCAATAGGGGCTGATTCATTTAGATAACAAAGTAAATGGAAGTTTTCAGGTTTTGGTCTCATTAAAATTAGTTGGGTACCTATAATTTTAAATATGAAGTTCTAGGTCAAAATTCATATTCCATAATATTTTTATATTATATCTTTCTTGTCTTCCATTTCTTTTTTCTTATTTGTGTCATGTATCCACCAAGAGAGAGGGAACAAATAAAGGTTCTTGCTTAAGAACGTAGATACTTATCTCGTATATTTGGGGTTTTGAGACAAGAATTTGATAAGTTAAAAGAACAAGTCTAAGAATGGCAAGCTTCAGAGAGAGAAAAACAACAATAGTTAAAGGATAACAGATGAAAGAGACTATTACTTTTATACAAAGTTATTGAAGGCGAGTGTTGGCAGGAAAAGAGCTCTGAAGGCTTAGAAAAAGGCATGTGAAACATCCATTATACCTAGTGGTGATTCAAGGATGAATCATCTTGAAGAGAGAGAGAATGATACAAATCAAAAAAATTTTGAATAAGGAAATTTAGATTCTAGTATAATTGTGCGTACCATCTAGTTTTATTTTATTGAACATAACTCTCAATCTGACTTGGATCGAATTAAAATCTTACTAGAAGTTTTCAGAGGTATTGTTTTTTATTGAGTTAAAAATTCAAGTCAACCGAAGTTTGAGAAGGCATCGAAATACATGTCAGATGGTCATGTATGAATGTTGTTATTTGTTGTCTTTTGAATTGTGAACTTCTTATTTAAAAATGATTCTTTTCCTAATGATACAAAGATATTCAACAACTTATTTTTTGGATTTTTCTAGTTCTACAATGATCTTGAATTGGTAACAATATAGATTTAAATTGTGGAAAGGATTCTTCTAATGTTCCAAAATATTTTTCTTAAAAAGATTCCTTATCTATCTTAGCTACACAAAAAAATTAGGGCTAGTGGTGTTTAATGGAATAATACTTTTGGGAAATTTTCTTGTTAAAAAAAACACTAAAAAAGGTCAATAAAAGGAATTAATGCGTCATTTTCTTTCTATGAATTGCAAGGATTTTGTGCTCTATAAGGAAACTAAAAGGGTGTCAGAACAGGGGATCTAATTCAATAATTAAAGCAAGAGTTTTCTTAGCTAATTTGGAACATCAAGGGAGGCCACAACTATCTTAGGCCTTCTAGGATGCTAAATTTGACCATAAGGGATTGTAAGCAAGGAATGCAATTGTTTTGGGCTATTTAAAAATTATTTCATAAAGAACTATATTTATTATTTGGGTTTTGGGTTATTTTCATTATTTTGAACTTGTTTTAGTTTTAATTTGGACTTTACTTTAATTTGGGTTCATAAGAGACCATTAGTCATTGTTTAGGGTTTATTAAGTATTTTGGGCTTTAGTTTTTGTTGGGATTTTTTTGGGCCTTGGGTCAATAATACATGAGGTTTATTAGGGTTGTTTGTTGAGTCTATTTAATTTATTTATTGCTGTCAAATTTGAGGCAGTCATGGATTATTGAATAAAATTTGTGTTTTGCTTAGAGCAACACATTTTTATCTTTGTTTAAACAATGAATAATTGAACTTATCAAAATATAATTGATTTTATGGTGTTCTTCCTTAAACTTCTCATTCGTGATTAGCTAATCCTTGGGTAGTGGTTCAAATTCCAATAATATTGGTGTCTCAGTTCAAGGTAATAGTTTTGCCACACTTTTTTATGAAATCTAAGTTTTAGCTTTTCAGGATTGGGTTAATCTTCCTTATGGGTTTTTAGATCTTTATATCCATGAGGTTTGCATCAAATTTTTTTAAAATAAATAATTACAATGTTTCAAAAATCATTCAATTATATCATTTTTTAAGTGAAAATATAAATATGAAAGTGCCACCCAGTTTCTTCACTTTTTCACTTTGTTCTCTAAGTTTTGATATTTCCAATCTTAACAAATTATACTTAATTGCCCATCAATTTTCCCAATAAAAGCCCAAATAAAAAAGAAAAAAGTTTGATAACTAAAATGAAAAAACAATTACTACTAAAATCCACAATGATTTATGAGTGTGTACACAATATTTCTTTTTACATGAAACCTCTATCTCTCTTAGTTTTTTTTTTATATAATGAAATGTAATAAACAATTTTCAATACTAGCTACAAGACCGAGAGGCGGTCGGATCAGAAGTCCAAATAACATCCTTCTTACTTTTCTTAAGAACAAGTTTCTTATTCTTAATTTCCTTTACACATTAAAATTCAAGAATATGAAATTTTGAACCTATAATACCCTTTAGAGCACCAAGACCTAATTGTTCCCTTTAAAGCTTGAGTAACTCCAGTTAATGAGATGTGCATTAACTAGACAACGAAGCTCTTGCCTAATTTTGATACCGATTCCATGATCACATGTCCTTACCAATACAAAATATATTAAAAGATATGGAAAAGTGAAATATGTGTTTTGTAGTGTTCCCCCTTATCCAAATACATTTTTCATTGGACTAGTAATATGGACAGTGCAATTTGTTTCATTTTGATCATCAAATTTTATTTTATTTTGTAATTTCTCTTTCTTAAGTTACATCAACATAAAACTATATTGAGATTTCTTTTAATTTGTATTATCTTGCATATATGAGGTTGATGGATCAATGTTTTTTTTGTTTTTACCTGGATCTTCTTTTCTAAAGAATGACTAAAGATAAGGTGATAACCCTACGTCTCTAGTTTAGTCAAGCGTTAAGCCCAGACGTATGTGGGTCTGGCGAGCTACCAGACCCACCATCCCTGATGAGATGGTTAAAGATATTTTACTCAAACGAGTTAGAGATTTTTTACTCTGACGAGTCAGAGATATTTTACTTACACTTTGGCCTTTTCTTTTTAGAAAGAGACAAGCCACATGGGCTATAGAAGAGACCATGAAAATCCTTCAAGGAAAGATTGTATGGAATACCTACTCTTAAAATTCTTTTCTAAAATATGATTGTATTTTCTCTCAATCGATGCTTATTTATACATTAGAGAGTCCTTAAATTCATCAAAGGAAGACATTAACCACTAATCTTTTTAGTTAGGAAGAATCGATCATATTTTCAAAACCAAAAGATTAAACAACTATTCAGGACATAAGCCTTGGCCTATAATCTCAAAAGGAAGTTCTGAACCTCATCAGTGGTATCGTCTGTGGGGACTGATCGAAAGGCCATCATTTTTTTTTTCAAGATTTGGGTTATTGACACCTCTAATCACCATTAAAGGTATATTATAAAAGCACTATTGGAACGAGATGTGTCATGACTTTTCTTACGGCTATTGGCATATTTGCTTCATTGGTGTATCGACAATTCTTCATTACATAGGAAAGTCTATGCAATAATTTAATCACTCTAAGTCAGAGTAGGATTTCCTTCTACTTGCCCATGGGTTTAGCAAGGTGAGAAAATTCAGGTTATACGTATGTCAACTCTATAAGCGGATTTGGAGCCTTGAGATTTTGAAAAGCCTTTAATAAGTACAAATGGAGTGTTGGTTCAGACCATATAATTTAAGAAGTCATTTGGTGACTGCCTAGAAGACATCTACTGGAAAAACTCTATCCTCTCATGATATGATCCTGGCAATAAAAAAACAATCAAATTCGGATTCTGACGTAAAATGCACAACTGTCTAGTTTGACGGTAACAATCATAATTCTCAATCCGACCATTAGATCGAGCTGAAAGTTTGTGTAGAGTCTCCTGACATGTTGTCCTACCTTGGGTTAAAATTCCAGGCCAATCGAAGTTCGTTAAGGTATCGCAATATTGGTCAATAGAGGTTGTATGAATTTTGTTATTAACTTCCTTTTGATTTGTGGACTTCCTATTTAGCTAGGATTCTTTTTCTATAAGGACGTGACAACTGATTTTAGAAATTTCCTATTTAGCTAGGATATTTAATGGGTAACAACATAGTTTCCATGTGTGATATGGACTCCATATTAATATGAATCTTTATAGTGTATGAAAACAATTATTATATCCTTATTATAGTAGGAATCTATCATTAAATAAGTTTCCAAATCAGCTAAGAATACTTTGCAAATAAGAAAACTAAAGAGGAGGTAACTTCAGATTTGATTCTCTTAGCATATATGGGTCTTCTAAAGGGCAAGAAATTTGATCCTATCATATTTAGGATATTAAATTTGAATTTATTATTGTTATTATTATTTTCTTTTTAGTTTAGGGTTTATTTATATTATTTGGGTTAAATTATAAGTAGATATAATATAAGTCCACATCAGAGGTCCATTAGGGTTTGTTTTAGTCTAGAGTCAGTATAAATAAAGGCATAATCAGACATGTAAGTTAGACAATTCAGATTAATAAAACTTTTTATTTATCGCACGTGTTGTGTGTTGATGGGATAATCGCCCTTCTTTGGTTCTCTAAAGAACTGAAAAATGACTTATCGAAGAACTGACTTTGTGGTGTCATCCTTATACTTTTTGTTCACGAATCAATATTCGTTGGGTAAGGGTTTTTGTTTCCAATAGTGCTGGTGCGTAGGTATAAATTATCTTTGTGTCACACTCCTATCAAATCTAATTTACTTGGCTTTCCGGGAATTGGTGTCTTTGTGTGTGGATTGCTTGACCGTGTGTTTAAGAGATTTGCATCATTTGGTATCAAAGCTTGACTCTATTAATCAGGTTATATCCTTTTATTTCTTATTTTTTTGTTTATACCTTCCGCGTCAATTTTTCTTTGTGTTGTCTTTATTTCGGGTCTGATCTTGTTTCAAATCAATTTCAGTCAGATTGTCTTCTTCCTATGTTATTCTTGATTAGTTGCGTTGAATTGAGTCTTTTGGGATTAAAAAAAAAAGGGTGTCATATGATTCTTTCTTTCCATAATTTCTTTTTAGAGTAAAAAAAAAATCAAAAAACGTTATGTAGGACAAAAGGGTTTGTTTCGCTTCTGTTTTGTTTCCACTAAACAAACCATATTGTAATTATGTCAAAATTGATATTCTGGTTATTTGGGGTGAAATCGCACAATATATCAATTTTCAACTCATTTGGACATCATTTGGTTTAGGTTCCAAATTCAGGTTTTAAAGGGGCTGATTCGAGTTAATTTCGCATCTATATATCAAATCAATTCAGAATTAAATCAAACTTGATATTCTGGTTTTTTTGGTGAGAATTTGCTCTACATATCAAATTTCAAACAATTTGGAAGTTGTTTGGTTTAGGGTCCTTTTTTGAGTCTAAAGGGGTTTGTTGCGTTCGTAAATTAAAACTCCATGTAATTTTGGGTCAGTTTTCAGTTCTCAGTGTCTTTTTACTTTCTTTATTGTCATTAGCTTTTGTTTTAGGTTCTCATATCAAAAAAACATAAATGCAAAGGGAGTGTTACAATTAGGATTTCATGTATTCTGATGAGGTATTACGGTGAAAGAAGAGGAGGGTTAAAAAAGAAAGGTGGTATCAAAAGGGGAGAAATAAAGAGATTAGTGTTCTAAAAAAAGAAACCAAGAGTCTATCTTGTATTCTAGGGGGAATGCAGCAAGAACTTGATATGTTAATGACATTACTCGATGCCCAGCAAGCTTTAGAAAGAGAGGAGCAAAAACATCACAATGATGATAGACGAAAAAGAAGGGCTGCTACCTTCATCCAAAGTTGTTGGCGACGATTGTTGCTAAGAAAAGAACTCTAAAAGCTTAAAAAAAAAGGCTAAAACTTTGTCCCTTATCCTTGTTAATGATTTGACGATGATTCATCTTAAAAAGAGATGGAATGATACGATTCGTGCAACAAAAAAACAATCAGATTTGGATTCTAATGGAAAATGCGCAACTGTCTAGTTTCACATAAACAGTCATAATTCTCATCTCTTGATATGTTGTCCTACCCTGGGTTAAAATTTCAGGTCAATTTGAGTTCGGAAAGGGATTACAATATTGGTCAACAAAGGTTGTGTGAATTTTGTTTTTTACTTCCTTTTAACCTATGGACTTCCATTTTGGCTAGGATTCTTTTTCTACAAGGATATAGCAGCTGGTTTTGGGAATTTTCTAGTCTTGTAAGGATATTTAATGGGCATAATATACATCCACATAAGGGCTCCATTAGGGTTTGTTTCAATCTAGAGTCAGTATAAATAAAGCATAACCAGATATGTAAGTTAGACAATTCAGATTAATAAAACTCCTTATTTGCCGCACGTGTTGTGTGTTGATGGGATAATCACTCTTCAATGGTTCTCTAAAGAACTGAAAAATAACTAATCAAAGAACAACTGACTACGTGACATCATCCTTATACTTCTCGTACTCGAATCAATATTCATTGGGTGGGGGTTTCCGTTTTCAATAGTGCTGGTGCCTAAGTACAAGTTATCTTTGTGTCACACTCCTATCAAACCTGATTTGCTTGGCTTTTCAGGAGTTGATGTCTTTATATCTGGGTTGATTGACCACGTATTCAAAAGGTTCGCATCATCCTCTTAGAATTAAGACTATGTTCTTAGCAAAAATATCATTAAAATTAATTATATCTCAAAGGGAAATAGAAATGTACTATGGTCTATGACTAAAAATATAAGTTTCTTATATATAAATTAAATTGTTCAAAGTAATGATGTTTTTTATTCTCTAGGATCTTCCTAGAGCGATAGCCCATTGACCTTCCAAGGATAGGATGGATTCACTCCTCCTAATGTGATTGCACATTTACTTTGGAAGGAATCAAACGTCTTCCTAGTGCTACAACATAATTTACCTTGGAATGAATTGGTATAGTTTCCTTTGTGCAATCACAGATCTCTCTAAGGATAGGATAAACATTGCCTCATAAACATGGATGGATATAGTCTCCCTAAGACGATAGCCTACAGCCTTCCACAAATGGGATGGATTCACTTCCCCTAATGTGAATGCACATTTACTTTGGAAAGAATCAAATATATCCCTTGTGTTATGACACAATGTATCTTGGAAGGGATTAACATGGTTTTCCTAGTGCAATCACATATCTCTCCAAGGTTGGGATAAACATTGCCTCAACAACGGGGATAGAAACGGTATTTCTAGGGTGATAGCCCCTCAGCCTTCTAAGGAAGGGATGAATTCATTCGCCCTAGTATGATTACATATTTACTTTGGAAGGAATCAAATGTCTCCCTAGAGCTATGACACAATTTACCATGAAAAGGATTGACATTGTCTCATTGGTGTAATCACACATCTCTCCAAGGATGTGATAAACACTACCTTAGCAACGAGGATGGATACGGTCTCCTCAGGGTGATAGCCCTTCAACCTTTCAAGGATGGGATTGATTCACTCCTTTTAGTGCTATTGCACATTTACTTTTGAAGGAATCAAACATCTCTCTAGTGCTACGACATAATTTACCTTGAAAATGATTAACATGGTCTTCCCAATGTACTCATAAATCTGTTCAATGTAGGACAAACACCATTACAACAGTAGGAATAGGTTCCATTCACCCGATACACTTACTCTTTCTTCAAAGATAAGACAAACAAGGCTTTAGCAAATATGTTGTGTTCTTCTAAGAAAGATAACCATAAGCTCCTCCACAGATTAAATTTGAAGTTTCTCAATGCAACTTGCTACCTAGAGGCTTCTTAACAAACTATTATAGATACATCTAAACTAAAAAGTGGAAGCCTACAAGATCTCTTCTCGATTCCAAGAAGGAGGTAGAACCCTTCTAAATCTTGTTAAGGTTAAATGATTTGAAACTTAAAAACCAAAAATGTTTAACTAATTATAAGCATCAGACCTAAAAACATTTAATTAATTACGAGCTTTAGACCCATAAATGCTTAAATAAGTATGGGCGTTGGACCAAGATAAAATCTCTATAAGAACTCTAGACCTTTACAACTCAAAATTAATAGTGAGATAAGTGAATTCTATAAAAGAGAAATGATGTACATGCTACATGAATAAATCCCATAAGATCGGGGCTAGTGTGTGTGTGTGTGAATAGGGGTTTATTAACTAGCTCAAGCTCCTCGCCTAGATATTCCCCACACTAGGCAGCAGTGGCCCTGACTAGGAACATGTCTGCAAAATCCAGAACCAAGACTGGATAAAAGGCACTTCCATGACCAGAGATCATAGAGATGTCTGACACGATGGTGAGGATCCTTTTCAGCACTTTCACCACCTTGAGGTCAGTCTCTTTAAGACCCAACTTTCAACCAACAACTTCCATGACCCGCCTCTCTTCATCCTCTAAGGAGGGAAAATTAAAGGCAACACGGCTAAGAGCCAAATAGGAAAAAACATCCTTGAACTCCTCAAGGCCAGCCCTAATGGAAAACCCAATTGCTTCTTCCTCTACCGGTAGAACATGAAAATAAGGCAAAGAAAATTCCACCAGGGGAACCTCAATAGATGAGACTGGAACACAGGATTTCATCAGGGTATAAACCCTCCTCTTTTTAAAGCAGGCGATAGCACTCGTAATCATTATAAGAGGAGTCAAATTTGCTTCTTTCCTAGTTGGAGGGAAATCACTACCCTAACTTTTATGGGGGTTATGGCTTCCACAGTTGTCTCCTCAAGGATAAAACCCTCAGCATGAGGGAGTTCACCAACTATGATGGGGTAGTCTTCCATCACTTTTTCATCGCTGCCTCCATCAGCAATAAGACACAAAGACCTTCTGAGTGAACTCTTTTCCACAGACCTTCATGAACTTTCTCCTTCTCCTTTAGCTATTAGTCTTGCTAAGAAACAAAAACACAATAAAGAAAGGAAAAAAAAACAAACTTAGTTGCAAGGAAACAAAAAGATAGGAAAAGCAACATTCTATGCAAGGTAGCCTGGTTGTATCCTATAGCCATCTTACTAACTTCGTATTTAGTTGAAGTCGAGGCCAATACAACACAGGTTTTCTCCTCATTCGAGCTCGGACAAAGCCTGTTGTTTACTTCATAGGAGGGACCCTCCAGTAATGGGAACATCCCTAGACTTCTTGCAACCCCTCTCTAGGATTAACTATCTTGTTGTATCATATTACCAACCATCTCCCCCTCCACTTCTTGACATGTGTTGGCTTTCCAAACAACATCCCCTTCATGGTGCTAGTGGGTCTATTGGCGAAGGTAAAAAAACCAATGCGCATCATTTCCATCATCAATGCCAACAACCAATTGGTAGCGGTTTTTTAAAATATGAACCGTAGGTTTGAGCCCAAATAACCTATAAAACTTTTCAAATAAGGACAAAATTGTCCACCCATTAGGATGCAGCTGACCTAGACCCAGCTTGTAGTAACTAAACACCTCCTTTATGAACCTTTAAAGAGGGAAAGAATACCTCATTGCATACATACAGATAAGGTAGTGATTTCAAAGTAACCTTGGGTGGAACTTAAGGTCTATTGGCTAATACGCTCAGTAGAGACGGGTATTTGAGCCACGTACTCTCTCTATTGGTTGTGAGACATATATTTTATGTCCTCGACATATATGTTACTGAGAATATCATCCTTAGGAGTCTGAATCAACCTCATTCTGTCTTGAGCATCTCTAACAGTGGTAGGAGAATAACTCTTAGAAGAAGGGTTGCTCGCCTCCCTACCAGAGAAGGACGCCGATGTACCGCCCCTTTTGTTCTGGGACCCGGTCTAATAGGCCCTTATCCCCTACCATTTCTTTTAGGCTCTGGTTGAAACTTGAACTCCTCTTCTGGGGTAGGAGCACCTCTCTTTTTGGAGACAAATCAAACATTTCTAGGGTCTATTTATTCTATTTAAAAGAAAGAAAATGAAAAAGGTTTTGGTAAAGATAATGCCTGAAGTGGGTTTTTTCTCCTCTCAGATTAAAGTATAGATGATTTAGGGTCTCTTTGTAGGAGCAGTTTTTCAGAAATCACAAAAGGTGAAAGTAAAAGAAAACTCAAGAAGCATGAACAACTAGGGTTATAAAGAAAAATTCTTTTCATTCCCACCGTCAGATGCAAAACCTTTCATGTCATCACAGATCTCAAGAAGTTTAATCAATTACTACATTGAAAGCTAGTCACCATTTTATTTCTCAATGAACATCTCCTCCCTGTAAAGATGAGCAACCTAGACTTAAAGATCCCAAATGACATGCAAGGTCTTATGGAGATGGTGAAAAGACTCTCGTCTACTACTGATAGAGACTCCTAAAATATTTATGTATAATGCATAGATATATTGAGGGGCTACTGATAGATCAATGTTTTTTTTAGTTTTACCTGGATCTTTTTTTCTAAGGAATGACTAAAGATAGGGTGATAACCCCACTTTTTTAGGCTTACCCAAGTGTTGGGCGTAGGCATATGTGGGTCTAACGAGCTGTCAGATCCACCATTTCTAGGCTCAACCAAGCGTTGAGCCCATAGTTTTTTTGACTCCATGAATTCTTAGGCTCCATGATTGGACTATAAGTTAGAGATATTTTACTTCTTAATGAGTCAAAAGATATTTTACTCCTTGACAAGTCAAAAGATATTTTACTTATATTTTTGCCCCTTCCCTTAAAAAAAAAAAAAAAGACAAGCCATATAGGCTATAAAAGGGGCCATGAAAATCCTTCAAAAAGGTTAGATTTTTTCTTCAACTCCTTATGGCATATCTATTCTTAGAATTCTTCTCTAAAATATGATTGTATTTTCTCTCAAATGATATTTACTTAAACATATGAGAGTTCAAATTTATCAAATGTGACCTTTTACAGGGATCAAACACTAGCCACCAGCCACTTTGGTAAATTAGATTATCAGAACCAAGAGATTAACCAATTATCCAAGATATAAGTCTTGGCCCACAATCTCAAGGGGAAGTTTTGAACCTCATCAAAAGTGTCAATGAATATTTTGATGATGAATTAAAGATCAATTTTTTTAAAAATAAAAATTTATTTGTAGTTAAAAAATAAATTAAAAAGAAAGGAAGGACTAGATTTAACAAACAAAAAAAAACTGACCCCATTTGAATATTGGTATAGAAAACTTCAATTTACTCCCTAAAGTTTTACTTTATCTATTATTTAATCAAGAATAAAAAATATGTCATTTGCCATAAATTACAACATGTCATCTGTTTAGACAAAAAATATTAGAGCAACTCCTTTTAAAAAAATAATCAGCCATATGCTCCTAGGCTTTCTCATTCCTAACGTACTAGATCTAAGAACGCTTGACCTCAAAATACTAATGTTTTTTTATTAGACCTATAAATTAAGAAGGAATGTTGTGATTAAATATTTTTTATGCATTTATTTTTTAATTAGTGTTAACTCCTCCTTTTCGATTTATTAGTTTATATTTTTTGTATTTTATTAAACATAAACAACTCTTTCTATTTCTCAATTAAAAAAACCATAATATTCAAAAATACATTTTATAATACTAATGCCTTTTTTCTCTTTCATTAAAAATAATTTAAAATTCTAATTGCAGGAGCACGGGTAATAGAACTGAAATATTCTTATAATGTATTGAGAGATGGAAATTGTAAAATTTGAACGTAATAAAACAAGACAGGTGTTAAAGAATTTAATATTTTTTATATATTTTTTAAAGGTTATTTATCATAGTTTCATGAAAAGAGGTTATTTATAACAGTGATATAATTACTTTTAAAAAATAAAAAGAAAATATTTTTAATTTCCGTTTTCTCATGCATGACTTTTGCCATGGAAGCCCATCATAGAATACGTACATAATAATAATAATAATACGAAAAGAAGAAGATTGATTTGATATCAGAGCTAAAACTGCAACTTCAACTCCATTTCTTGTGCTGTCAAACATCCATCCAACCAAAACAGATTCAAATTTGAAAAGAAGGAAAAAAAAAAAAACATTAAAGACAAGTAACAGTGGCTATAGCCCCTTCGATTTTCTTTCCCTATATATATAAGTAGCATCAGCATTAGGAATGGTTCTGGTGGACAAGCTTGATTGAAACCAAAAGTCATCGTCTTCGCTTTAATGCTGCTGATGCAGTGGGTACCTGACACCAGCTGCCAGTACTCTCTGCTGTTCCATCTGCTCGGAAATTAACGATACAAGTCATGATTATAATAATGTTTCTGTTGGTCTCCATCAGTGTACAAGACATACACTGCAAAGTGAGAAACAAAAAGATCTAAAAAGTGCTGGAAATGTTAGCAGTGTACTTGGAACAGTTCGTGCAACTTGTTCTTGAGGTAGCAGTACTCGTGCTCCAGCAACTCCAAAGCTCGCAAGCACCTGAATTAACAAACTCAAAACATCTCTGGTTAGCTACCTACAATCTCTCTCTCTCTAGGTCACATGTGTGCGTGCACTTTAGGGGAGTAGGTAAGAAAAAAGAAATGAGCACGAATAAAGAGGGGAAATTGGAGGGGAGGGGGGGGCCTACCCAGCACGGTTGTTTTGTTCAGAAGCGGCGCGAAAGGCAACGCACACATTTCTGACTCTTTTGGCACCAATACTGGAGCTGCTTCCCATGAACTGATTCAAATGGATTCCCATTTTCTTGTAGTCAGAGAACTCTTTATCCAACCTGCAATCGCAGTGCCCATCAGTTTTGCACTACACACCCCATTAAAGCAAAGCCCATTGGAGCAAGAAAGAAGAAAGTGAGTAGCAGGAGAGGGGAGGAGGATATGATTACAAGAGGCCCCTCAGATTACGTAGAAGTTTCTCGGACTCATGGAAGTAGATGGTGACAACTTCAGATACGAAATTTGGGGAGCTTTCATCTTGAAGCTGCTGGAGCTGCAAGAATTGCTCATCTAGCACTCCCTAACACAGCAAACCCAAAATTGGTGTCATGATCGAGCTCTTAAAATGAGAACAAATTTTAAGGAAAATTTGTAAGAAACATGGAAAGGTGGTGACACACACACACAGAGGTTAATTACCTGGTGGAATAGTATTGCCAGCAAACGGCTCATATCGGCTCGTAACCGATCCACACCCCACCCAAGCATCCACAGAGGAAGACCCGTTTTGGCTACTTACTTGGTTGATCCCACAAGGCGCTGAAATTCTTTATGGCTAGGAGTAATCCCTAGAACACAGTTTGCATTAATCAAATACGTGCAGGGGTTTAGCTAGGGTTTTATCTGGTTTTTGTATGTATGAATGTATGCATTGAGGGCCTGTAGTTTGGATGACAACTATTTAAAGGGTGCTGCTGCCTTCGACCCCAACACATGCTACAGTAAAATAGCTCCTAAGAATTTTCATTTGCTAATGGTAAATTAATTAATTAACTATATATCAAATAGAATATGTTCTCAAACCGAGGCGAAAGGCGCATGTATAAAAATATTAACTACTCCTTGAACATACTAAGTGTTAAAAGAAAAGGATATTCAATGTTTACGCTTTTCCGATCTCCTCTCTTTCCATGAAATTGTTTGGTGCGCTATCAAGTACTCCTACTTGGATGGATTCAGATTGTTTCATGCTTCTTTCTTTCAATTTTTTTTCATGTTCTTATATAAACCAAAGAATTTAAAGTGAATTCACTCTGGATACGTTAAAGATGACGAAACTTTTGACAAATCGCAGAGCTTTTTCATTGTTTTACTTTAAAAATTAAATTAAAAATAAGAAGATGCATGATCATGCCATGAATATTTGAATTGTGAAGTAAGTAATGTTAATTTTAAAAAGGTTATTATATACAGCAAGTTTTAGCTTTTATAGACTAAATTTATCAAACTAAAATTAAAAAATAATCAGATGAAATATTTAATATTAAGAACAAAACAAAAAAAATTAAAAAATATATTCAAATACGTCTAAGATATATTTTTATTTATAATCATTATATCATATGTACAATTATGTTTTACACGCACAAATTAACATGAAATTGAACATCTAATATAAATTATCAATTTTAAAAATATAAAATTGTCATATATAACCTTGTAAAAGATATAATTTGTGCACAAAAACCCTTTTATTTATTTATTAAAAGCCCCTTAAATAAAAATCTCAGGTACAAATTGGTTAATAGTTGAGAGTCGTGGAATGAAGATTTTGATATTAGATTTTATAAATAAAAAAATGTTTTACTGGATTTTTTAGATAGGATAAATCTTTTTGTAAAGGAGTTTTGGTAATTATCCAGAAAGTTGTTCTTTTTTAAAAAACAACAATATTAATTCTAAAGAAGTTTAAACCTTTGAAAATATTGTGTAATTTGATCATGACTAGTTAAATATCATGATTTGTCCAATTTCGACATTGACTAATTAATTAAATTCCAATCTCAATTTCCACTCCAGACCAAAAGGAGCATGAACTTTTTAAGCCCTTCTTGGTGGTGGCATGAACTTATATCTCAGGCATGGAAAGTGAAGGCACGTGGCACAAGTGAGTGTGTGACAGAAATTTATTTCTATTAGTATTATATGGAGGAGGAAGAGGAGGAGGAGGGCGGGCGTGCGGTGTGGTCCTTATCGAGGTGAATGTGGGGTATCAACCGGACCATCCCCTACAAACTACAGGTATGGGGAGGTGGTGACCTGTTGCTCCCGTTCCCAGTTGCTTCGCGTGCTGCCTGTTATGGCAGGCTAGGGCGGCGTTCCGCCCCACTTCTTGCCCGACAACTGCCTGCAGCCGGTTGCTTGTCAGTCACCTCAGCACACACACTACTCTAAGAGACTTGAATTAAACAAAAAAGAAAACATAAAAAATTGAAGAAGCAGAGAAAAATATTTACAACTTTTTTGTGCATGTTGCCAAGATGACCCTATTACTCTTGGGCTAACTTCTTACCCCCATTCACTTTTTCTCTGGCTCTTCTTTTCTTTCTCGAGAAAAATGTTGAGTGCAGACAGAAAAAAGGAGCCCAAAAAACAAGGCTTTAGCTGTGGTGTGCAGTACAGGTAGACTTTCTAGCTGCTAGTGATGACAAACTTGAAAAATATTTTCTTTCTAAAATTATCACATTTAATTAAAAATATCAATGAAATAGCATAGTTGAATTTTTTTTATAGCTCAAATTAAAC
>Ga0307510_10002728_pt1 | contig 20212 bp, 22 predicted proteins | sample 12_EM_MG_FD_207224 | JGI IMG/M metagenome (GOLD analysis project Ga0307510, IMG submission 207224) | Populus trichocarpa ectomycorrhiza microbial communities from riparian zone in the Pacific Northwest, United States - 12_EM | ecosystem: Host-associated > Plants > Roots > Unclassified | place... | reverse complement strand
GTTCCTACAGGTCATGAGCCTTTGCAATTCCAATCGACAGAACAATTGAAAAAGCATATCTCGTAGAGGGTTGTCAAAACCACATGGATTTTCCCGTTCCTTTTGTCACCTCGGCCTCTGTTTGTTACTTTTTTGGTTTTAATCGCTTTCCATCTGTGGGAAGGCCCCTCCTCTGTGCTGCCTTATCGTTGTCATCAGTGGATGTCAGATTAGTTAAAGGAAACAGACCTGTGGTGGATTGTCTCTGGGTACCAGAAGGATTGGCATAGCGATAGTGAGGAGCCTAGTGATGTTCAGGCTTATGATAAATAGCTTCACAAATCCTTTTGGATAAGGACCAAGATTTGAAATGAAATGGAACCTCATATATGCACACAGTACGCATCTGCGGCTTACGACAAGGATCTAGAAGCCTTTTGCGATAAACTCGCTGTCGGCTATCATGAAGCTCTGGGTTTAAAGTTGTATTAGTTCTGCCGCTCTCTCTTCTAAAGTAGGTTAGAGGCACCCGGGATGTGGCAAAGTATCTTCACGAAATAACCGGATCATCGAGTACTTGCGGGAAGTAGAAGAGATTATCAAAACACGTGAGAAGATGTTTGACTATCTTGATGGGCTACTAGATGGCACTAGTGGCCCGATCTCCCGGCAACCATTATCAAACCTGCCCAATGAGATGAGCTTGTTGCGACGATTAAGGCCTATGAGGCAAGTCTCAACTGCAAGCAGGCAATAGCCGGTGATACTGTACTCAGTGATGAAGGCAGCTGGTATGCCGGCTGTTCAGCTGGAAAGAGCAATAGAAGACCTGAGCAGGTCCAATCTGAGAGTTGAAATAGGAGGAGTACAGGCGAGACCTTAACCTGCTATTACTGCGAGCTGAAAGGGCATCAAAGTAGCGGGTGCAGAAAACCGAAATCAGATGGTAAGAAGGGCAGACATTGGATCGTTGGAATTCCCCAATGCCGGCTATGGCATTTGCACCAGACACGTTACGCCATTTCATTTTTACAGTATTTTGATTAGTGTTGGTATCCACAGGTCAGGGACAATGCCTTCCTGATAGCAGGTGCAGCACTCACGTCACCAGAAGGAAAGAACACTTTTCCTCATATGTTGCAGTCGCGGCAGGCAAGGGGAAGATATGTGTCACAAACAACCTCGAGATTGATGCTCTTGCGGAAGGTGAAGTGACACTAGCCGTGTGGGATGAAAAGGTAAGGAGAGAAAGAAACCTTGTGATTCCTGGAGTGTTACATGTGCCCGAGTATGGAAGGAACAATTTACTTTCAGTCTTCCACCTATGTAACTCAGGCTACTACGTTGACATTCATCTGACCAGGAGAGTGGCATTAGGACACGATGATGGACTGAGTGTTACACTGAGGGAAGTCAATTGGCTCTACACCTTACAGATATGGTCAGGACAAGGGAGTGTGAGAGCACTGGCAGCGAATGGTGGTGAATAAGATGAAGAGAAAGTAGCAAGCAGTGAAGCGGCTTTATGGCTTTTTCTTTTAGCACATTTGGGAGCAGATGCAGTTTGCAGACTGTCCATAGAAGATAACGCAATACCAAGGGTACCAGTTGTGCCTCGTTGTGTTTGCATGAGATGCATATATGGAAAGATGGTACACAATCTACATACTGAGGGGGGAGACGAGTATACCTCCAACGAGTTCGGCCATCTTCTCAAGCAAGAAGGCACCGAAGCTTAACCAACTACACTGTATATGCCACAGTCAAATAGAACAAGCGAACAAGTGAAGAGAACGATAATTGGTACGACATAGGCTCCCTTGCATGATGTTAATGCACCTAAGGAATATTGGGGTAAAGCGGGAATGACAGCTATTTAGGTTCGCAATCGCTTACCTACCAAGCCTATAGGGTGTAGAGAAACACGGTATGAATGGTGGTTTGGGGGGAAACCGTCATATAGGAACTTAGATGTTTGGGGATGCCTGACATACATTTAGATCCCAAAGGAGAGACACGAGAAGGTGGACAAGACGGCCCCAAAATGCATCTTCGTTGGCTACACAAGTACTGCAGAGCAGTATAGGCTCTATAATCAGGTTGATCACAAAATCCTTCTATCACGAGATGTCATCTTCGAGGAATCCTTATCATATTTTCTGTTAAAAGGCTTCGATAATAGTTTAGCACAACCTTGCTATACACCAGCAACCCACCCATGGGAAGAACAGACGGCCTAAAATACCGTGGTTGATGAGCCGGGTAGTGATGATAAGGGCTTGGCAAGAGTTGTGAATGAAATATTGCCTGAGGAAGATGAAGCAGAAGAAGAAGAAGCCGTTGACTGGTGGGACACTACAGAAGTACTGGCACCCTTTCGGCTACGCAAACCACAAATTGAGCCGGTGTTCAGTGGAGAACCTTTCAGTGGAGATTTGGTATCCCGACCGGTAGCAAAGGAAGGAAACAGAGAACCACATATAGTAAGCATTACACGTAAAAGGCAAATGTAGGATTTGGTATGCAGAGCCAGGGGAGCTACCTGAAGTACAGCAAGGAGGGCTTATGCACGGTCAATAAGGAAATGGTAGTGGTTGAACTCAAGCCATGATATCTGCGGTTTATATGGTTAAAGCGGGTCCAGTTAACTACAAAGCAGCTATCGAGACCCCCCAAGCTGTGCAATGGCAACAGGCTATAGACTCCCAGTGTTCTTCTGTTGTGAAGAACAAGGTTCAAATGTTCATTGATTCGATTCCTACCGGAAAGAGAGCGATTTCAACAAGGCCGATACTTTAATGGAAGCTCTGATCTGGGGGAGAGACAATAAGGTACAAAGCACGACTTGTAGCACAGGGTTTTCAGCAAGTTGACGGGTTAGATTTTGTTGAAACATTTGCTCTGGTAGCAAGTCTGTCAAGGGTGTGTATCATGTTGCCAATAGCAGGAACGCGCAGGTATACAGTTAATCAGATGGATGTAGTAATGGCCTTTCTTGGGAGTAAGCTGGATGAAGAGAGCTATGTTCATTTACAGCTTGCAGTCCTGGGATGTCCAAGGATAGCGCAACTCAATCACAGTCTACATGGCCACAAGCAATCACCCCGGTGCTGGTCATCAGGAAAACATATTCTACCTCATGTATTACATAGATATTTTCCTGTATCCTCTGGTAATACCATACCTCCCTACCTCCCCTGTGCCTTTTACATCTCCTTCCTTCTCTTAAAGCTCAGGTGGCCTTCAGAAGGCTCAAAACATACTCCTGGAGTCATCTATCTCATGCTTTTCTCTAAGTCCCTTAGCTCACTCCAGTGGGGAAGGTGCGTTGCAACACCGACCCCAGTTCTTTTGTGGTTCTTGCCCTTTGGCCACATTGGCCGATGTGCAGCTCATTTGCTTGTGTACATCCAGAAAAACCGACCCCTGTCTGGTGTGCTTGTACAATATAGCACGTTCTATTCCACTTGCTTTCCTCATTATGGACTCCATCCCCCTAGTGTCGCCTGTATTCGCGCTCGAGCTGTTCCCCAGGCTATTTCTGTCTACCTACATGTACCAACATTCATTTTTTCCTTCCCTTGTTTCCACGTGCAACTGTTCTTTTTGGACTTTCAATGGTCCTGTTCGCAACCTCTCATGATTCACTTAATATTTCTCTATTTCTTGTATTACCCTTAGCTTATTCTTGGTTACAATATATACCATTTTGCGTCTCTTATGCGCTGCTCTTCGTCTCCCGATACACAAATACAAGAATTTACTTTTGTACGAAAGCTGTTGAATATATCCTATTAAAGGTTTTGAAATCAATCCGATTACTTACATACCACTATTTGATGTCTATTTCAGCTGTCTCTGGTACTACATATGCCATTCCCATAATTTATGTGATGCCAACCACTATCGCGATTGTTCTATTTAGGCCTTTAGCAGTCCCAACTGTAACAGTAACTAGTCCAGTAACATCGCTGAGCTTCCCCGAATTCTCAACCTAGATTCTGTCTACTAATACCAGTTGATCCACTAAACCAGTTGTTAACTTAGGAACTTGCATTAATGATAACAAACAAGCCGGATAAAAGGCATTTAATACTCCATAAATACTTATCGTACCCAAATCTCCCCATTCCTAATCATTCCTACTCCGCCCGGTTGACCACCAAAGATGAGTTCCTGGGCACCGGAGAAGGTGCTAAGTGACCTCTTGCACGTCCTCAAGGTTCTCTCCCAGGATATCTAAATACCGATAAATCCTGACAGGAAACTGTTTAACTGCGCCTATCTCAACCTCATGGTCTATTGTGGATTTCCGTCCGGAATAATCCAGTAAAAGGTCTGGCAAGCTTTACAAAATCGTCTTCCATTGCAAAATGTCTTTGACAGTTGGCGTCAACCCGCTTAGTTGCTTGGTTACTGATCCGACCTGGCATTTGTGTTGTTTTTTATGTGGTTTGTGCTGAATGGAACGTGGGACATTCGCTTCAACATTCATTTCATGAATTTTGAAGCTGTCCAGTCTAGCATATATTCATAGTATTTGATGACTCACATTATTCCTATTTGACTGACAATAGCCTTCCTTGATTATCATTTTATAACTTGTCTCTCCAGATTCAGTACTAGTAGAATACATTTGAATATTCCCAAAGGGCCCTACCTGACTTTTGAAGTAACTCAACAGATATATCTTAACAAAGTTAAAGTATACATCATCCTCATATGTATCTGCCATAATGTCATCTAAATCGCGATATTGTTCATCTGCAATGCAACGTCTTTTGACTGCAGTAGCGCCTCAAAGGCTATTTTGATTAAGTACCTTTACAGATATAGATGAAATGTATATTACTAAGTTAAAAAGGGGAAGAGGAGTGGAGGAGAGATGATAGGGCATGTATTGATTATTGTGGGACCAGACTGGTGTTCTTGTATGGGAAGGTCAGACCCTAATTTGTGTGTGGGTTGAGTGGGCGGATCGTGAAGGCAAAAACGTATAAGAGGGAAGCTCTGCCTTTCTTTGTTTGCTCCTCATGCAACGTCTTCTGTATTTACTTCAATCATACCTTACACAGACATATCTCTTCAGCTTGGACAAAGTCATGTGGCCTTCTACCTCATATTTTGTATGAGCATTTGCAGAACTCCAATCTTTATCCTACCTTGTGTCTCCGTGAGAAGTACTTCACTATTTACACCCCGAATCCTAGTAGTAACCTCTCCAACTTTCCTTATAGTAGACCTATCATTTCGGTACTCTTTCGAAATGTCTTTGTGATCATGAAAGTCGTTTACGTAGTGTTCGAGGTATTGAATCGTCTTATTGGTATGGCTTTTGTACTGGGAGATTAACGTATCTGACAGCGAAGCAGCATGGCACACAGAAGCATACACTTTAACGGAGAAGTAAATAACGCCACTACTCTATCAATTCTGAACGAAATACAACCCAACAAAAATAGGTCAATAGACAAAGCGTATAAGAACCAGTTCAAGCAAGAAGAGAAGAAAAAATAAGCACCCAGGAAAAGAAACTGGGATAAAAATAAAATTTGAGAGGCAAAAAAGTGAAGAGAGATAGAAGAAATTTCAAAGCTTAGGATTTGGTAAAATCAGGCCAAAAGGAGCTGTAGGTAACTTACGGTTTGTAGGAGTAGCTAGGGGGAGAATAGAGGGTGGCTGTCGAAGGCGGTGGGGTGGTGGTGTAAGCGAAGTGGGGGAGGATTCAGGTATATCACTGTCACTACTGACAGTGATGCTTTCCGGAGAAGAATACATGATAATTAGAGAAGCGGAGGGTGTAATAAAAGTAACTTGAGGTCGGCGCACATGGGTGGTTTGAATTGGAGAATTTTTACGCCTTTTAGAAGACAGTGGGCGGGGGGGTTTTTGGCTTGCTTTTTGGCCTTTTCAGCGTCCTGTATATCATGCATCTGATAAGGCCGATGTGCCTTAGCACCATCAATAACCCGCATAGTAGTTAGGCGATACCTATCAGCCTTTTGACCAACTTATATCCATTTTTGTCAGTCCTTCCGGTGACATTCTTCTGCAATTTGCAAGCTTGCCTGCGCAGCCTCACCCATCTCACCCAATCGTGAAATGAGCTTACGAAGTGCTTCGGGAGAGACCTTTCCAACAGCAGCCAGTACTTTGTTATTCTACCGGCAGAAATCTGTACTTATGCGGGGGGCTTTGAGCTGCATGGATGAGGTAGTAGAGGAGTAGAGTTGCTGTTTTTGAGTAGATTTGGAGGAGGCGGTAGAAAATTGAAGAGGGTCTAGAACAACTTTTAACAAAAATGTATCAATCCACAGGCTCGGAACCCAGCAAGAATATTAGCAGAGGGTATAGCCTCTGTCTGTGCCTTTTTCAATAAAGGCCAAAAAGTACCTTTGTGAATTCCATCGCCCTGGTGGCGACAAAAGTCATCAACAGCCTGTCCATAAGAGAGCTACAAAGGGCTGAACACGGCAAATCCAGAGGTTGGAGTAGATGTGTAGAATGAGCCGCAAGACAGGGGAGAAATATCTTGTGTTCTAAGCAGAACATACAAAAATCCCAGTTGATATAGGATGAATAACTGTCTAGAATGATAAGGCGCTTGTGGTTGGCAGAGGCAGGTTTGTGAGCAAATTGGATAAAGTGCTGGGAGATCTACTCATAACCAAGAGAGTCATCTGTCCACCACTTATTCCAGTAGGCTAATAGCACATTAGGATCGTCGGGACTTGCATAAGATCCCGTTGAATGACCTGCTTTCGCTTTGAAAATGAGAAATGGAGCCATCGAAGAACCATCACCAAAAATAGTCTCCAAGTTAGTCATAAGCTCCCGTTTACCATCATGTGTGACTCTAGGATTCCTTCTTGCTACCTTTGTCAAAACCTTAGTTTTTGCTGACATTCCTATCATAAAGGCCTTCTCGTCAATATTGTAAATGTCATCTGGTTGCAGGTTGTGTCTTATTCGAAGATGATTAAATTTGAGAACGTAGTTCTTGATCTTGGTTTGTTTACTTGCAAATGCACGTTGATGGTCCAAATTACTGCTCTATCGGGATGCGATATTAGGATGACATGTCAAAAATCAGGTGATCCAATGTGTTCCCACTGGTGCTTCAATAAGGCCTTCTGTCTTTATTCCTACCAACATCCTTGCCATTCGTCTCATCATATCCAACCCCGGTAGAAATCCCCAATCATCCAACTTTTTGTTTTATTGGACAATGGCTTGCTCTTCAACTGGTGTCAGAGGCTGGTGCTCGATATGTGCAACCTGCCGACAAACTCTTTCACCATTTAACAGGTATGCAAGTGAAGATTTAGGCAGGTCAGACACCTGGGTAGTGGGGGTTATCGAGGGGTAATTGCCTTTCCAAAAGCCATGAATTGGTAGAGCAATGTTGTTTTGATGAAGTTCCGTTTTCCTTGCATTTACTCGACCTATCGTGTAACCGGTTGATGCTTTTTCTTTACAGAATCATGTCTTTTTAACCTTTAATCTGCACTTTGTTTAGCCTCACCCCCACCGCCCGCTTTGGCATCGCTGTCCGCTTCCCCATTGGGAACGTTAGAGTAAAGTCAACAATCAACTAGACACAAGCCAAAGCCTAAGTAAATATGGGACATTGCACGGCACTAGGACGACGTAGTGAGATTGCAAAACATGGTAATATAGCTTTAACTACATTTCTGATCTCTTTCCCAGTCCACTGAGAAATAATCTGCCTGTACACCTTGTTCGGTGCAGAATAGGTGGCATCAACAGCTAAACTCTTCCAGATAGCCTCAAATGTTTGCAACCGCTTGTACTTCTTTAGAAATCTGATTATCCTTTTCATAAAGTGTGTTTCAAATATTCCGAGGTAGACAACATGGAGAATATCTGGTTTTGGTAAGTCCGATTGCTGAATGTTTGGAAGCAGCCAAAAGATGCTTGGAAGCCATTTGAAGCCATGATTGGTTAATTCTCTCACCGCTTGCTGATCACCATCCGCATATTTTGTGAAAAGGTATTCGTATTTTCAATAATCTCACATGGCCATAGGAAGTCTCAAATGGGATCCTAAGTGTTGCGGTCGAACCTCCTAGACAGGGCACTGATTGTGTTGAATGCAGTACAAGGTGACATTTTTCAAGTGATCTGCAATCCAAGCAGAGAGATGTAGAAGACATAATCAGACATTTCGATGGGTGTATTCCATCTCAGGTCCGGAAACCTTCTGTGCAGCCATTGGCACAAAGATTGCTTCCAGTACATCATAAAGAATCTCCTTGTTGACTTGCCTTTGCCGTGCATCTCTTGCTACTACATCAAGCATCTTCTGGGGGACGGGCAAAAGTACTAAAAGGACAGTTGCACATTTTGAAGGCTTATTCCTCGTTCTCCATAGGACATTACCAATTGTCATATAGATTCGCCAGGTTTTCTTATCACAAGAGAAATTTGTCACAAGGGTGACATCTGAGGCACATATAATTGGTACAAGGGTAGCTCTATCCCGCAATCTATCCTTTATTGACTCTCAGTTTTGTATTCTAATATATATATATACAGTAAAAACGTACCATGGAACATCGCATCTAAACCTACCTGTGTTTCCCACCACCAATCTGCCATGTGCATCTTCAAATAAACTCGCTGTGGTGGTTCTTCACAATTCCATTGCCTTACAGGGGCGTAAACAATATCTTTAGTAAAGAATGTTTGACCCAGTAGATATCTTGGGCACTGAATGGGATCTCGGAAAACAAATGGCTGTCTCATGGAGGTTTCTTTTGGTTCTTTATCATCCAGAAGTTCCTTTTTTCGGTTAGAATGAGACGTTCGATGGAGAGATTGACTTGCAGCTTCACTAAACGATACAAACCCCCCTTTCCAGCTCTTTATCGCTACACCTGATGCCAACTGATCAACAGTATTAAAAAGCCGATACCAGATTTGATAGGACTATTCTCTGGCCCCAACTCCTGCTTGAAATATTTATCAATATTGTCTTTTAGTACCTTCACCGCAATAAACCACGCGGCCATTTCAAAGTAAGTCTTGTTTTTGAATGATAACGACATCTCCTCTTCAGACCATTTGTGCCGTCCAACATCTCTTAGCGACCACCCTGCAGTCAGATGTTTACATCAGCAATAATATTACCCGCGTTCTGTGCGTTCTGTGCGTCTGACGCACCTGACGCTGAAACACAAATCGCCAATCAGGACGCAACCACTCACCCATACAATGCACCTGACGCAACTTGACGCACCACCTAATCCTCAGGATGCACCAGATGTAGCACGGAGTTCTCAGGACACACTAGATGCAGCACCTAATCCTCAGAACGTGATCTGACGCCAGGCTACATCTTCCCAAGATAAGTGAAGGGTTCCCCCTATACTTCATTCCGACCTTGGTCACCTGGGTCACAATACATTTCATTCTGTCAAACTATTAAATTTACTACACGAAGGCTTCTATTGCGCTAATAAACATGCAAAGCCTGAACCCAGCCTCCCCCATCTGAGCCACCCCCCTTCCTGGGACCCTATAGCTCCATAGACCATTAGCACATCAGGGCATACCTTATACCTCAGGGTAGCAGGCGTTGAGCCCAACAACCTCCCGCATTCAGATCTAGGATCGGCTCCGCGGTTGTGGAGGAATCTGACATCAAGCTCTGGGAGTGCAAAGGTACCGATCAAGCGAACCCCTACAAGGGCCAGTGATCTCATGAGTCTTGATACGACAGAGATGTGCTTCATACCGCTGGATAGCTGGCGTCAGGCCCAACAACCTCCGGCAATCAGATCTAGGATCGGCCTAGCGGTTGTAGAAGAATCTGACATTGAACACTATAAGCGCTAACGTACCTATAAAGACAACCCCCACAAGGGTCAGCGATTTCATGTGGTTTGATGCGACAGAGACGTCCTTTATACAGCGGCGTAGCTGGCATCGAGCCCAACAATCACCCGCAATCAGAGCCAGGATCGGCCCTGCGGCTGTGGAGGAATCTGCCATCGAGGTCTGGGCTCCCCAGACTACCGGTCAAGACAACCCCTACAAAGGTCAGCGACCTCATGGGTCCTGATGCTGCAGGGATGTACCTTATACCATTGGGTAGCTGGCGTCGAGCCCAACAACCCCCCGCAAACGGAATCAAAGTCCATACATCGGCTATGGAGATATCTGCCATCGAGTAAAATATTGCCAGCTTGATTCTTGATTCACCATCCACAGAAGACAGCAATTTCCTGGGTTGTGATGTGACAGGGGCATACGTTTTACCATTGCCTAGCTGGGGTTGAGCCCAACAATCCCCCGTAATCAGATTCAGGATCGGAGCAGTGGTTGTGGATGAATCTGCCATCGAGTTCTTGGATCGCCAGGGTACCTATAAAGACAACTCTCACAAGGGTCAGCGACTTCATGAGTTTTGATGTGACAGAGATGTCCTTTATACCGCTGCGTAGCTGGCATCGAGCCCAACGATCTCATGTAATCAGATCCAGGATCAGGGAGGCGGTTGTGGAGGAATCTGCTATCGAGCTCTGGGATCGCATGTATCCCACCCCATTCAACCCTATAACTTCATGAATTATAGCCCTCTGGGGATGAATCTTATACGGCTGGATAGCTGGCATCGAGCCCAGGAACATCCATGTATCAGATTCAGGATCATTAGTGCAGCTGTGGTGGAGTGTTGCAGCTGTGGCCCCGGAGTGTGGATGTTGACTTGGAGTATTGTGATTAAAATAATGTGTTGCGTCGCGTCCAGTTTGAGGATGAGTGCCGAGAAACCACCAGGCCCTAGAGAATGGTATGGCTATCACTCACTTTCAGACTGGAGTTAGCTGGCATTTTCGCTCATTCAAAGATCATGTTCTGAAAATAGAACTCTGAATGCCAGTGTCACACTGCCCCGGGGTCTTTAGCGTAAATTTATGATTAAGGGTAGGATGGCTTTCTTACCTGGGGCCAGTACCAACTATATTTCCTGTGCCAAGAAATACCCCTTCCTCACCTGAGGGCTGAGCCTCAGACTCGAAGAAGGCAGGAAGGGTGCTCAGGAGTATTGGTAAATCCTGATGTGCGATAGTGTTGAGGTTGAAGTCTGGATGCATGGGATGCAGGGTTTGTTAGGTGCATGCGTCCGGACAGAACCCGGTACCGATAAGGGCTGTCGAGATGCACAAGACGCAACCAGATGTGGCACCTGACTATAGGATGCACAGGAAGCACACGATGCAGAGTCCATACTATGAGAGTCAGGATGCAACACTACCGCATCTGAAACAGGATGGCGTTTTGCTGAGGTAGGTGATATTAGAGGTCGTTACGGGGCGGACATGGCCCCGAAAAACACAGGCCTGTGACCCTTTTCCCGCCCTACCCTGCTCAACAGGCTGGTGCCAGGTGGCTTTTTCGGCCTTCCCTGCCCCTGTCCCCACTCAGGCCCCCACCCCACTCATACCCCAGACCAGTTCCAGTTAAAAATACGTGATAACAAATGGGGCCCAGTCCAGCGAATGAGTGTGCATGGGCCCCAGACAGGGATGGGGCGGGGATTACCTGAAAAATACCCCCCCGGCTCCGTGTACGGGCGGGGCTTGCATCAGCAAAAAAACCTTTTTCTCCGGACGGACAGAGCCCGCTTCCGGACGAATAGCTTCCGCTCTTTGCGTCCGGTCCTCCCGGATCTCCAGTGCCTTCTTTGCCTTTCATTTCTTGGGTCTGGTACACCTGGACGCCCCACTTTCCCTCCACAGCATCAGAGGCGCTTGTTGCCGCCCCACCCCCTCCTCGTGTCTCCCCCTTGTATCCGCCCCCTTATCCTCTCGTCTACGGGCCTCCTGCCTACTCCTTGCGGTTGCGCGCGTCCGGCGACCATCTCTTATACCTTGACACCTCTGGTGACCTAGATCTGTCCGCATCCATCCGCTTCCATCCGCTGCCATCCTACGTCGCTTTTTTCTTAGTCCGCACCCTACTGTCATTTCGATAATTCCCTTACTGTTCATAAGACGCCCGGCGCGGCCGCCATGCAGACCCACTACTTTGGTTGGCTTCCCTTCCCACAGGAGAGCATAGTTTCGCATTAATGATCCGCAGAACTCAGGCGGCCGAGTTGAAGATGGACACTTTCTACGGGAATCTCTCCCTTAGGTCGCCGGCTTCAACTTGGCCGCCTATTCAATTCAATTTATTTAAAACATTCCCTTAAACGCCCGCGGATCATTTAGTACTCCTGCGGGCGAGTGGAAGCCGGACACTCAATATGGGCACTGCCACCATAAGTGTATGGCTTCAACTTGGCCGTATATTCATACGGAACAATTCATCCCATTTAAAACATTGCCTTCAATACCCGCGAATCATGTATGACTCCCGCGGCCGACTTGAAGCCGGACACTCAATATGGGAACAGCCAGCTTAAGTGTCCAGCTTCAACTCAGCCGGATATTCGTGTGGAACAATTCAACCTATTTAAAATATTGCCTTAAACGCCCACGGATCGTGTAGTACTCCCCCGGCCCAGTTGAAGCCTGACACAGAATATGGGCACTGTCACCTTAAGCGTACAGCTTCAACTTGGCCGTATATTCATGCAGAACAATTCAACCTATTTAAAACATTCCCTTAAATGCCCGCGGATCGTGAGGTACTCCCCCGGCCGATTTCAAGCCGGACACTGAATATGGGCACTGTCACCATAAGCGTACGGCTTCAACTTGGCCGTATATTCATGCAGAACAATTCAACCTATTTAAAACATTCCCTTAATTGCCCGCGGATCGTGTAGTACTCCCCCGGCCAGGTTGAAGCCGGACACTCCATACGCGAACTGCTACCTTGAGTGCCCAGTTTCAACTCAGCCGAATAAATACTGTACATAATTAGATAGAATAATTTAATATATTTTATTAAACGTCCTCACATCAATTCTGTGATTGACTATCCATTGGTTCTCACCCATAGGAATTACCGGCGCCTGTCCAATCACTGCCCCTATACTGACTATTCGCATTTCTCGACCATTGATCCTGTTGCCGCCTCGAATATATCCGCTAAGAATATGAAATCTGCCACCATTGATTGGATCGAGTATGCGAACTAATGCCAGGCGATGGACAGCTGCGTCCTCACTTAGAATATTTCTTATCTTGAAAGGTGCTAGCAACCGAGTCACCACGGGTCCACGTAAATCTCCATAGTTCGCTTCCCCACCAGTCTCGACCCACACCCAATCGTTTCTGGAGCCACCGTTGCGGAATGCCTTTGTTCTAGTGCAGCGGGCCCGGTGGATCTGGAACCTGTCAGTTTCCTGAAAGGGGGGCACTGGGATTTCAAGCTGAGAAAATCCTTCTACAGGAAGTAACCTGAGTTTGGCGGGGTCGGCAGGCAACCGCCTGTCATCCGCAGCGGTCTGCCTGATAAAACGCAGTATCTCCTCCATCATGTTGGAATAATGGATATCGAGGGCTGTGCATAATTCGGTCAGCGTGCTAGTGTTCTTCATACGGCCTCTAAGCACCAGGCGAGGTGTGGTGCGACTTGGAACTGTCGGCATTTCCATCCCACTCTCTTCTACCACGATCACACCTTCAACTTTCGACAGTGCTTCTATTGTCTGCAACCTTATTCCTAGGGCATGCTGGCGGCCATAGCGCGACAAGATCTGTCGGGCGGCTTGATTCTTGTTTGACCTGCGGTAGCCATCTTTAATCTGATCCTTATGTGCTCGGTCACCGATCTCGGTTGAATACATCGATATGGATCCACAACGCGGTACGTGGGAGGCAAAGTGACTCAGGTAGTGCATCTTGATAAAGTTGAAGTGGTTCTCACGCCGTATCAAATCTGCCCGCTGATCAGACCTTTCAACCCTCTCTTGATCAGCCACCCGACGGCGATTAGCGACGGTTCTAGGGCGGACTTCTTTAGCATCCTGATCTGCCATTAGTTCCCTTAGCTCCCGATCCTGGCGATTCGCTTGAGCACCGGTACCCTTCGCGGTACGGAACTCAAGAAAAATCAGCTTCGTCCCCTGGAATGTCTGCCGCTAGCTTTCCATGTAGGAAAGTGTGTCTGGTGTATGACTCCGATATTGAGCCATGGGAGTGAAGTCCACCAGCGCGCTAACCCATTTCAAAGTGCTCTTGAAATCCTGATACTGAGAACTGTTGGGATTTCGCAATGCGGACGCCAATATGGCTGAAATAGAACGGCTGAGATTGCGCATCTCTGGTCCTTGCCCTTGTGTGATTTCGCGATAGGCCTTTTTCGGTACCCTGAATCTGGGGTAAGGAGGAATTTCTTTCCCAGCATCGTCGAACGCCTGCTGCCGTTTATGCTTTTTCAGGAATCCTTCCACCCATTCCATCATATGTTTGAATAAGCCAAGATAGATGTTGTGCAAGAGGTCCGACTTGTGTAGGGCCGCGGGGCTTGCTCGGTCGAGTCCGGTGAATACATTGTTTCCTATTTTCATACCCAACTGCTGAAAGTATTCTCCACTGCCGGCCGCTTCTGCCGGCTCAAGCCTCAAGGCTTTCTCTCTATATAGCATGTAGTTGCGGGTCTCATACATCTGCCGCGAATCGCCACCGAGCTCTGCGCACGGAACCTCACACTTTGGGCATGACTTGCTGCCTATTCCTTGCAAGGCTGGATACTCAGCATGATCCACGATCTAGGCCGACAAAATGGGAAAACCAAGGCGTATTTTGCCGTCTGCACAATCCATTACCGTTCCTTCTCGGGCAACCTGCTTTAATGGTGCCAGGACAAGATCGAAGACCGCCCGCAGGACATCCGCGTTAGTCTGCCGCATGGCTTCGTTGGCACGGGCTGATTCGCCAGTGAACTTTGGCGGTACTGGAAGCAATGCCACAAGCAGGATTGGCATCTTGGCAGGGCTGCTTCTTGTCCTCGAAAGGATATTGCCGATCGTCATGTAAACCGACCAGGCTTTCTTATCTCCGGAGAAATTGGTAAGGTGCGTCTGGTCAGACAATCCGATCATGGGCACCACTGTAGACCCGGCGGGCAAAACCTTCTACCAAGGAACGGAATAGGCTGTTAGCACTGGAAACACCACTCCAAGAACTTGTCAGAACCTATCTCATACCTGCATATCCCACCACCAGTCCGCCGTATGCATCTCGGAATATAATCGCTCCCCACTTGAATCATATTCTCGAATAGGTGCGTAAACCATATCTCAGCAATACGCGACCTGATGCATCAGGTAGCGGACACAGTCAATAATATTTCCATAATAGAAAGTTGTGGCATGTCGACCATCATCAATACTGGCTACTACCCACACCAAGTATTCACGACATGGGTCCAGTATGTCGAGGTGTTGTCGCAAGGTATAGGCGGACTGGAATGATCTGCTATCTGTAGCGCCTAAACCTTGGGCAAAGTACCCGTCGATCTGCGACTGGGCTACCTTGCTCTGGATAAACCAGCTCGCCAAATTAACGTCGTTTTCGGATGAGAAAGGGCTCCAAGGGTCATCGGTCATGGCCTTGTTGAGCTCTGTATAGCCAACAACTTCGACGAGTGGTCTGCCGGCACCGGGAATAGTTTCCTGACCCATAGGGCGCACGCGGACCGGTGGGTGGCAAACATCTTCCGTTTCTGAATTGTTCTTCCTATCATCTATCTCACCACTTGGTGTATAGAAATCTGGGATCTCGAGCCTGCAATCAGATTCGTAGTCTGAGTCGGTCAGGTTTTCGGGTTCATCACAAACAAAAGTTGGTCCCATGGAAGCCGCGTCCGCAATCGGACTGAGTGAAAGAACGATATCAAGATGCATTGTCTGAATGTGTTTTTCGTATGCAGCGGCTTGTTGATAACGTCGCCTGCAATAAGGACACTTTGTTGTCTTTGAGGTCATCTTGTGTGGTGTTTCTCTTTCAAGTAGTCTGGCGGATGCGTCAGTGGATGGGCTGAGCGGCTGCAGCTGACTCTTTCAAAGTGAAGGATAGGTTTCTTTCAAGGGGTAAATCGGCCAAATTTCAAGTTTGTTTAGCCGTATGACGAAGGTGTCCAGATATTCAAGGTGCCAACCATTATTCACTGTTTAACTTGTGAAATCTGTTCTTTGTTGCAAGTATGGGAGGGCCATGGCTCATGGGTCGCGGCTCCCATGCAGCTCCATTGCGGCTTGAAACCTTATCTGAAACCTATCGTCATTGTAGCTGGGTCACGTAACTTTTCAAGATATTCAAGTTTGTACAGGGTACAATCTTGCGAACCCCACTAAAACTGTGCTCGTGCGGCCTATATAAGCTCTCTCTTTCCCCCCTTCCATCTTCTCTCCATAATCCTTTCCCCAATCACAATCACCTCCTTGATCCGCCAGCCCATCCTAACAGGACCCACAAAACTTAGCACAACCTCTCACTTGTCCGCAGTATCACCACAGTATCCTCAGCTCATTTCAGATTACTCATCTACGTTTCCCTAGCGAATAACCTTTTCACCCCCATTACCATCCGCAGAACTCCCTTTACCGTCCGCCAGGCCCGCTCTTTTATTTTCGGATCTTCCACAATCCTTGATCCTCAATAGTACTAGCATCTACTAGTGGCCATCCTCCATCCGCTGAGGGACCATTTAAACCCCCCCAAAAAGCAACCTCTTTATAATCCATCCACCACCACCCACCCCGATCACTATTACAATGGCAGCGTCAAAGGTTGGTCTCAGTATCGAAAAGTCAGTGTCCTTTAAAAACGACGGCGATGTTACCTGGTGTAAGCAGGTTTGCGGCTTCCCCCACCCACGAACCTATATTCCGGAATATGAAGCCTGGCGAAAAGCCATGAAACGTAAGATAGAGCAAGAGAGGATCCCAGAGTGGAATCAGAGTACTGCCGGGCAATGGGCGGCCATCCAGGCATATGCTCTTACCCTCCGGGCTGTTAGCCAGAGATCGGGACTCTGGCAGGCTAATACCCCCATGGCAAATGTTTTACCCAATGCCTCGACTTTTTGCTAAAGGACATAGCAAAAAAAACACCAGGGTATCTTAAGAGAGATGTTGAGAGCACCCGTTGCAGCTGTTCAGGTTGCGGACCCCACCTCGGCCAGAAATTATTGTAAGTTATCCTCAAGCTTCCACAATAAAGATGTACAATATATGCTAATACAGCTCCTGGAGGTCTCGCCGGTCCGCGGTCTGTCCGTCTCTGGATAGATGAGCCATCTGTAGTCCGGCCAAGCAGCCCACTTCCTGTCGCGATAGACAAGACCCAGTGGCAAATTCGTGGACATGGTTACTGGATGGAGCTAACTGAGTCCACCTTTCCGCACCTGCTAGCGGGCATAGACAAAGCCATGGCACCAGGGGTCGGATTTCGTATGCTTATTGGTACGACGAGACAGGGTACAAGTCTGCTGCAGCAAGACCCAGAGGAGCCGCTGCCGCTTGCTGAAATTATCCAAATCACAAATAGCCCACTTGTCGGCATATGCTGGTCTTTGAATCCGCCAGGCGAACCAATGGATCTGCGCTTCTGTAGCCATCGAAGGAATGATAGAGAGGATACCACTCCTCCTCCTGGTGAGATCAGGTTTGCTCCACATGATAACCGGGGCTCCACACCAGACCCCACGGATGACGGGTCCGCCGGTAGCGATGATGGACAGAGCTCAGATGGCCACCAGCCTGAGTCATCCGCTGCAGCCGCAAAGGGAACCAGATCAACAAGGACAACCAGGAGCGGTAATACCACAAAAAAGACTGGGCGAACACACCGCATCAATTGGGCGGACTTTTGTGAATCAGAGCCAGAGTCTCCTGGTACGCAAGCTTCTCTCCCTCGTGCTAACTTAGGCACTTGTCTTTTGAGGTCTAGTAGACAAGGAGAATGGGAGACTGACCTAAAGAAAGCATCCCGGACGCCAGCCAATAACAGTGGTAAACGCAACCTGGCGGTCATGCAAGCGGCCGATGAGCCATACGGTTCGGATGGAAGTCCGGGACCTCAGATGAAGGTGGCCCACCAGGTGGGGGCAATCGATGCCGGCATTGAGGTAGAGCCGGACATACGCGATCGCGAGCATAATCTGATTTGGCAACTGGGTGACTCGGACAGGACTAGTCCGACAAACCATCCATCTCCGTTAACTCCCAATCTGGGTCACCATCATGCGTCTGCAGCCTCTGGGCAGGCAGAGGCGAGAAGGTCAGCGGGGCATCGTTTGATTCGGGCCTCAGGGGCCGAGCAGCCTGTCAACACATTGGCGACACAAGTCGATACGCCCGGCAGAAGCCATTCCCCCTCCGAGGATCCACATACCGGCGATTTGTGTGCAGATATTCCCACAGCTGAAGCAGTCGGACGAGAATTAAGCCCGCCCGCTGACTCCCCAACGGCCTCGAGTGCATACTCTACACCTCGTAAGTTCCGGTTACAACTACCAGGTGTTTCATGCATTTTGTTGGCAAGGTCTGCCGCAGTTGCGGCAGAAACGGGCGTTGGGAGTCTGCTCAAGTCCGTTTCTGTCCTGGCTCACTAGCTCTGCGAACCAAGCTCTCCTGCCCCGACCAATGTGGCTAATGTCTCGCTAGCTGAGGATGCATGTCCATTTCAAGCAATTTACAAGTACTAGTCCGCGATGGACCCTTCGATTGTCCTTTTGGTGTTTTCATTTTTGGTTCTAGAATTCATGTTATTCTAGCTGTTTCCTGACTATTTGTCTTTTAGATTAGCCCGCTACGTCTGGGCAGCTTGCCCTGATCAGTATACTAAATTTAGACGTGCGACTGTCCGCAGATCCTGCGGGTGTTTCCTTGGTGTGTTTTTCATTTGTAGTTTAACTTTTAGAGTTTTGCGAGTTATCCTTGTATTTTTTCCCACACATTTCTTGTTTGGATTGGCCTTGTGGTTGCCATTCCGGGTTGCCCAAACACAATGTTGTCTACGGACACTTTCTTGCTCTATGGGGTCCCTCCTAGAGTTTTGCAGACCATTCTTGTTTGCCACCAGCGGTTCCGCGTTTACCGGGTCAGCTCCTGGAAGCTGCTCTCGGAATCTTTGCAGATCATTCTTGCTCTTTTCGAGCTCTTTTTACTTTTGTGTATGTTTTCTCTGCTGGCTTTAGCCATTTGCTCTTTGGACTTGTGCTGATCATTCTTGTTCTTCTCTAGCTGTTTTTCGTTCTGGGTTGCCCCTTTCATTACTATTCCTATCCTAGCTTTTCATCTTATATCCTATCCGTTGAGCTTTAGTGGCAGCTTTCACTTTCTGCGATTAGCGTCCAGGGCCGAGCCCTAGCCCTACCCGCATTTGTTTCTGTCCGCTTGGCAGACCTACTCAAACGAGATTAGTGCGTACATTCTGATAAACCTTTTTTCATCTGGTTCAGGAACCCCAAGTACCTAACACTAGTATTGCCCCAGTAAAATCGCAGAGCGGCCAAGTCTTAGGGTGCCAATTCCTATATCAGGTATCAAGGTGCAATTTGGACCAGCGGTGTGTGCTGACACCAGCGGACATGAAAGCGAGTAATGAACTGTGAATGTCCTTTGTTCTTAAGGAAGCTGGGGTGACCATTTCGATCTTCCAAGTTCACACCCCATATCGTGCCCTTAGCTACATACCAATAGAGGCTTCCTAACACCACCTGCACCTCAACGTCATACACTACAATTCTCTTCTATCACTATTCACCTGCATACTATGTCACAACAACAGCGGCAGCTTACGGCGTCCCGAGCGCTTTCATCAAGGCAGGAAAGGCAAAGGCGAAGAGAGGTCCTTCGCGGACCTTTCCGGGGATCTGGGTCCAGGGACGGATTAACTATAATAACATCACCCAGTGTTGAGTCTGTTATGGCTGGGTCCGCTGCAGGTCGGAGGAGGGATGCCGTGCAGGAGCCAGGTTCTTCACGACTCCAGGTACCAGAGCCTGTCCTGTACAACTGGCAGCAGGTCTTAGAGTCAGCGGATGATGGTCTAGACTCTAATGATGGGGAATATGAGGGTAATGATGGCCAGAGTGAGGAGAGTGAGGAGAGAGAGAGAGGAGAACTAGCTAGGCCAGCATGGGGACGATATGAATCATCCATTGGCCTGGGGAGTGCAAAGACCAATTGGGTGTGAGGTTCTGAGCTCGCAGCCCTCGATACTGACAATCACCCCTGGGAATACCCAGAATTCCAGCAGGAGGATTAGTTACCCGGCACGGAGAACGTCTGCTCAAGTACGAGTTA
>Ga0307510_10002727_pt1 | contig 20213 bp, 23 predicted proteins | sample 12_EM_MG_FD_207224 | JGI IMG/M metagenome (GOLD analysis project Ga0307510, IMG submission 207224) | Populus trichocarpa ectomycorrhiza microbial communities from riparian zone in the Pacific Northwest, United States - 12_EM | ecosystem: Host-associated > Plants > Roots > Unclassified | place... | reverse complement strand
GAAGATCGCGCCTCTCGCAGGTGGAACCCGAATTGCTCATGTTCTGTTAGACATAGGCTGCGCCCCCTAACCAGTCGAGCCGACCCTATGCCCAAGATCTGCGTTTCAATGCCGGAATTGCAGCGTCGAGCGTTGTTGGAAGTGAGAAGCCAGCCCGGCTGTCATAACGTCCAGGAGATCGCGATCAATCGCGTTGCAAAGCCCGCTGAAAACAACTGGTCGCTCTGTGTGCTCGTGGCGGGCGCGGCAGATGCCAATACCGCCGCGCGCGCGGCGGTCCACGTCCAGACTGTTTTGCGCCGGGACTACGATCTGCTGGCGGATTGATCTGTAGGTCCATAAAAGGAAAGCGGAGATCAAATGGACCACCGCTTCACATTCTCGATATTCACGATGGAGATCAACGGAAGGCCAACGCTTGCGTTGCAGGCCAAGAGGCACGCGGACGCGGAGCGCATTTGCGAACACGACGGGTTACGCGCAAAGTTGAGCACAATCACATCTCATGGCACCCCGTTGTGCGATGCCAGCGCCACGATGAAGCTCAGGTTGGCCACCGCCGACGAAGCAGGTCTTTATCGGCGAGCAACGCAATCGATCGAGTCTTCAATTGACACCAACGTCGTGTATCTTGTGGATCTCGATGAACAGGACTTGGGTTAAATCGGAGAGTGTCTGCCGAACAAATCGAAAGAAGCAAGAAGGCACTCGTATCATTAGCTCCCCGATTGCAGCGTATTCGGATCGGCAATCCGCCCCAAGGATATCAGCCACGGCGGCGCGTTCTCGATTTCCGCAGCCGGCCTAGCCAAGGGCGCGCGCAGGTCGATGCGCTGGGCTTCGCCGGCCGCCAGCCAGAACGCGGCGTCCTCGTCGAGGTCGAGCACGATACAGACCGGCGGACGGCCGTGCTGCAGGCCGGTGTTGAAGACCCAGGTCGTGCCAAGCCGGTCGAACCACGAGCCGTCGGGGATGAAGGGCGACTGATGCACGTGGCCGGAGATCACCATCGACGGCTGGTACTGCGCGATCCATTGCACCAGTTCGACGTCGCCAAAGAACCGCTTGCCGCCCCAGCTTGTCGGTGAATTCGCCGGCGGCGCGTGATGCACCCAGATCCAGCGTTGCGCCCGCTTGGCGGCTGCGTCGCGAAGCTGGGCTTCGATACGGCCCTTGACCAGCGGCCCGTCCCACCACGGGCACACCGTAAAGTGCGTGCGGCCGATGGTGAGGTCGTCGCCGTCGCAGGCGATGCCGAGTTCTCTGATATCGCCGACCCAGCGCGCGATCTTTTCGCCTGCGGCGCTGCGTTCGTCGAGGTCGTGATTGCCCGAGCAGAGGATGACCCGCGTCATGCCTGACAGCAGCGACAGGTATTTCTTCACGACCAGAATTTGCGCGCGAAAGTCGACGAACGATCCGATGTCGAGCGCGTCGCCCGCGAAAATGACGACGTCGAATTTAGGAGCTGCCGCCAGCAGCCAGTCGAACTGCGGCAATGAATAATGCAAATCGGCAACGACGAGGCAGCGCATAAGTGGGAAATCCAAATGCCTAGAAAACAGGCGATCGGCAGGCGGATGCATTCAGGCAGGCTGGAAAGAGCAAAAATTGTGCCGCGAGGCACCGATTGAACGTGGCACATGCCCGCAGGGTCGCGCAACCGGGCGCGCGCCGGTCAGTATGTTGCGTCGAAGTTTACCGCGGCGGTGTTGCCGCCGCTGATGACAATGGCGACCCGCTCCCCGGGGGCAGGTTTATAGGCGCCGGACAATATGGCGGAGAATGCCGCTGCCCCACCAGGCTCGGCCACGATGCGCAGGGCGCGCCACAGCTGCGCCTGCGCATTCGCTATTGCGTCGTCCGAAACCAGCACGGTCTGTCGCGCATATTTCTGGACGATCGGAAACACCCTTTCGCCGACGCGCCGGGGCGCCAGTGAATCCGCGGCCAGGCCGCCAGCCTTCGCATCGACGGGATGTCCGACCTCAAAGGCTTTCGTCAGCGTTGGCGACGCAAACGGCTCGACGCCGACGACCTTGACGCGCCCGGCATACCAGGCGGCGATACCGGCGATCAGCCCCCCGCCGCCGACCGATACGAGGACGGTGTCGATATCGGCCGCTTGTTGCTCGAGTTCGAGGCCGAGCGTCCCCTGGCCGAGGATGGTTTCGTTCTGGTCGAACGCCGGTATCGGCATGGCGCCGGTTTGCTGCGCCCACGCTTCGCTGGCCGCGAGCGCATCCGCGTACCGGTCGCCCTCGATCACGAGGTCGGCGCCGTATTCGCGGATGCGCTGAATCTTGGCCGGGGAAGATATGCTCGGAACGAAAATCCTGGCCGGTTTGCCCAACTTCATCGCGGCATAGGCTGTCGCCGCACCGTGATTGCCTCCGGATGCCGCGACGATGCCGGCTTTCGGCACCTCGCGAGCGAGGAAATTGGCAAAGGCGCCGCGCGCCTTGAACGATCCCGAGTGCTGGAGCAGCTCAAGCTTGAGCGTGAGTGTCGTTACGGGCAGGCCAAACTCGTCGCCATTGATCTCGATGACGGGCGTGCGCCGGATATGCGGCCGGATGATCCGTTCGCATCGCGCGATGGTTTGCGGATTTGCAGTGTTATCGGGCATTTCCATAGCGGGTCTCTACGGCGGCAGCGATTGACAATAATTAGTCATTTAGCTAATTAGCAATATGGCTTCTTTTGATGATGACGTCGAGTCCGCTTTTCGCGCGCTCGCCAGCGCTCGGCGGCTTTTGATTCTGGAATGGCTGAAACGTCCCAAGGCGCATTTCCCCCCTCAGATGGACGGCGATCTTGTGAAGGACGGCGTCTGCGGCGTGCTGATCGCCGAAAAGCTCGGCGTCAGCCAGCCGACCGTGAGCGAGCATCTGAAGATCTTGTCGCAGGCAGGGTTGCTGAGCGCCAAACGGGTCAAGCAGTGGACATTCTACAAGCGCGACGACGCCCGCATCGACAAGCTGAAAGCGGCAATGCTCGCGAAGATCTGAGCTCAGGTCGATACGACCTGACCGCCGCCGGGCGGCCAGCCGCTGCCGTTCAGACGCGCAAGACGGTACCGGTTCGAACGACTAATCCTCGCTCGCCCTGAACCGGCCGAGTCCCTTCAGCACGAACGGCGCCAGCAGCGCGACCAGCGCGATGCCGAGCAGGGTCGCCGACATCGGGCTTTGCAGCAGCACCAAGGGATCGCCGAGGCTGATGGCGAGCGCCCGGCGCAGCTGGCTTTCGGCGATCGGGCCAAGGATGAGACCGACAACGACCGGCGCGATCGGAAAATCGAACCGGCGCATCAAAAAGCCCAGCACGCCAAAAGCCGCCAGCATCGACAGTTCGACGACCGAGGGCTTTGCCGCGATGGTGCCCATGGTCGCGAACACGAGAATGCCGGCGTAGAGCCACGGCTGCGGGATCGCGAGCAGTTTCACCCACAGGCCGACCAGCGGCAGGTTGAGCACCAGCAGCATGACGTTGGCGATGAAGAGACTTGCGATCAGGCCCCATACCAGATCGGGGCGCTCGGCAAACAGCAGCGGTCCCGGGTTCAGGCCGTATTGCTGAAAGCCCGCCAGCATCATCGCAGCCGTTGCCGAGGTCGGTAGCCCCAGCGTCAGCAACGGCACCAGCGTGCCGGCGGCGGAAGCGTTGTTGGCGGCTTCCGGCCCCGCGACACCTTCGATTGCGCCCTTGCCGAATTCCTCCGGATATTTCGTCAGCCGCTTCTCGGTCGAGTAGGACAGGAAGGTCGGAATTTCGGCGCCGCCGGCGGGGAGTGCGCCGATCGGGAAGCCGAACATCGTGCCGCGCAGCCATGGCTTCCATGACCGCTTCCAGTCCTCTTTCGTCATCCATAGCGAGCCGCGCACCGGCTCGATCTTTTCCTCGGTGTGATGGCGGCGCGATGCGACGTAAAGCGCTTCGCCGAGCGCGAACAGGCCGACCGCGAGCGTCGTCACCTCGACGCCGTCCAACAACTCGGGGATCCCAAACGCGAGCCGCGCCTGACCGGTGAGCTTGTCGATGCCGATCAGCCCGAGCGTCAGTCCGATGAACAGGCTGGTCAGTCCGCGGATTGGCGAATCTCCGAAGGTGGCGGATACCGTGATAAAGGCCACGCACATCAGCGCGAAATAATCTTCAGGTCCGAAGCGCACCGCGAAATCCACGAGCCATGGTGCCAGAAAGGCCAGGCCGATGGTGGCGATGGTGCCCGCGACGAACGAACCGATCGCCGAGGTCGCCAGCGCCGGCCCGCCGCGGCCGGCCTTGGCCATCTTGTTGCCCTCAAGCGCGGTCGCCATCGACGCGCTCTCGCCGGGCGTGTTGATCAGGATGGCGGTGGTCGATCCTCCATACATGCCGCCGTAATAGATGCCGGCGAACATGATCAGCGAGCCGCCGGGATCGAGCTTGTAGGTCACCGGCAGCAGCAGGGCGACGGTGAGCGCCGGACCGATGCCGGGCAGCACGCCGACCGCGGTGCCGAGGAACACGCCGATCAGCGCGTAGAGCAGGTTCATCGGCTGCACGGCAACGGCCATACCATGCGCGAGCGCGGCGAAAGTTTCCATTACAGCAGTCTTTCCAGAGGACCAGCGGGGAGGCTCAACGTCAGCAGCCGATCGAAGGCGAGATAGATCAGCGTGCTCATCACGAGCGCGATCGCGGAGTCGGCGAGAATCGCGCGTCGTCCAAAGGCCGCCGACGTGGTGACGAACAGCGCTGACGTTGCAAGGATGAAGCCGCCGCCAAAACCGATGATGGCGATCAAAAGCGCCAGGCCGCCGAGGATCAGCCATACGGCCTTGGGATCGGTGCTTTCGCGCGGCGGCAGGTTGCCGCGCAGTGCGTCGATCAGATTGCCGATCGCAAGCAGGCCGAGCCCGACGGCGATGACGACCGGCATCACCTCGGGCCCCATGCCATACATCGTGGTGGTTTGCAGCTGGCGCGAGTCCCATACCAGCACCACGGCAAGCGCCGCGAGCGCAGCAGCAATGACCAGGCCCGCACGATCGACGCGCCGCGACGCCGGGCTCTGCGGAAGATCCGTCATGATTTGACGAGGCCCACCGACTTCAGCACGTCGGTGACACGCGCATTTTCCTTCTTCAGAAAATCGGCGAATGCGTCGCCGGCGAGATAGGCGTCATCCCAGCCCTTCTGCTTGAGGATGTCCTTCCAGGCATCCGACTTGACCATGTTCTCGATCGCGTCGCTCAGGGTCTTGCGCTGTGCCGGCGTGATGCCGGGAGGCGCGACCACCGAGCGCCAGTTGGCCAGCACGAGGTCGATGCCCTGTTCCTTGAAGGTCGGAATGTCGCTGCCGGCGATGCGCTTCTCCGACGTTATGCCGAGCGCGCGCAGCTTGCCGGACTTGATCTGGCCTTCGTATTCGCTCATTCCCGAAATGCCTGCGGTGACCTTGCCGCCGAGAATGGCCGCCAGCGACTCGCCGCCGCCGGAAAATGGAATGTAGTTGACCTTCTTGGCGTCGGCGCCGATCGCGCCTGCAAACAACGCCGCCATCACATGGTCGACGCCGCCGGCCGAGCCGCCGGCGAAGGTGACCTTGGCGATGTCGGCCTTCACGGCGGCGGCCAGATCCTGCGCCGTTTTGATCGGCGAATTCGCCGGCACCACGATGACCTGGATCTCCTCGGTGAGGCGTGCAATCGGCGTCACCTGTTCGAGCGTCACCGGCGATTTGTTCATGGCGAGCGCGCCCACCATGACGAAGCCGTTCACCATCAACTGGTTGCCGTCGCTCTTGGCGCCGTTGACGAACTGCGCGATGCCGACGCTGCCGCCGGCGCCTGCCACGTTCGTCACCTGGACGCTGCGGGCGATCTTGGCGGCAACCAGCGCCTGCTGCATCGAGCGTGCGGTCTGATCCCATCCGCCGCCGGGTGCGGCGGGCGCCATGATCTTGAGCTCGAGCTGCTGCGAGAGGGCAGGTGCTGCGGCCGCAAGCGTCAAGGCGACGACCGCGCCGAACAGGCGCGTATGAAACGGAATCATGGGATTTCCTCCAGGCTCACGGCGAGCCGTTGTGTGTCAATTCGCCGCATATCAACCGGAAACGCCGCCGCTGTCCAGAAGGACTGTCGGCCGGGGCGATGTTCCGCCGCCAGGCCCATCCTACTTTGCATGGGTTTGTTTTCGATATTTTGTCTCGGGCGCCTGTGGTGCACCGACACATTGCCGGGTCACGGCGACGGAAAGCGCGGCATCGTTTCGGGCGATGCCGGCAAGGTCACGCGCGCGCCACCGCGTGCGGAAACACGATCTCGATCAGCGTGCCGGAACGGCCGCCGGTCTTGATTTGAAATTTGGCGCGGTTGGCTTCGACCAGGGCCTTGGTCAGCGACAGGCTGACGGCCGAGCTCTCGGCTCGATCCGACGGCGCAGGCGTCCGGAACGGCTGCAGGGCTGCGGCAACCTCATTGTCGTTGAGGCCGTGGCCGGTGTCGCGGACCCGCAGCATCACCTCGCCGAAATCGGACAGCGCGGTCGAGACGATGACCTGGCCGCCGGCATTGGCGAGATGGATCGAATTGCCGATCAGGTTCAGCGCGATCTGGCGCAAAGCCCGCGCATCCGCGATCACGGGCGGCAGCATGTGCGCGAGCGAGGTGCGGATGATGATCCGCTCGCGATTGGCCTGCGGCTGCAACACCGCAACGCAGCTCTCCACCAGTTCGTTGAGGTTCTGGTTGGTGAAGGCGAGATCAAGCTTGCCGGTTTCGATCCGGGACAGGTCGAGCAGGTCGTTGATGATCGCGATCACGCGTTCGCCGGAGGCGCGGATGTCCTTCATGTATTCGAGGTAGCGCTCGTTGCCGAGGGTGCCAAAGCGCTCGCCGATCATCACTTCGGAAAAGCCGATGATGGCGTTCAGCGGCGTCCGCACCTCGTGGCTGATCCGCGCCAGCACGTCGGCCTTGGCGTTGGCGGCGCGCTCCGCCAGCCGCCGCGCCTCGCGCAATTCGCTCTCGGTCTGCCTGGCCTGCGAGAGATCGCGGAACACCGCGAAGAAATTCGGACCGTCGGGACGGGTGCGGCCCATGGTCATCGTCAGCGCGATGATGCCGCCCTTGCTTTCGCGGCCCAGCACCTCGCGGCCGTGATCGAGCAGGCTTTCGACGCCGGAAGCCTTGATGGCGGCGAGATATTCGAACACGCCGTGCTGGCTTTCGGGCGCGAACAACTCCGCGAGATTGCGTTGCGCGAGTTCGTTGCCGTCACGGCCGAACAGCGCTTCGGCGCTCCGGTTGGCCGCATGGATGTTGCCCTCGGCGTCGAACATCAGGATGCCTTCGGCCGTGGTGTCGAGGATGGCGGCGAGGTCTTCGGCGTTGGCATGGCCGACATCCGACGGTTCGGAAACATCAGGCTCCGATGCCGACGGTTCGGACTCCGATACCGCCGGTTCGAAGACGTCAGGCTCGGCTCGCGCGATGGCGGCCGCGATCGCCGCGCCCTCGTGGCGCGTGCCCGAGAAGATCAAGGCCAGCGCCGAATCGCCGTTCCATGAAATCGTGTAGAGGCGGGCGTCGGCGGCCGATGACGGCGCATCCGTATCGGTCGGCTGGCTTGCCGAAATCGTCACCGGCTTGCCGGTGTCCGATGTCGAGGAGGCGTTTGATACGCCGGGTTCGACATAGAGCGCGTCGAGGCCGCCGGCATCTTCCAGCGCATGCACGCTCGGATAGCCCATCTGCGTCAGGAAGGCGGGGTTGGCATAGAGCAGCCGGTCGAGCCGGTAGATCAGGATGCCGACCGGCAGCAAATCCAGCAGCGCCTTGTCGCGCGCGGTTTCACCGCGTGCCGGCGGCTCGGGCGGCGCCAGCCATTCGGGCGGCTCGACGGCTTCGCGCACCGCCGGTGCGGCCAGCGGGTCGAAGATGGCTTCGCCAGCGCCGCCCGCCTCGTTGCCGTTCTCGGTGTCGAGCCGCGCCGACAATTGCCGCGCGAGTTCGTCGAAGGCGTTGTTTTCAACCGGCGACAGCGCTGGCTGCTTCGCGTCGCCCGGGGCGCGGAACGGCAAAACGTTTGCGGCAGCGTCTGCCGGCAACTCCGTTGCGGTTTCCGTCGGCGCGTCCCTGACGATTTCCTTCGTGATTTCCTTGGCGATTTCCCGGACGCTTTCGTCGACGGTTTCCTGAACGCTTTCCTCTGGGGCTTCCTTGGGAGGTTCCACGGGGGTTTCCAAATCTCTTTGATGCGAACTCTCTGCAGCAGAAGTCTCTGCAGCGGAAGTTTTGGCGGCAATCGGTTCAGGCAATTCGTCGGATGAAGGCGATGCAACGCTGGGCGGCTCGGCAGATGGCGCAGCGGACGGATCTTGCGGCGTCACCATCTCGCCGGACAATTCCGCCTGCCGTAGGGCGGCGAGCCGCGCGATGGCGTCGAAATCGCGGCAGACGCCGATGCCGCGATAGCCGATGAAATTCCGCGCCGCATCGAAGACCGGAAGGCCGGACAGTTCGATGGGCAACGTGCCGCCGCCGTCGACCGGCCAGTTCAGCGTGATGCCGTTCCAGGTGACGCCGCTTGCAAAGGCCTGCATCATCCGGCCGGTGGGATCGAATCCGAAGATCTCGGCGATCTCGCGCCATGGCCGGCCGAAAACGGCCGTGGTGCGCGGGCCGATCAACCCTTTGAATTCGTCGGAGCCGAGCGTGAAGCGGCCTTCGCGATCCATCTGCCAGGTGAAGCGCATCGGCACGCGGCGCGCCTGCGGCTGGCCGGTCAACGCTTCGATCGCCGGGGATGGCGCGCGCGCGATGGTCTCAGTCGCTGGCGGAATGGTTTCGACGGCGGGCGGCTCATCGGCAGCGGCAGGTGCGGCAAACGCATCGAACAACGCAAACCCGGCGGACGCTTCGCCCGATGGTGCCGGCTGCCGGTCATCGGCAGCCGGTTGCGGCGCGACCGGTTGCTCGATCACGGGCATGACCGGCGCGACCGGTTGCTCGATCACGGGCATGACCGGTGCGCTCGGCTGCACGATCGGCTCTGATAAGACTGGCTCCGGTGAGGGAGGCTCTGATGATGTGGCGGCTGGCTGCATCTCGCTATCGGACTGCGTCTGCGCCGGGCGCGGCGCGATCAGCGCGATGTTGCCGGCGGCGATCAGAACGCCGTGGCTGCCATCGGGAAAGTCGAACCGCGAAGTGCCGCAGGTCACAAGCCCGCCGGGCGCCGCACCAAATCCCTGCAAGCGCTCCAGCCGGACGGTGCCGCCTGCGAGCAACCGGCCTGCGAGCCGCGCGACCTGCCGCCGGTGCCAATCGGCCGGCCCGAAGGCTTTTTCGGCAAGGGCGGCGGCACTGGCGGCGCCGAATAGCCGGGCGCCGGCCGGATTGGCCCACAGGATCCGCTTGCCGTCGGCGGTCCACAACCAGGCGGGCAGGCGGCTCGCCGCATAGGCCGCCAATCGCGGATCGCTCGAGGCCAGCCACTGAAATTCCGCATCCTTCATCGCAACCACATGACCGCCGGCCTCAGGATCGGCAGCCAGAATGCCGACAGCGTAAAGAGATCGTTACTATCGCAAGCCGGCCGCGGCAGGTCCACGGCCCGGCCGAACCTTAGCCATGGATAACCTTAACTCTACCGGGCGCCTCCGCCGGGCTGGACCCTTTGGCCGCCCACCGCGTTGGGTGGTCGCAAACCGCCGTCAAGGGTTGACGATGGGAAACCTCCCCGGCGCCGCATCCGTCCTCGAGAGGCCCTTGGCGGTGTCTGAACGAAATCCCTGCCAACGCATAAGGAGCACAGAATGAGCGACGATGCGCGAGACCGTCTCGAGATACCCAAGGAAATGCGATCGATGGCGGAAGCGAGTTTTGAGCAGGCCCGCAAGACGTTTGAGAAATTCGTCACCTCCGCGCAGGCGGCCGCCGGCTCCATCGAGGAGCGCAACGCCACGGTTCGCGCCAGCGCCCGGGACGTCAGCAGCAAGGCCATCGCCTATGCCGAGCAGAACGTGCAGGCCTCGCTCGATCACGCGCAGTCGCTGTTGAAAGCCAAGGATTTGCCCGAAGTGATGCGGCTGCACAGCGAATATGTGCAGGCGCAGATGCGCGCGCTGGCGGAGCAGGCCAGCGAAATGGGCCAGGTGGTCGGCAAGGCCGCCATGGACGCGGCGAAGCCCAAAGCCTGACCTGCCCGCAAGCATAGGCAAGCAGCTACCACTGGCTAGCCCCTGCAGGAACTCGCATGCCGGGTTAAACTTACGGCGTCGCACCAGAAATTGCATTGCGTTGCACAAATTTGACACGATATGGGTGCTTATTGGGCGAGCCCGCGAATGGGCACTCCCGTGAATGTGTGTACGTGAACCCTACGGCGCCCGGCCGATTGCCCGCCCGGCGTCCGCAAGGGGGAACACCGTTTAACCCCATTGTGAAGGATGCAAGCCGTGACCAGCTCCACCGATCCCTTCTCTGCCTCCATCATCCCCTTCGAAGTCCCCGAGCAGATGCGCGCGCTTGCTGAAAAGGGCGTTTCGCAGGCCCGCGACAGCTACGCCAAGTTCAAGGATGCGGCCGAAACCCATAACGGCACCATCGAGGCCGTGTTCACCTCGGCCAGCAAGGGCGCCAGCGCGTACAACGCCAAGCTGATCGAGTTCTTCAAGGCCAACACCACCTCCTCGCTCGATTTCGCGCAGGAGCTGTTCGGCGTGAAGACGCCGGCGGCGGCGATGGAGTTGTGGACCTCGCATGCCAAGAAGCAGTACGAGACCCTCACGGCGCAAGCCAAGGAGCTCGCCGAGCTCGGCCAGAAGGTCGCGACCGAGACCGTCGAGCCGATCAAGGCTTCTGCCTCGAAGCTTTACAAGCCGGCCGCCTGATCGTTTCCGGTATTTGATCACGAAAAGCCCGGGCGATCGGCCCGGGCTTTTTGCTGTGTGAGCGGGGACACGGAAGCCTCCAGCAAATGAACGCAAAATGCCCCCGGGACGACATAATCCGTGACGCCGCGGCCTTGCCAAAGCGAGGCGTTGCACCTAGTTTCCGGCCCATTCGCGCCCCCCTTATTGGGGCCTCGCGTGAGATGCAGTTGTAGCTCAGTTGGTTAGAGCGCCTGTCTGTGGAACAGGAGGTCGGTGGTTCGAGCCCACCCAACTGTACCACCCTTCACTCCGCTGAATTGCCATCCGGTTCTGAATTATCCCTCGACTGCCGCGACACTTGTGCTGTGGCGTGTCATCCACCCGTGCTTGCGAATCCCCATCCGTTCACCCACAATTCCGCCAAATTTTGCCCTGGGGGGATGGATGACGATTTTTCGAGCAAGAAATTTTCAGTTTGGATTGCTGCTGGCCACGGCACTGTCGATTTCGATCGGGCCTGCCGCCGGCCAGACCTACACCCCCGAACAGGAACAGGCCTGCACCGGCGATGCGTTCCGCCTCTGCAGCGCCGAGATTCCTGATGTCGGCCGCGTGACCGCCTGTATGGTCGCCAAAAAGGACCAGCTCTCGCAGCCCTGCCGCGCGCAGTTCAGGCCGGATCCCGAGCCCCACGAGGCTGTGGCCCGGCCGGCCGGTCGGCCGACCGTGATCCGGCCCGCGACACCCCGCACGGCGGTGAGTGCCAAGGCGCGCAAGGCCAAGAAGCCGAAAAAGGTCGTGACCTGACGGTGCCACCGCCATTTCAAGGTCCGCTTTCGCGACAGAGTGACGCTTGATGGTGGCTGATCCAATGAACATCTCCTCAAGGAAGAGGAGAGGGTTCATTTGAGCCAACACCAGAAGGAGCTCGACCGGCACTTTGCCTGGTTTGAGAAGAAGCTGCCGCAGCGGCCGGCGAAGTTCGTCAGCTGGGTGCGCAAGCCGTCGTCGATCTACGCCCGGATTCCGATCGCCATACTGCTGGTCGCTGGCGGCTTTCTCAGCTTCCTGCCGGTACTTGGACTCTGGATGCTGCCGCTCGGACTCCTTTTGTTCGCACAGGATGTGCCGCCGCTGCAGAAGCCGATGGCGCAGGGGCTCGGGTGGATCGAGCGCAAATGGCTCGAACGTGAGCGTGCCAAACTCGAACGCGAGCGCGCACGAAACGCGCAGTGAGCCGAGCAAGACCTTTGCAAGGCATTCAACCGATTCCGTTTTCGGTTGTGACCGTAATCACACGTGTGACTCAAAAACCAGCCTTGTTGGCAATTACATGGCTGCATCGCGGCATTCCATAAATTTTTCTTTCGCGAATCAGCCCGCTGATTCATTTTCAGCTTCTGGGGTCAATCTGGAGGCCAAGGTATGAACGTCATAGTTTTCGCTTCGCGTAAGGGGGGCTCGGGTAAGAGTACCCTGGCTGCTCACCTCGCTGCCCATGTTCACAAGGCAACGAAACCAATTCTGCTGGTCGACGCCGATCCGCAGGGCTCACTTACGCTCTGGCACAAATTGCGCGGCACCAACGAACCGCCGATCAAGACCGCGGTGAATTCCGTCAGCGGCATCGTCGCTGCCGCCAAGCGCGACGGCATCGAATGGGTGTTCATCGACACGCCGCCGAATCTCTCGGCCGTCGTCGACGACGCGATCCGCAACGCCACGATGGTGATCATTCCGGCGCGGCCCGGCGTGTTCGACGTCAACGCGGTGCAGGAAACCATTCAGACCTGCCGCTCGGCGCGCAAGCCCTATGCGGTCGTGATCAACGGCGCACCTGCCGAACGCGACGGCGTCGAGAGCCGCATCGTCACCATCGCGCGCGAAGCCCTGGCGAAATTCCGTGCGCCGGTGTGGAGCGGCCAGATCACCAACCGCGCCGATCTCTTGATGGCGCTGAGCCAGGGCGAAGGCGCCCGCGAATATTACGCGGAAGGCCGGGCCGCGGCCGAGATCACCAGGCTGTGGGGCGCGATCGAACGTTCGATCAAGGCGATCCGCGGGTCGGCGTCGGCATCGGGCGCCATGCACAAGCAGGCGGCGTAACAACGCCGCTTCCTTTTCTGGATTGTTTTTTTGGGACTGACAAAGACGCGCGGCGTTCCGCGCGTTTTTCTTTTGTGTGCGCTTGGCGGCGTACTATCCATCGTCATTGCGAGCCAACGGGTCGGGCGGGCATTCGCCCGACCCGTTGGCTCGCAATGACGTGTGGCGACAGTCGGCTTAAGCCACCATCAGCACGTAGAACACGACGACCGGGGACAGCGTCAGGATCACCGACCAGATGCCGACGGCCCACACAATGTCCTCGGTGGAAAATCCCTGTTGAGGGATGTTGTTGTTGCTTTCGAAGTGCACGACGCGCCCCCGCGTTTCCTGTTGCTCTTGCCATCTTGATACGCGGCCAGTTTTAAAAACTTGGTTGCGATTTCGTTGGCATTTGACCGCAGGTGCTACCGCCAATTAACCACCGCGTTTTCCTGGTTAACGGTTGATGAGCGCGAAGCCGCAACTTCGAGCGAAGGCCCGGCCGCGACGTTAAAATTTTATCTTTAGGTATTGCTCCTCAAAGAAACATCACTTGGGGGAACGACAATGATCACGCACGACAAAAAGTATCCGGTCAGCGAACTCGCCCAGCGAGCAAATGATGTTCTGCTGGTGTCGTCGTTCGCCATCTGGGCGATGGTGCTCGGCTTCACGCCGGTGCTGACCTATCGCCTGCTGGTCAGCTAATCCGGTTTCTCCCTCTCGCCATCGAGACGAGAGGGAGCCGATCGCTTGCTAGAGCGGGATGACTTTTCTTCGAAACGTCATCCCCCTCTATCTCTTTAATTTGAGCATGACCTTCTCGGAAAACCGGTGGCCACTTTTGCGCTAACGCGGCCCTTCGGGTCCGGATCATGCTCTAAGCCCGGCGCAACAGCGGTGGCCTGCGCCGCTCGATTTCCTCGTCCAGCAACGCTGCGAGCTCCGGGCTCACCTCCACCATCGGCAGGCGCACTTCCGCGCTGTCGATCAGCCCGCCGCGCGCCAGCCAATACTTGGCCGGCGCCGGGCTCGGCTCGGCGAACAGCAGCCGGGTCAGGGCGGAAATTGTCTTCCAGCACGCCAGCGCGCCGTTACGGTCACCCTGCTTCATGAGCGTCTGCACCGAGGCGAACGCTTCGGTCTCCAGATGCGCCGACAGCAGGATCGCCCCGTCGGCGCCGTCGGCCAGCGCTTCGTGATACAGCGCGTCCTCGCCGGTCAGCACGCGAAAGCCGGATGGCCGCCGGCTCAGCAGGTCGATCGACTGCGCGCGGTCGGCGCCGCAATCCTTCATGCCGACGATGTTCGGATGCAAGGCGAGCTGCAGCAGCGTCTCGTTGGTGAGGCTGACGCCCGTCCGGTAGGGGATGTTGTAGAGCACGATCGGCCACGAGGCGTGGTCGGCGAGCGCGGTGAAATGCTGCACCAGGCCGCGCTGCGAGGGGCGGATGTAATAGGGGCTCGCGATCAGATAGCCGTCGATCGGCCAGGCCGCCGTCTCATCCAGCGCATCCAAAAGCTTCGCGGTGGAGGCGCCGGACAGGCCCAACAGGATCGGCAGATGGCGCCCGCTGGCTGAAAGCTCGTTGCGCGTCACCGTCACCAGCCGCTCGAGTTCGTCCGCGCGAAGCGACATGCCTTCGCCCGACGTCGCCGCGAGAATGAAGCCGTCGACCGGGCCGGCCGCATAGTGCCTGACGAGTCGGCGTAGCGACGCCTCGTCGAGTTCGCCGTCGCGAAACGGCGTGATGAGCGGCAGCCACAGGCCCTGCAGGTGGCTTGTGAGATCGTCAGTCGTAGGGGTAGTCATCGTTCCATCTCCTCATGGGGTGAGCCGGAGACGGGACCAATAAAAAACCCCGTCCAGACGGCGGGGCTTTCGGGATCGCGGGTTGCGGCAGTTTCAGCGCGCGCGTCGATCTCGGGTCCCCAGGTGGGGACCTTTTTTCGACGACAAAGCTGCGCACGAACGCGTGATCATGTCCCGATGATGGTGGCAGGGGGCCGCAATGTCAATCCGCGCAGCACCATGGCTTGTCGAGACTTGCGGACGAAAAAAAGCCGGGCCCAAGAGAGCCCGGCTTGAGGTATTGGCCACGTGAGGCCGACACAATCACCTTCCAAGAGGGATTACTGAACCACCGCGCCACTGGAGGAGGGGGACATATGCGCGACGCGATCGATCAGCGTTCGAGTACTATGATCCTCATCAGTGCTGTGCGGCAACCGTCCGAGCCGCATGTCAGTCATGCGGTGAGCGGGCCCTTTATAAAATAGGCTAATTCGCAAAGCGGGAGGACGAAACGTCACCCGCTGCCACTGCGTTTTCGAACGGAGTTGGTTCCGGTTCTGACGCAATGAGAACCGATGCTCTAGGAGGGCCAGCGCTGCGCCTTGCTCACCACGAAATCGCGGAACACCTGCACGCGCGCGACCGTCTTCAACTCTTCGGGATAGACGAAATACGTATCGACCTGGATCGAGTCGGTTTCGCCGAACAGCTGCACCAGGCGGTTGTTTTCCTCGACCAGGTAGTCGGGCAGGGCGGCGATGCCGAGCCCCTGCTGACAGGCGCGGACAAGGCCTAAGATATTGTTCACCTTAAAGTAGGCTTCGCGCGGGCCGGAGCCGTTGCGGCCGGCGTCGATCAGCCAGCTGCGGTTCTGCAGATGCGGCGGAACCTGCGCATCGCCCAGCATGATGATGCGGTGCGAATCGAGGTCGTCGAGCGTCCGCGGCGTGCCGAAGCGCTTGATGTATTCGGGCGAGCAATAGGCATGGAAGCCGATCGAGAACAGCTTTCGCTGGATCAGGTCCGGCTGGGTCGGCTTGCGGGTCCGGATCGCCACGTCAGCCTCGCGCATCGACAGGTCGAGATCCTCGTCGGTGACGATCAGCGAGATGCGGATATCAGGATAGAGCGCGGTGAACTCGTCGAGCCGCGGGATCAGCCAGTTGATGCCGAGCGCCGGCGGCGTGGTGATCTTGAGGTCGCCGCTCGGCCGCTCGCGGCTGTCGGTCAGCTTGGCGCGCGCCGCCTGTAGCTGCATGAACACGTCATGCGCGGTGCGGAACAGCAAGTCGCCCTGTTCGGTGAGGATGAGCCCGCGCGCATGGCGGTGGAACAGCGACACCGCCAGCTCCTGCTCCAGCGCGCTGACCTGCCGCGATACCGCCGATTGTGAAAGCCCGAGCTGTTCGCCGGCGTGGGTAAAGCTTCCCGCCTCCGCAGCCGCGTGAAAGACTTTCAGCTTGTCCCAATCCATGTCCGATGATCCGTCCCGTGTTCTAGGCATGATTATTCAGCCGCCGCGCGATCGCTCGCGCGCAAAGCCAGGAAGCGTTCGGCCTCGAGGGCCGCCATGCAGCCGAGGCCGGCCGCCGTGACCGCCTGCCGCCAGGTTTCGTCCGCGACGTCGCCGGCGGCGAACAGGCCGGGGATAGACGTGGCCGTCGAGTTCGGCGCCACCTCGACATAGCCGGAGGATTTCAGCTTGATCTGGCCCTTGACGAGGTCGGTGGCGGGTGCGTGGCCGATGGCGATGAAGACGCCGTCGGCCGGCACCTCCGTCAGCGTGCCGCTCTTGACGTTCTTCAAGCGCACATGGGTGACCTTGCCGGGGTTTTCGGTGCCGCAGATTTCGTCGATCGCTGAATCCCAAACCACTTTGATCTTGGGGTTCTTGAACAGGCGATCCTGCAGGATGCGCTCGGCGCGGAAATGATCGCGGCGATGCACGATCGTCACCTGCGAGGCGAAATTGGTGAGGAACAGCGCTTCCTCGACCGCAGTATTGCCGCCGCCGACCACGATCACTTCCTTGCCGCGGTAGAAGAAGCCGTCGCAGGTCGCGCAGGCCGAGACGCCAAAGCCCTTGAACTTCTCTTCCGAGTCCATGCCGAGCCAGCGCGCCTGCGCGCCGGTGGCGAGGATTACGGTTTCCGCCAGATAGACGTCGCCGCTGTCGCAGGTCAGCCGGAACGGCCGCTGCGCCAGTTCGAGCTTGTTGACGAGATCGGTGACGATCTTGGTGCCGACATGCGCCGCCTGCTTCTCCATCTGTTCCATCAGCCACGGGCCCTGGATGACGTCGGCGAAGCCCGGATAGTTTTCCACGTCGGTGGTGATGGTGAGCTGCCCGCCGGGCTGGATGCCCTGGATCAATACGGGTTCGACCATCGCGCGCGCCGCGTAGATCGCCGCGGTGTAACCGGCGGGGCCGGAACCGATAATGACGACCTTGGCATGGATAGGCGCGGGCATCGGCGGATCCCTCTCTTTATCGGGGGTTTTGTTTATGACTGAGCAGAAAGCGCCCGGAAGGACCTCGCGGGGCGCTGAAAGTGTCAAATCCAAGTCTAGGACATCTGGGTAGCTATGCAAGAATTGCAATTCATCCCAGCGAATTTTCCCCGGAACTGAAGTAACAATCGCGAAATGTGGCGCTGCACGCGCAATAAAATTGCGCAAGCGGCGCGGCCTGCGCTAAGAGAGTTGCCAGCAAGACCTGCTTAAGCCCAGCCAGAATTAGGGAACCCGACGCGCGTGTCGAAGAATCTTGACGAAATCGACCTCAAAATCCTCACCGAAATCCAGGCGGACGGCCGAATCACCAACGTGGAACTGGCCAAACGCGTCGGTATTTCGCCGCCACCCTGCCTGCGCCGGGTCCGCACGCTGGAGGAAGAGGGCTACATCCTGGGCTACCGGGGCCTGCTCGATCCGCGCCGGCTCGGTTTCGACGTCACGGTGTTTGCGTCCGTCCATCTGTCCAGCCAGGCGGACGCGGATTTGCGCGCGTTCGAGGATTTCGTCCGCGCCGAGCCGTTGGTGCGGGAATGCTGGATGCTGTCGGGCGAGGTCGACTTCATCCTGAAATGCGTCGCGCCCGACATGGCGACGTTTCAGGATTTCGTCACGCATCTGACCGCGGCGCCCCACGTGCGCAATGTGCGGACGTCGCTGGTGCTGCACAATTCGAAATATGAAGCCGCCGTGCCGCTCGATGTGAAGGTGGCGGGCTGAGGCGCTGGGCCATCCCTGTCATTGCGAGGCGATAGCGACGAAGCTATCCATTCTTGCTTCTGCGGAGAAATGGATTGCTTCGCTTCGCTCGCAATGACGAGGTCGGATTTCAGCTCACTTCTTCCGCATCTCATCGACGCTGTACGGCCCGCCGCCGGCGGTCGCCAGATAGAGGCAGGCGAAGCAGAACAGGATCGCAGCCGTACCGCCATTGAGCAGTGGCAGGAACACCGGCTCCTCGGGCTTCTTGAACATGTGCCCGAGGAAATAGGCGAAGGCCATTTCACCGGACAGGATGAACGCAACGATCCGCGTGAACAGGCCGATCATCAACAGCGCGCCAAGCACCAGTTCGAGCGTGCCGGCCGCCGTGATCAGCGGCGGGATGTTGGCGAAATAGGGCAGTACCGGAAACTTGAAGATCTTGGCGATGCCGTACTGAAGCAGCAGAAGTCCGGTGATGAAGCGAAACAGGCTCAGCGCCGTCGGCTGCCATTTCGCGAACATCTTGTCGAATTGGTCCATATCGTCGTCCCCCTTGTTTGGTACACTCGAACTTAGCGTCACAACATTACACGGTGTTGGCCGATCGCGTGTGATGCCGGAACAACACCCCGAAGATTGAATCATTCCCTTCGCACGTCATCCCTTCGCGATTGCAGCGCAACAAGATGCCGTCTCGCAGCGCCGGAGTCTGCCGCTTACCGCGCGCCGAAAGCGGCAAGGCCTTGCAGCGCCGCCGTCCGGCCATTTAGTTATGATTTATAAGCATTGTCCGGGACACCGGATATTATGGAATCCGCCGCATCGCCACTCACAATCCTGTCAGCACGGCGCCAACAAAAAAGCCGCGTCGAAACGCGGCTTTGTCGCAACGGTTACTCGCAGGTGACTACAGCATGATCCGGACCCGAAGGGCCGCGTTAGCGCTAAGTGGCTACCGGTTTTCCCTCGCGACAAACGCGGAACGCGTTTGCGCGGAGATGACGCTCTATCGCCACTCGACCTTGGTGATCTCGTAGGCCTTGGCGCCGCCGGGAGCCACGACCTCCACGGTCGCGCCCTTTTTCTTGCCGATCAGGGCACGCGCCATCGGCGAGGTGATCGAGATACGGCCTTTCTTGGCGTCGGCTTCCACCTCGCCGACGATCTGCCACACCGTCTTCTTTTCGGTATCTTCGTCGATCAGCGTCACGGTCGCGCCGAACTTCACGGTGTCGCCCGAGAGCTTTGAGATGTCGATAATGTCGGCGCGCGCCAGCTTGTCTTCGAGCTCGGCGATGCGGCCTTCGTTGTGCGACTGCTCTTCCTTGGCGGCGTGATATTCCGCGTTTTCCGAAAGGTCACCATGCGAGCGCGCCTCGGCGATATGTTCGATGATGCGCGGACGGTCCTCCGACTGGCGCTTCTTCAACTCGACCTCGAGGGCGGCATAGCCGCCAGCGGTCATCGGTACCTTTTCCATCATCTCTTCCGTCCTTCCATCGTGCGAACCGCCCAGGGCGTTGCGCGCACGAGGCACTTTTTTAGATTTCGATTCGGGCTTTCATGGCCCAACCCGGACCCGCCAGCCTACTAATTTTCGGCCCGTTCAAGGACCTACTCAAACATCCAAACGAGCGGTGAGTTCCAGCCATACGGCTTTATTGCCAATCGTTTAGCGGGCATTTCAGCCCGACTAACGATCAGTTTTCGGAAAAGTAACTCTGCAGCGTACGGACCTCAAGATCCCCGCCCAGATAGGCGCGGATGCCCTGGGCAGCGGCCACAGCACCCGAAAGAGTGGTGTAATATGGCACTTTATGCAAGAGGGCAGCCCGCCGCAACGAACGGCTGTCGGCCAGCGCCTGCGGCCCCTCGGTGGTGTTGAAAACGAGCTGGATGTCGCCATTGGTGATGGCGTCGACGATATGCGGCCTTCCTTCCAGCACCTTGTTGACCTTCTCGGTCGGAATGCCCTGGTCGGTGAGGAAGCGCTGGGTGCCTGACGTGCCCATCACCTTGAAGCCGAGCGAATGCAGCAGCCGTACCGCATCCGCGATGCGGGTCTTGTCGCTCTCGCGCACCGAGACGAACACCGTGCCCTTGCGCGGCACGCGGGTCCCGCCGCCGAGCTGGCTTTTTGCGAACGCCACCTCGAAGGAGCGGTCGATGCCCATGACCTCGCCGGTCGAGCGCATCTCCGGGCCGAGCACGGTGTCGACGCCGGGGAAACGCGCGAACGGGAAG
>Ga0307510_10002726_pt1 | contig 20213 bp, 13 predicted proteins | sample 12_EM_MG_FD_207224 | JGI IMG/M metagenome (GOLD analysis project Ga0307510, IMG submission 207224) | Populus trichocarpa ectomycorrhiza microbial communities from riparian zone in the Pacific Northwest, United States - 12_EM | ecosystem: Host-associated > Plants > Roots > Unclassified | place... | reverse complement strand
GAAATATGAACTTCTTGCTTTGGCATGTTAAGGAATGCTTTAGCTATATGAGAGGCGACGAATGAGATAGGATAATCCAATCGAAAAAATTTTACCCGTGAAAAAGGTACAAAACATGGACCACTGGCTTCATGATTAGTCAGGATCGCAAGGGTAGCGAAAATTGAGTTGATAACAGGGACAAATAGGGTGGCACCTAATTACGGAAATCTTTTGAGATTTTGTGTCACCAATGTGAAAGGAACAAGAGAAAAGCCCCCACAAAGGAGAGATGGATGGACTCATCTAACAATACACGAGGTGGGGTTTGGCCTCAAGCAAAGCATAATAAATCCAAGGGGATATTTTCTTATATATTGCTTAAACCTCTCTTGGGTCTACGAAAAGAGATGTTGTTGTCGGTGGCGTTTTTGGCAATTGAAGGATTGTGCTCTCTTCATTTTTCATGGCCTTTATGCACCACAAATCTTCTGGACAGGAGAGCGATTTCCAGTAGGGGATGTGAGGCCTTAGCATTTCCTTACCGCCTACTTCTGTTACTGTAACCTTACAATCTTTGGTCTTTGTCGCCATGTTGTGCACAAATTGGCACAAGTCTCCAACCAGTTTTCCTGATAATGGTCCTTCAAGGTGCAATCCATACATGAAGTAGAATCCAAATGGACTGAAAAAATCTGGTATTGCAGACAATTTAAAACATGGAAAGATTTTATCAATCAATCTTGAAATCTTTGTGTATATTAAGCAAGATAAGGGCGCTTTCCCTAATCTTAGCTTGAAGAGCTCCCCACTGTTCCATACACTAAGCATGGCCCAACTACTTGGAAATTTCCCATCTGAACCAAAACCATCCCATGACTCACCTCTTTGATACGCCACCCAAGTCCCCAAGCTTAGCCTGTTTCTTAGTATATTGCCTATATCATCAGGGAAAAACTCGGTTGAAGTCATTAGCTTGCGGTATAGAAACTCAGCTTCTTCAATCCTGAGTTTCGCGACCTCAGTTTTTGATGACAAACGCAAGGCTCGACGATCAACTGGATTAACAAGAATCGCTGGTGTCCTGAATTTGGCATATCCAAGCTTTTTTATGAAGAGATTAACTGATGCCTCATTATCTTTCTCTGTAGCCATGTACGCGTAGTCAACATCATTTGCAACGAACCATTTTTCCAATTCAAGCACTAGCCTCAATCCAATCCCATTTCTTCGATGAAGCGGTGCAATTCTTAAGCCTAACACATAACCCAACTTGGCTAGATTCTTTGGAGGTTTATGGACGGTTGCAAGCTTTATAGAGCCTTGAATGACACCAACCAGTTCGCTGCCCAGCTCGGCTATCTAACATGTAAAAGAAACGAGGTTGCAATATTTTTTCGTCAATAAGACATCATTGTAAGGGCAATGGATGTAACAACACATAAGATATATCCGATAATGGATATAATGAAAAACAAAGGAAAAATAAAAGAGAATGACGATGATCAGTATCGTGAGCACGTACCAGCATCTTGTACATCGGACTGTTTTTGATTCTACAGATGGGGTCACCCATAGTATCTGTGAAGAGAACTACTCGTTTAGTCGGGCCTACCTCACATCTTCTCTCAAGATCTTCCACTCTAGCTCTATGAATTTGAACATCGTAGCTTCGTATTTTAAGTTCTCCGTACACCATTTTTCTCACTTCATCAAACTTGCACCATAAATAGCAATGAATTAGCGACCGGCATGAGAGAGTGGAGATACGAGCAAATATAGCTTTTTTATTTATAAGAGATCAAAAGAGAGCCCATACACATAAGATGAAATATTGCAGCTAGCAAGCATATTGTATATTAGCTAGTAATATAGCTAGGAAGGAAATAATAGGTTCTTTGTTCCACCACTAACTAAAAGAAATTGTCCTGGAAATTCATATTGATCATCATTTATATGCAAAGGTGGGAAATGTGGAATGTTATCTCTAATCAACATCAACATTAACATTGGGCTTAAACAGTAATAATAATAGACAAAAGGTGGTTAATAATAGGATGTGTCTTTTTGTCCTCAGCCTTTTGCCCATTCTTAACTTAATTAAGCCCTGTCCACGTTAGGATCACCTCAGGCTCACGCCACCGTGCACACCTAAGAACATGTATAGTTGGCCAACCCTAATTTGTCAATCGATTGTCCAAATACGATTAAGCCCTCTGCCCTCCAACAACAAAAAAAAACTGTAGTCGCTCAGTTGATACCATACATGTACAGGTACGATTAAGCCCTCCGCCACCTAATTGAAAAATAGGTATACTGTCCCGTCGGCAGGTCATAAATATCTTCAAATCTGATCGTAGATTAACGATTCTCGACAAGAAGTTCATTGTTTTAATTTTATTGAATTATCAGATCAATCTTTTAGCTATGTGTGTTGCGGTTGGCCTAATTAATTATAGGAGTCTAGATTGTGTCGTCGGCAGATGTACACCGTGTATATATAATGCATGGTGGCGACATATAATTAACTAACTAAGTGCAGGGATTAATTAATTGGGGGGAAGGGCGGGTTTTATTAGCTTAAGCTTTATGCAAGAGGAGAAGTCCCTTTCCTCTCACACTGAAGTTCTTGCATTTGTAATATATTTTATTCTTGATTTGTTTCTTTGTGTGTTGTGTGCGGTAACGGTGGTCCATATTGGCTTCCTTTTAGACGCTTCGATTCGAAAGTGAAAGTAGCCCCACTATAAAACCCTAGCTCGCTCTCTACTGCTTACAGAAAAGCTACATATATATAAATTAATGATAATTCTGCTCTAACGTGCCCTGTTTATGTGTGCGCCAGCAAATTTAGCTTGCAATAGTCGGTCCAGATCAAAGCGAGTACTATTGGCTTGAACTTATAGATCATGCCGAGGGACGCAAGGCAGCAGCTGTTAATTTTCTGGCAATGTACATTGGATCTGGTTTGTGCGTTGGGTTGCATGTGGGCCATTCGGTCTCGAGGCTTACTTATTCATTAGGCTTACGTAACTGTGGTATGTGGGAAGACGCAGTGGCCCAGAGGACCCAGGAGACGAGAGAGAGAAGGAGGCTGTCGTGAGTAGCTGTCAAGTTGATTGGTTTGGGTTTGCAATGAGCCCACGATGAGATGGGGCACTTGAGCTCTATTGTAGCCCAGCAAGATGCTTTGGATGTTCGTTAATTAATGTTCCTCGGCGGAGCGCCACTTGATTTATTAGTTCTCTCCACTCGAACAAGGAAAAACAAAAGAAAAGGGAATTACTCCTTTTAATTTTTAGCATAAGTTTTTCAAGACCTAATTAGGAATTTAGTTTTTGTAGTGTGCGAAAAGGTAGATGAAGAACCATTAAGACAAAAAAGAAAAGACAAAGTTCAATAGATGCGGTACCGTCTTATACTTGCAAAGTTAATTATTGCCATGTCTCTATGCTTTAATCAGTGTTAGAATTATTAATTATTGCCATGTCTCTATGCTTTAATCAGTGTTAGAATTATTAATCTTCATCTTTGGGAACAATTGGCAGAAAAATAAGAACAGAAACGTTTCCAAACGATGAGCTTATACCAGTAATCAACATATATATATATATATATATATATATATATAAAAAGAGAAGGAGAAGGAGACATAAGGAACACAGCAAGAAACCCTAGCTAACATATATGATCACATAGCAGAATTAGACTCTAAACATCTCACAATTAATTACACATAAAATGTTTTACGAAACCCTAACCATTCTTGTTCTTCTTCTCTTGCTGTTTTTTTATGGGCCCTTTATTTAACTTACTCATATGGTTCCACCAGCCTCACTTTTATATTCATTATTCTTAATCTAAATCACAATCAATCCACCGCACCCATTATTGCTTAGAAAAAGACACGTGCTCCATTTATGCGCCATTAACCAAATGCAAAGTGCACACGTGTAGGAAGCCCCCCCATTATCACCCCAGAAAAAAACACAAAGGTCCCTCCCACTACATCTGGGCTAAAGAAAATATGGGTCCCTGCTTCACTCATGATGATCTATTTTGTTTAAGAAAGGACTCGTACTGTTTTTTGATGATTTTAACTCTCCCACAAAGTGCTAAGTGTACGACATTTATTTGTCTGCTTGGTGTCCTAATATTTCTTTGCATGCATTATGTTGTCTAGCTACATCTACATGCCTTTTTAGATGGACACTTTTGAGGGCCAAGGCCATTTTTTAATGTGTGGTACCACTCCAAAAGTGCTTCAAGCTTTCTTGAGGGAGGGAGCATGATAACTCCTTGCTTTTATTCTTTTATTTGCATCAAACTTATCTACGAAAGTGTTGCCGATATGCCCTATGAGGAGAGACCTTTTATGTTGATGCTTAGTATTGTTCCAAAGGTCTCCTCGTTAATCATCTTTATCCATTTCCCTCAAACCCTTTGGAGATGCGACCGTGATGTGTTATTGGACCAATGTTTATGTACCAATTGTCATGAAATGTAGGAAGTGGGATGAAAGCTAGAGAAGGGACCAGTTCTTAATCAGATTTGTGTAGGAAAATCATGGAAGCTAGATCATGGATATAAGAATAACCCCAACATACCACCATCTGAATCTGCATTAAAAGAGAGTGGAGAAGAGAGAAACGAAGAAGAAAAGGAAGGGCACATTACACACCAACCAATCAAGATCGATACCATATATATTCTTATATGCCAGCTAAAGACGTCATGTTGCAATGAAAAGCATAAAAGAAGAGAAAATGGTTACGCTACATGTATCTGAACTACACACTATAAGGTGCTCTAGATGTCAAGTAGTGATCACTAATAATTTGCCTTTTTTTTCCTTTTCTTTTTCCTTTCAATGAATGAAAGATTTCACTATAGAAGAGGGGCTCAAGATAGAGAGCTCACTTCACCGCAAAAGCTTTACAAACAAGACTTTTCTGAAAACCAGTATCGATAGATAATAAAAATATTCTATCTATTGCAGATTCAACATACTTCACGATTGTCAATGGCAGCTTTAAGCAATCAAGAATTATATACCTTACAATAACTAAAATTGTTGGTACGATCAGCTGTACACTGCTCTTATTTCCTTTTTCCATACAGAGCAAATGAAATTACATCAAGCAATCCTTAATAGATTAACTCAAAATCTGATGATGGATGAATTTATCCCATGGATTTGTAGGACAAGCTGGTATCTAGAATATTTGGTTAATTTTTTTATTCTAGCAATTGAATCCCTTTTTTTTTTTGGTGATATAGTCATTGGATCACGCTTTATTCTTGCAAAAGATTTTTTTATATATATATTCAGGGACTACCTAATAATTAAATGAATATTATTTGAAAAAAAAAGTAGCTATATTTAGGGTTGTGATTGACCGAGCCCAAAAATAATAAGTTATTACTCTCCATGTGATCATTCTTTAAAAAAGCCGATCCAAGAGGGAAAAAAAATGCTTATCCATCAAAAACTACTGCAGAGAACTTCTTGCAAAGTGGAATTCATATATTGCACACTCCAACTGACCTTTGATTGCTTCGAATTTGAAGATTCGAGGACTAAATATCCTTAATTTACCTTAGAACATGAGAAGAACAAATGATTTTTATATTCAATTTCTCTTTTGTAAAAGAAGCAATTAGAATCAATTACCTTTCCTAATAGAAAGTCAATTCAGAATTGCAAGCCATTATATAAAACTATATATTTAATTAGGGATATGAAAAGTTTTCTTAGTAAGTTATCTCAAACTCTGTATGGAGTCTATTTATACCCTCATGTCTGAAGGACTATTATATCATATGACCGAAACTCTAAGCATTTATGTAAAAGTGGCCATAAGACATAAAGTTATCGTCAACCAAAAAACCTACATGTGATCATGGTACCTTAAGAGGTGCGTAGGATAACATCCTGCGGATCAATCCCTCATTTCCCTATTTAACCCACTCCTGTTTCAAAGAGCCATTGCGCAAGAGTCCATAAAATATGGGGAGGATTCGAAGTCACTTGTAGGCCCATTTCATGGTCGCCGTATACTTGTTTGGGCCCTGAATCTGCAGAGGACTTCAGCCTGTCTTGTCCAAAACTGGCCCATATGATTCTTCTTGGGGCCAGAATCTTCACATTGTTTATAAAAAATTGAAAGTAAAAACAACATTTATGTTATTTTTATTTTTTCTCGTTAATATTAGAATTTGGGATATATATTTATATTTTCGCACACTTTTCTTCATTAACACCCAGTAACATGGTCCATTTCCTTACTAGACGTGGCAGTTCCTTGCAATGGAGCACCTGCAATCATATTTTTTCGATTATAGATGCCATGTGAAAATATAAAAAGAACCAGGCAATTTCTTTTTTAATTTTAAGAATATAGAACCAGCCAGTGTTGGGCCGAGTTCTAGTAGAGAAAAACAAACATGGTACCGAGTGAAGGGAGGCAAATTTTGTTCCAACGAAGTGCACGAAAAGCACCAAATATTTGGTTTTAGAGGGGGTCTGATATAGAAACACGTAAGCACCAAATCAGCTATATGCACAGCCATATGGGCTACAAATAAAATCCCAGAAACACGTAAGCACCAAATCAGCTATATGCACAGCCATATGGGCTACAAATAAAATTTCAGAAACACGTAAGCACAATGGCATATCATCAAAATCTAAGAAAAAAATAAATTAAAATCCAAATAAGGTCCTTGTGTTCTTAGCCTGGAAAATCAAAGAGGGATTCCTGCTGCATTATTTGCCTGTGCCCTGTGGGTACGAAATATTCTCTGGTGACCTGCCTAATGTCATAAATAGGAACAATAAATCGGGGTTACTTTCATCTGGCTGTGTTTGGTAAGATAAATGCATTGCATTTAAAAATATTTTTCAAAATACATGTGAACTGAGAAAAAAGTATCAAATTTAATATTTTTAATTTAAATACATTTATTATATATAAAAAAAACCCCCGCCTAGGCCGCATGACGAGACGCATACCAGATTTTAACAACAAATATAACCTGCAGGCTGGACTACTGGTCACCCTCTGTATCATTAAAGAAACAAGAAAAAGCTTGTGGACCCGTTTAATCACATCATGGGTGCAAACGTAATTGGCGAAAATCAGCAAATGTTGGCCCCTCGTGTCACATAACAGGGCTCGAGTTTATCCTGTACTAATATTATCCATTAATAATAATAAAAAATAAAGTTTTTTTCCCCTAATATGCCTTTTGTTTTTTCCAGACTTTAAGAGTTTGATATTCCATTTACAACCACGGTTTCATTACTATTACTATTCCTTAATTATTACTGTTGCTGCTACTAGCAGCATTTCAAGATCCGAAAGAAAATCACCTGCTTGGAATGTTTACATGAACAATGTAAGCAAATTCCTCTTTTATTTCTTTTCTTTTTTTTTTAATTTTATCTTAATTTATTTTTATAATTTATTTCGATTTATTTTTATAAAATTATTATAATATCAAATAAACATTATAATATTTAGTCGGTGCTAATTTTATGAATAACTATATAATCAAGTAAAAATAGTTTTTTTTTTAAAAAAATAGAGTTTTTAAACTTAGTACAATTCATGATCAAGGTTTCAAATGTGACGAGATAAGTTGCAAAGCACAGATCATCCCAATATGTTTTTGTCTCAATATTAAAAAACTATGTTATCTTAAAATATTTTTCTAAATACAATTTATTTTTTTACCTGTCATTCAAATAGTCTTCGTACTTATCAGATCAATTAGATCACATAAAAAAACAAATTTAAAAAATATATTTATTATATTATATTGAATAATTTTTAAAGCTAAAATATATTTTTATTAATCATCGAGTTTTTATTGAATAAGTGCAGTTCTGGAAAGGAAAAGAAAAGTAGGAATTTATCGTTCAAATATTAACAGGGTCACTTAAATTAATCCAAATAAATAACAAAGATTTATTGGATGAGGATGTCATAAATAAAATATTTATTAACATTAAAATATTTAAAACAATAATAATATATTTAGAAATATTTTTGTTTTTTTAATATAATTTTAAAGGGTTGGTCTGGGGTTAGGAATACTTATTCCTTTCTTGATTTTACACTTCAATTCTTGGTAATTTATTTCAACAACGGGCCTTCGATAAAGCAAAAGAATAGATTTTTAATTTATTGATTTCTATTAGATTGAGATTTGTTAAATCTCTATAGTTGTTCCCTGCTTTAATTGCCTCTTTGGATTATCATCTTTTATCAAGTATTTGGAAAAACAGGAAGTGTATATTTGGTATGGGATCGCATAAAATTTCGAAAATTTTTAAACGCTCAGCCATTAATAATGTGATCTTGACAAAAGCACTTCAAGATAATTGAACGCCCTGAAAATAGAGTGTCATGTACCATATCAAGTTTCTTTTATGACTTCAAACGGACAGAAACCGACCAACCGCTAAGCTCTAAAGTCTGCTGACAAGTCTTTGTCTTAAAGCTTCTTTTTTGTTTGCTTACTCAATAATCCTGTTTTGCTACTACAATGACCTTTCTCTCAACCAAACTTCAACCTTTTTCACTTTTCTTCAAATTGTATACTTCTTTATGATTCTTGACCCCGTTTCTTGACCATGAAAAGCTCAACTTCAAAAGGTACAGAGACAAGGGAGTTTAACTACAGGGAGATAGACTGGGAACTTAGGCCTGGTGGCATGCTTGTTCAAAAGAGAGATGTTGGGGTTGGCTCTTCTGGGCCTATGATCAAGATCAAGGTCTCTCATGGCTCATGTCACTATGATACTGATGTCCCTGCTCAATCCACTTTTGGTAAACATCTGTCACTGAAATTAATTGTGCGTGTGATTTGCTTTATTTTGGTTTGACCCCATTGGATAAAATGCCAGGATCTTATTTTTCTCCTTCTGGGGTTTTACTTTGCTGTTCATTTCTTGAAAGTGGGATCAGAGACAAAACTGTGGTTGGTCCTAGTTTTTATTTTAATGGTTGTTTCGCAATTAACGAGAATGATCTAGCCGTGATCGGCGATAGATTTTGTAGCATTTTTATGTAATGTTGTTTTTTTTTCCCCTTCATTGAACAAGCCTTTTGGCTTTTATTTCTACTTTTTCAAGATGCAATGCATATTTGCCAAGGAACAAAAATTCGTACTTAAAAATTGATTTTGCTTAAGTTAACCTTACGGAGATGTACATTGATCATGATCATTTGCGTTCGTTCGTTCATTGTATGTTCCCTCTCATTCTTGCATGCAATTTGATGGTTCTGAGGTTGTTTGAGTTTAGCTTGATTGTCTAATATTAGACTGCCCACTGGGTATAGGTTGCAACATTATGTTGTCCCTTATTCTGCATTCTGAAGTTTATCCTTAATTGCTGTATTTTGTTGAATTGAAGGGGATTTGAAAAAGGTTCTTGCCAATGAGACTGGCTTGGAGCCTCAAGAGCAGAGATTATTGTTTAGAGGCAAAGAAAGGGAGAATGATGAATATTTGCACATGGTAGGTGTAAAAGACATGTCAAAGGTGATACTTTTTGAGGATCCAGCTAGCAAAGAGAGGAAGCTCGAGGAGATGAAGAGAAATCAGGGTACGTTTGAAGCCTGTGAAGCTGTTGCCAGAGTGAGGGCAGAGGTTGATAAACTTTGCGAGAAGGTTAGCTTTCCATTGAGATAAAAGTTAAAGCCTTTTTTTTATGGCAAATTAGGTAACTTGTTGGTTATCGATGTGCTAATGATTTCTTAGGTTGTTGCATTGGAGACAACATTTTGCAGTGGCACTGCGATTGCAGACAAAGAATTTGTTGTCTTGACAGAATTGCTTATGATACAGTTGCTTAAATTGGATTCAATTGAGGCTAATGGAGAAGCAAAAGTGCAGAGAAGGATTGAGGTTATTAATAACGCTGCCCTGCTTGCTAATTTTTTCCTTCGCTGATGTTCTGTGATTGTCTATCTTAGTTCGTTCAAAAAGCAAGAGGGAAACTGTTTTGAACCTATAACTTGTTCCATGTCCCGAGTCAGAAATCAGTATTCGGTGTGGGTTTGAAAGATGCTTGCTCTTTATGTGCACAAAAGCTTGAAGTGATCTATGCTATTCGTAAAACAATGCTGGAAAGTGGAATTAAATGATTGAAAGACAGCATAGGATAAGTTGGAGCCTATGTTTGTCCTGATTAATGGGCTATTTCAACTGGGTTATCAATTTTCAGATCATATTGATTAATCATGCTTTCCCACTCCCACTAAACAAAAAAGACAAAGAAGGAGAGTTGGAAAGTGTAAAGAGAATAGTGCTTGCTGATGAATCAATTGTTGTGCCTCTGTTCTTGAAAAGAAAGGGTAAGCAAGAGGTCCTCTGATGTGATTATCCTTCTGGCATTTATGTACGAAAGAGTAGAGATTTTTTCACCCCTAATGGCCCTTTAATTATTTCCCATAAACACTACTTGACTCGTGTGACCATCGCTTCACCATTACTTGCTATACCATAGGCTGCCAAGGTGATGACCCTGCTGTCCACTTTTTTTTTTATTCGAGTCCTTGCATTATCGGGATCGCTCCTATTCGGTCCAAAACATGACGACTAATATGTTGTTCAGTGCAGTTCTGTGTCAAAATGATGATATATAAATTCGAATTTTCATGTGCAGGTTCGTCGAATCCAGAGCTTTGTGGACACTCTTGACAATTTGAAAGTACGAAACTCTAACCCCTTCAGCAATAGTAGCAGTGCAGTATCAGTGACTACCAAATGGGAGACATTTGCGTCTGGAGTTGGAAGCCTGAGTGCCCCAGTTCCAATACAATCTGCCACTAAAGTAACTCAGGACTGGGAGCTGTTTGACTAACCATGAGTTCTGTTCACTGGTTGGTTTTGTACAAATTCACAATGGATTGTGTATTCCCATAGGGCTTGAAACCCGTATTGTGTAGCATCTTATGCTCTTTTGGTCACAGAGTGCTGTTTTTGCCGAGAAATGGAGGGGCATATTCGAACCGCTTCTATATCTGTAAATATGGCTTTGCTTATAATAGATGAGCAACTTGTCTCGTCTCATCCGTTTGCCTTCTTATACATGGACGAATTATGCTTGGGAAGCATTGCGGGAACCATCTCTAAGTTTGTGGTCTGAGACATGAAAACCATTTTCGAAGGCACACCCAAAAGTCTCAATCAAAACCAACATGATCAGCCTTCATATATTTATATATTTTTGGGTAGAGCTAGAAACACCCCCACCCTATCCCATATCTACCCAGACTGCGGCTGCACTTTACCACTTTCGTTTTGGTTGAGTTTTGAAATCATCTTCCTGGACACTGCACTTGCGTTCATCTACAGTACTTATGGTGCTCCTTTCCTTGGGTAAAAATGATGCCAGATTGCCGCTGCACACTTCAAAAGACTTTTCTTTTCTTTTTTTAAGAAAAATCACCTTGTTGGTCACGTTTTCACAACATATTCTTACAGCAGAACCATAGCTTTATTTTAAAAAAATATCTGAGCTTCGCGACAGAAGATAATCAGTGGTCTAAATGCTTCCTTTCTTATAGACTAATGTCCACCCTTCCACCCTATACAAGTCTAGGCCTTCAAATCTCAACCTAACACGGCACAATTAAACATGCAATTTAAGTGCAGCTGCTTCTTCCAACTGTTACCCACCTGAAAGAATTGAGTAGGAGAAACAATTCCCCCAATATTATTGCTACACAATAATATTATTCCAACCGTTACACGGAGCTTTCAGTTGATTTAACCTGCTGGAAATTAGAGAGCAAAGACCAGGGCATTAAAATGATTTAATAATAATAATGTCAACAGAATTTCCTTTTCACTTTTCCTTTCTCTTTCTATGCCTATCTCTCTGTTTTCTTATGATTTTGTTTCTCATCAGAATAGCCGAATTTTTCTTTTCAAGGACGAGCCGGATAATATTATTGCTACACCAAAAAAAAAACAAACCAGTGAGCTTAAATCCAGTTTTTTTGGCTATAATTCATTAAATTTTTATCCAGCGGAGCGATAGCTTTTCCCATTTCACATGATCTTCATTATTGGACCTTTTTTTGTTGAGAAATGAAATTGGGAATGGAATCCGTCGAAGGCAGGAACTGCAGGAGTTTAGTGTGCTCAGCACTTCTTTGACACCTTTAGCCCCTTAGCTATTCCCCTTCCCAAATTTCTACTAATGAGGTGTATGAAGATTGAACTTTCACGTCTCGTTGGCATAGAAGCTGCCCTTTAAATTGAGGGATTAGCAGGGAAAAGATATGCAAGTGAGTTGTCAATAATTTCCTATCCAATAGCAGCAGGTGGTTTTGTTCTCATTCCAGACTCGAAGTTTCAAACAGCAAATGATTCATTTGCAATATTTACAGAAAGATTGTGCCTTTAAATCCTCTTCTAGCATTACCTTTAAGAAAACAAAAGAACCCGCATTGGTTGTAGTTGCTCTTATGTCATGAAATCAGCCTGCCATCACTCATGCTTGATTCATGGCTCTTCACATGTTCCATTTGAGTACTCTTCGACTGTGTGATTGTATGTTCCATTTGATAACCTGTTTGTGCTGGTTGAATTTGAATAAGAGGAGTGTGCAGAAACAGGACTGCCTCGTGAGTACCGGTTCTGTGCTGCTGTGCTACTTCTTGTGGCCTTGACACGAGCCTTCCTACCCTGTATAGAAGACCAAAAGCGTATCAATGATGTAAAACAGAAATCTAATACAAACCTCTTAAGCACAGAAGGCGTTTTCATAAAATGAAAATTGGAGAATTCTGGCAAGCAGAATACCAACTGATACTCGCCAGAATTTATACCGAACCATGACGTGGTTCTTACTGGGAAAAACAAAACTAGTTATCATCATAAAAAATTATAACACAGCCACGCATATTAACAGTCAAAGGTTCACCTTTCCCATGCACTTCTCCAAATGAGGAGCAAATCTCCCAGCCACGATCGGTCTCCCACAATTCATGCAATCAAACACTTCATTTGCAACACTTGGATGTGTTTGTCCAAATATGTCTACAACATACTTGCCATTGGTTTCACCACTATTACTAGGATCAGCTACTGTAACACGAGCTTGTGCTGACAGCCTCAATTCTTCTTCCTCTTCCTCCAAATTGCGATCAAGACCCAACCTCGCTATCCGATGACACTCAGAGGCAACATCAACAATTATGGAATCAAGGAGCTCCCCAAAAAAATGGGATGAAAGCTGTAATCAAAACATTTACAACCATGAAAAACACATAATAGAATTGTATATGAGCAAGCACATCAAAAGAGCATACATGAGAAGAGCAAAATAAGAGCTTGAGTGACAGGTCATGGAGGGTTCAATTCCGAAGGGGAACAAATGAGTCATGGCTCATAAGCAAAGAGGAAATAGAGCAGAAGCAACTTTAGGTAATAAATCTGCAGCTCTTTATTTACCTAACTAGTTCTCCATGGAGAATGGCAGAGATTCGACTTACACCATAAGTTTCTTCCTTTCCTTTCCTTAAATAGGTTTTAACTTGAAATCATTTTTTTCCAAAAAAGAGTAATGCTATGCAGAGTTTAATTGCAATCATGATAGTGAATGTATTAGATATGCCTCTACGGTCTCACATTGATACCCGATCGCATGTGTTAACAATAAAACATCTCTATCAGCAGAGACTGCGCAGAATTTCTCTTCAAAAAAAAAAAAAAAACACGCAATGATCGAATCCCATCAATAATAACACACAACCTTTGACAACAATATTTTATATTTAACAAGAAATCATAAATATTATCAATGGTAGATTACTTAGACATTATAAAACTACTGATAACAGAATGGTAACAAAATCGTATAAATTTTCCAAGAAAATGAATACCTGGGTATGAGGAGACATGTTATCCTCGTTGGGCACTGACTGACATGGACCTTTATGACACAAAAACTGCACTACCTGGCAAAATAGAATACAAAATCATCAAATCCTAGATTCTTCACGACAGATCTAAAGGATCAAACTCTTAAAAAAAATCGCAATAGTCCACTCCAAATTAAAGTTTATCACTCCCAGATTTTAGATTGGATTAAGTAACTCGATTAATCAGCTAAAAAACTGGAAACCCACAATAAAAATTAAAGTTGCAATGGACAAATCAATGTATGACATGGGATTGAAATGGCTCACTTACAGATTGAAACGACGTAGTCTTTACGAAGAGAGGGAGGTATTTTGCTAGTGCCTTCTCTTGTCAGTTTTGGTTTTGATTTGCAAGGAAAGAGAAGTTAGTGGGGATCTTCTACTTCGCGAGACCCACAAAGAACCAATAGCGGTTCGCCACTGTTTATGAAATAAGATTTTGGACGTAATTACAGATATATCCCTGTTCGCTTGCATTGGACATAAATATATAATCGTCCCTCAGAGTTTTGGAAATTACAATAACAGTCAAATCTCATCTCATCCGTACAGTTCAGTTTCAGACTCGGAAGTCGGAACCAATCAAGTACGGGGAAAGATCAACCTTACACACGTGCAACTTAAACGGATTGTCGTAAAGTCCAATTATTTTTGTATGGTTTAATTTCGATCGAATCAGATGTTAAACTTGATCAAATTTAGTTTGGGTGAGATGGATGCTTGAATCCTTCATGTATCTGTATTTGTTTTTTTTTTAACTCTGTATAGGATGCAAAAGTCCATAATCTTTAGGTTCATATACAGACTTTCGAGCCCGTTAGAATTAAATATAAGCATGTTTGGAGTCTAATTATAGTTATTTTTTAAAATATTTTTCATATCAATAATATTTTTTTATTTTTAAAAATTATTTTTAAGATCAGCACATCAAAATAATTTAAAAATATTAATAATATATTGATTTTAAAAAAAAAATAATTTTTTTCACAAATACTTTTTAAATGTATTACCAAACGGGCACCCTTGGAAAGTAGTTGTGATCGCTGCAGATACCAAGCTCATCTTCGAAACTGTTAATTATTGTAGGTTTTTATTATGTGCCTAGAGCAGCAAATGCAGCAGAGGTTTCACAGAATTGTACTTGTCTTGCTTAGATTTCACGTCTTTTGGGATGCTCCAATCAAATTTCAAAGCTAATTTTTATTTAATTAGGTGATAATTAAAATAAATGTTAGTAAAAGTTTAAAGAATTTAAATTCTAAAAAAGAAAATGTATTTTTTAGGTTAAAGTTGTATTTTTATTTACACTTTTTTTTTATCTTGATAAAGGATATTTTTTTATTAACAATGTAGTTTTTTAATAAAAAAATTAAGATAATTAAAATAAAAACTTGCAAGAATTTCAATAATTTAAATTAAGGACGAAGAAGTTCTATTTGACACACGAACTGACTTTTTTGTGGCTGAAAGTTGTTGGCCGGATTGTTTCCTGTATTCTCTCCCTTTCTATGTTACTTTCTCTCTTATCTCTCAAAATTCAAAGCCTGTAAAATTAATAAAAATAAAGTTTGAGGACTAAAATATAAAATTGTATAAATCAAATATGAAAAAACCAAAACCTTTAAGGATTAAATTGTACTTTCATACGCAAAAACATGGATTGCTTCTTTTCACAATATTTATTTCATGGTGAACAATATAAAACACTACGATTCCCCCAAATCCTTTTGTTTTGTTTATAATAATTAGCAATACGTGCGACCCTTCAACCTTGGAGTCTATTCTGTACAGAGATTCAGTTTCAGAGTTAAAGCAAACTAGCAATATATATAGACTTCGATAGTCATCTCGAATTTTGTTCCTTGTAGTCACCGCTTCGAAATGTTGGATGCAATTATGTTGAATTTTTTTTAGATTAACATGGATATCTGGCTCATTGTCCGTATCTCAACTAATTTTACAGGTCCTGAAGTTAACGATCATGTAAATCTTTAGTGGCCCCGAGATTTGTAGGACTCAAACTGGTAACCTGTAAATAACAAATTTAGAACCTGATTAGTTAAGTTATACCTCTCAGAGTTATCTAGCATGCACACATAAATATAGAAAAACCAGCTAGCGCAAAATATAAAAACAAAATAATTATAATGTACTTGCTGGAGAATTTTAGATGAAAATATGGAAATAGAAAACTTACAACAAAATTGATTCTATGATCATAACCGAACCTATAAAGCTTTAGAATTAGAAAGTAAACAGAATAAAAGGAGAGCTAAGGAGAGCAAAGGGACATCAAAACAAAGAAAAAAGACTTGCTATTTTTCCCTGTTCTGTTCTGAACAGTCCCCATTCATATTTACACAAGGAACCTAGGCTGTCAAAATTACTTCTGATTTAATATAATTGATTCTATAATTTTTTTTAATAATAAAAAAATGTTTAAGATATTAAACATGTGTTAAAAATGGTTTAGACATTAATCTAGATATTTAAAACTTTAATCTTGAGAAACTAATCATATAAGTATTGAATTTAACAGATTCAGTGAAGCTAGACATGCAATTATTCATGAGCAGTCAACAAACACAATTTTCTGAATTTAAATATTATTTTATAATTAATCCAAACCCAAGTGTAATCTTTCGATATAAAATACAATAACTTTTTGGTTTTAAAATTGTACGTGATTTTCTAATATTAATTTCTCATTAATTCATAATAAGTTCTAAACATATTAACGTTTTATGTGAAAAATCATGTTAAAAAATATTGTATTTATTTTGACTTTAAATATACTTATTAATCATGTTTTTAAACCAATTTTTCAAAATCTGAATGTCATTATACCTTTATAAGGCCTCCAAAGTCATCGACCTATATTTTTTCCAAGTGAAGTTTTTTTTGTTTTTATAATATTTTTCTCCGTGAAGTTGATCATTTTATGTTAAAAAAATTGTGGAAGTTGGCTACTTCTCACGGGAATCCACAACTAAGGCTCGGCAGTCCATACTTCGCAATGGAAGTCCACACCTGACCATAGGATCCCACGCCTTATCCTTGGAAGACCACACCCTCCCTTTCATTTGATGATTTCTTCGCCATGGAAGTCCACATCTAACAATGGGATCTCACACCTTATCCTTGGAAGACCATACGCTCCCTTTCTTTTGGTGATTTCTTCGCAGCGGACAATGGGATCCCACACCTTATCCTTGGAAGTCCACATCTGACAAGAATTTTCCACACTTCACACGATACAGAACCCACTTGGAGAAAGTGTATATTTTTTTATGTAATACATTTTAGAAAAAACTTGTATAGAAATCGTGTAGATTACACGTATGTTAATAATAGTATGCGCCAAGGACTTTAGATTGTCTTGAATCTGAGTTGTTGCTATGTGATCCTTGAATCTGACTTTCAAGAAGATATTTGGTAAGTTGTACTGAATGTTTCTGTTCCACCCACAATTCTCTTCGATTCTTGATATTCAGACCCTTATACGTCAAGATTGGTCTTAATTATTCCATTAATCTATGTTTCTCGTGAAGCAAATGTTTATGCTGATTATTAATTTGCCAGATCTCCTTCTTGCTATCTTTGCATATGCTTCTGGTGTTGCTCGGTCAATAGTTTGGTTTCTTTTATTTTATTTTCTATACCCAAAAATCGAAAAAAGAGAGTGAAACTATTAAACCGAAATGTCCAAATCCAGGTACCGAACGCTATAACTAACATGTATAAATTACAACCAGTAGAATCGCATCTTAAAAGCCAGCGGTCCAGTCCATCTCAACATTAGCATCCCTTTGAAAAAAAATATCAAAACGTTTTAGCTCACAAAATGATGACTTATGGGGTTTGCGTCATCTCTTGCAAATGCGGTTCACAAATTCCCTCGAGTTTTCAATCAGCGGTCCATTTTTCACATCGAGCGCACTACGTTTGATACGTGATGTGCGAACTCAAGTGTAGACTGTATTCTTTCACGCCCAGACATTATATCATGTGGTTCGCTGAACCCGGGCTGTCCAGCCCGACAAAATAACAATCCTAGGTGAAAGGTTCTTTGTAATCCCTTGTAGACTCAATACTGAACCAATCACACATATCTTGAAGCCTACCGCTGCACCCAAAGTGTATTATTTTGGGGTAAAAAATGGTATACTTGTAACCAACCATGAAGATAGAGCATGCATACGTTAAATGAAGGCATGTTTTTTTAGTTATGTATCCTTTGAAAAATGGTTTTGTTATCATCATCAATAGTATAGAAAAGCTAGAACCCAAATAGTTTTTACATTGGCCCATTATTACTTTAGATCTATGTCTTCAAGTAGTCCAGAATTATAGATAACAAGCACATTAATTACTCTACTCTCTCGTTTGCATGGACACACAAATACAGGTTCAAGACTATATAATAAGCTCGGGTTATACTCTGTCCACACTATCCATGTGGTGAAATTCAAGGCGAGGTGAGACTCATAAGAAATACAAGCCTAAAGTCCTATGTGACATAGAGCTCCTCCGGCCAACTAGAGCTCAAGTGTAGATTGTATTCTTTCATGTTTGGACATGTCATGTAATTCACTATTTCACTGGATCTAGAGTAGACAATTCAACCTTAGTATAACCCTGGATGATCTAATAGGGATATTCATCTTCAAATTGGACATGGAGAGAAAAAAATGCCCCGAATTTTTTTATATTTTTAGATTATTTTAATGTATTAATATTAAAATTAATTTTTAAAAATTAAAAAATATATTATTTTAATATATTTTCAAATAAAAACACTTTAAAAACCATTTCAATCATATGAAAATTCATAAATTGCTAAAAATTGTTCAAAAATTAATTGGGTTTTGAAAATCAATCTGTTTAGGTGGCTGGAGTCTGGTTGAAGCTGCTGGATGGAAGTGGACAGTGGTGCTGTCAGCTGCTTGGTTGGTTCCGTTGGTGGGTGTCGGGTTGATGAGACGAGGCTGATGTCGAGTGCTGGGTTGGTTTTGTTGGGAGGGGCTGGTCTGGTTTTGTTGGGCAATCGCGGTGGAGGTGGTGGCGTCGGATGGTGAGGGAAAAGGGTGGAGACTAGTGGCTGCCGGTGGCTTTGGTGATGAGGGTGATGGGTTTCGGCCAAAATAGAGAGGAATGGGGTTGTTGATTTCGGTTGCCATTGGGTTGAGGAGGATAGCTGCTGCCAGAGGGAGTTGTTAAGGGCGGGTGCTTCTGCTGTCAGTTGCCATGTCCGTGGAGAAGAAGGGTGTTGACTATATGGGTGGTGGAAGCCGAGAGAGAGGGCTGTCATTTTGGTTGAAAATGGAAGGATGGAGCAGCGAGGAGGAGACACCTTGGGGCTGGTCTTGGCGTGGTTGACGCTGGTGTGGTGGCTGGTCTACCGTGACAGCGGTTTATGGGCTGTGATGGTGAAGTGTGAGGTTATGGCCGGCAATGATTAAAAAAAATGTGGAGAATTTTCTTAGTCTTTTGGGAGAAGGGATAGACCAGGGGGGGTTTGGGAATTTTTTGTTTTTTTTAAAAAAAATGGGAGAGAGAGGTCACGGGTTTTACTTTTTACTTGTTTTGGGGAGTGAGGAAGGATGTCGAGATGGGTTTCCTGCCTTGGCGGCACTGTTGCTGGTCGAGAGGGTGCAGACGATGGTCTTGGCCGGTCGAGAGGGCGGGGGACGGTTCTTTTGTTTTCAACGGTCATTATAAATTAAAATAATAAAATATAATTATTTTAAATATATAAATTTAACCATAATAAATATTAATAGTAAAATAATGTTTTTATATTTTATTTTGTTTTATTTATCTTTGACAATAAAATATTTAAACAAATATTTTATTTTTATTTTATGTTAGCCCTTTAACCTCATTATATTTTAAAATTATAATAATTATTATTTTAATTTGAGTAATAATTAACATCACTCATGACTCGGATCTTATTTTAAATTAATTATTTGAATTGAATTTTAAAACTATAATAATAATTATTTTTATTATTATATTAATTTGAATTAGCTCGACTCGTGACAAGTAATCTGAGTTTTGTTTAGAATCAACCGAGTTGAGTTTTAAAATTATAATAATTATTATTTTTATTAATATATGTCCTAGTTAGATAATTTTAAATTAAAAAATTTTTACATAAATATTTTAAAAATAAAAATATTATCTTTTGAGATAAGTTTTTTATGTACTTTCTTTTTTAAAAATAAATAAATTTATATCATTATTTTTATTTATTCAACTAAATACATTTATATTTGTACTACT
>Ga0307510_10002725_pt1 | contig 20214 bp, 18 predicted proteins | sample 12_EM_MG_FD_207224 | JGI IMG/M metagenome (GOLD analysis project Ga0307510, IMG submission 207224) | Populus trichocarpa ectomycorrhiza microbial communities from riparian zone in the Pacific Northwest, United States - 12_EM | ecosystem: Host-associated > Plants > Roots > Unclassified | place... | reverse complement strand
GCCCAGCGTCCGGAAGCTGGCCTGACGTATCTGGCCGGCCTGCTGCACAACTTCGGTTACCTGCTGCTGGCCCACGTGTTCCCGCCGCACTTCTCGCTGATCTGCCGCCACCTGGAGGTCAACCCGCACCTGTGCCACAGCTACATTGAGCAACACCTGCTCGGTATCAGCCGCGAACAGATCGGCTCGTGGCTGATGCGCTACTGGGACATGCCCGACGAACTGGCCACCGCCCTGCGCTTCCAGCACGACCCAAGCTACGACGGCGCCTACGCCGAATACCCGAACCTCGTCTGCCTGGCCGTGCGCCTGTTGCGCAGCCGCGGGATTGGCTCCGGCCCGGATGAAGACATTCCGGATGCGTTGCTGGAGCGCGTGGGGTTGACTCGCGACAAAGCCAACGACGTCGTCAGCAAAGTGCTTGAGGCCGAAGTCCTGCTGCGCGAACTGGCTTCGCAGTTCAGCCAGGCATAAACAAAACAGGCCCGCTCCCCAGGATTTAAATAGTCCCCTGTGGGAGCGAGCCTGCTCGCGAAAAATCCAACTCGGTCTCCCTGACCGCCCCTGATCGTTCCCATGCTCCGCGTGGGAATGCATCCCGTGACGCTCCGCGTCACCAAAGGCTCAAGCCTTAGGCTTAGCCTTCCTCGGCACCAAATACTTCATCAACCCCTGAAACCACATCACCAGCGCCGGGTTACCCTTCAGCTGGATCGACTTGTCCTGAATCCCCTGCATAAACGCCAACTGCTTGTTCTTCGCCTGCATCGTCGCAAAGCCATAACCGGCATCTTTAAACGCAATCGCAAACGCCGGCTCCGCCACCACGCCAGACTTGCTGGTGATGCGCTGATCCTTGACCACGAAATGCCGCGCCACTTTCCCATCCAGCGTCTGCAGCTGAAACACCAGATCCTTGTCACCCAACTGCTGCTGGAACGCAGGATTTGTCCGGCTGGCCTTACCCATCAACAAACCCATCATCCACAGAAGAAAACGAAATTTCATGCGCACAGCCTCAAAAGGAAAATGAACGGCCGAGGCAGTGTAAGGGATTCGGACGATAACGCCAGTATCTGACGCTGTTGGAAGAGGATGCTGACTATTCCCCGCACGATGACCGCCAAGTCACGATTCCGCAAGCAACGTCCTACACCTGTTGAAACACATCCCTGTAGGAGCTGGCGAAGCCTGCGATCTTTTGATCTTCCGGCCCGCGAATCTATGGGAAATTTCCTGCAAAGTGCGGTGCTGTCCATGAACTAGGCGAGTTGGCTGGCTATCGATAGGCTCTGTGTGTCGCCGCAGATTGGCGATACGGACGTGCAAGTCCGGTTGGAGTACACATTGGTTATGGCAATTCGCCGAGCGTTTTCCTATGCTCGCGGATCGTTATGGCGGCTGTGTATGGGAGGCCTTCGGGTCTGCCGGGTTACTCCACCGGTCTTGCACACCTATGCACAGCTGCCACCACTTTCGAAGTGCGAGCGAAACGGTGTCGGCTCCTTAAACTGGAGTAAGACCGAATGATCAAACCAACACCCAATCCCCCAGAAAACCCGGATATTTCGCCCTACGAATCTCTGGAATCAAAGAAATTTCACGAAGCCGCCGAGCGCGCCCTCGACCACCATTTCAAACCAGCCGTCGAACCACATCCCAAACGTGAAAACGGCCTCTTCAAACTCTCCCCCGGCACCGACGCCGAAGCCCTCATGGCCAACGCCTCCGAAGACCTCCTGTCCATCAGCGTCATCGCCTGCGACCTCGCCGACGACCTCCACGGCTCCCGCCGCTCGGTGGCACTGGCCCTGAGCAGAATGGCGGACGGGGTGAGATTGATGGTGGAAGGGACGCTCGACCAGATTGAAGTGCGAAGCGTGGCGGCCAAGCCGTAGCGAGATTTGCGGATGAAAAAAGGGGACGTTAAGTCCCCTTTCTGAATATTCCCTGCTTCACCACTGGCAACCTGTTTCAGATTTCGAATCCACGTTGTAATCGTTTTCAAACGAATACTTCTTTGCAGATTTGTAATTCGTATACGTCATCGCATCAACCCGGCCACCCTGAGTGACCATCTGATACTCACCTGTCAGTGCGCCATCAACTACTTCAACCCAAGTTGTCGTGTACTGGTAGGGCCGGCCATACACGAGTTCTTCTTGTTCAGTATTGCGATGAACCAGCCCAATAGCCTTTTTTGACTTGCTGTACTTGACGCCAGCACCGCTCCATTTGGCGACAGAGTCGTAATAGGTTCGGAATTCAAAATTTATGGGTTTGCCTTCGTAGGAGCGGAAGCAAAAAACCTCGGTCGTGACCTCGCTATGAGCCGACAGAGGAACAAAAACGAGCACCGCGGAAAACAATGCAGACGAAAATTTCAAACCGAACATTCCTTTAGCGGTTCATGGGTAATAAAAAACATGCTTTCAGCAACTCACCGAGCGCTGGTCACGCCTCGGGCGCCACAGCGCTGCGCTCAACCACCCTCGCCGGGATCTTCGAAGCCTTGCCCGCTTCCGACATACGCGTTGCGTATTGCTTGTACGCCGGCACCGCTCGCTCTTTATCGTTCATAGCCCAATAGCTATCTGCGAGATTCAGGTAAGCCACCGCCCGCTCTGGGTTGTGTGCAATTACCGCATTCAACAGTTCAATCGACTCAGCGTAGTAGCCCGCCTCGCCGAGCAGAAAACCGAGGTCGTTGGACCAGCCAGGATGCTGTCGGAAGTAGTACGTTCCGGTGATATAACTCTCCGGAGAGCAAGCGCCATGTGAGTCATCGCCCATCAGTGCCTCACTCATCACTCTTTTGAAAGAGCTGCTGTCACCCTTCCGATACGCCGCCAGCGCCGTATCCAGCAGGTCCGCCGAATAGACAGTCATGAGTTTTTTATAACCGCCCTGAGGTCCGCTAATGTTCGCGGCGCGCAGCTTTTGAAGAGCCTCGAACCCATCGAAGGACGCCAGAGTGATAGAGCCCAATGTCCGCACCGGCAACTCCGCCACGCTGATGAGCGAGCGATCGCAATACTCGTTGTTAACCAACTGCAATATTTGCTTTAGCTCAAACTGCCTTGAACTTCTATTGAAAGCGAACAACAGGTTGAAGTTGTAAACCGCGTTATCTTCTTCGCTAGTTACCAGCGCGATGTAATCCCCAGCCTCAACGAACGGCTGCTTGACCACAGCTTCCTCAGCCTGCGGATCAATGACAGTCATGACGCCAGGGCGACCTTTGAGTACATGGACGCTGAAGCCCCCCTGAAGCGCAGACGAGTACTGACTCTTGATCAGAGGCAGCGCCTTCGACGTATCGAGCAAAATGTCCTCGTCACGCGCTTGTTCCGGCGCAATCAACAATCGGTTAGAAACTTCGTCCGCATCACCCGCCAGCACAAACACCTTTTGCCGTGATGCATCACCCAGCAAGCTAGCCGGAATTTCCTTCAGGACTTGTGGGGCAGCGAGTGCGCATGAAGTGGTTAGCAGCCCAAGGCTCAACACGATAAAGCGGAAGAACATATTCACTGTCTCAGTCCCTGAATTTCAGATCGCTCAACGACGCGTTGCGGAATCTTCTGCGCTTTACCGGCGGCACTCATCGCGTCGCGGTACTCGCGGTAATAACGCTGCGCTTCTTCTTGGCGATCAAGTCGCCATAGCGAATCAGCCATGTTCAGCATCAGCACTGTGCGCTTGCCGACAGCTTCAACGCCTCGATAAAACTTCAGCGCCAACTCATCGTTGCCGCCCTCGGCCAAGTAGAAACCGAGGTCGTTGTAAGCCTGAACATTTTGCGCCGGGGGATGACAGGCCATGTAGGATTCCGGGCTTAAAAAGCTCAGGCTCCATTCGATGGACTCTGCTCGGGACTGTACCGGCTCGATACTCGAAGCATATTTCAGCAGGTCCTTGGGTGACTTAGTCTCCAAGACAGGATTGAGCACCCCGCCCTCTTCGGAAACCCATTGCTTGCCTACCCATTTTCCCTCACAAAACCGCTCGTAACTCTCAGCAAGCACGCAACCGGTTTCCATCGAGATCACATCGCAATGCCCTTGTGATGTCGCTATTTCCTCACCGTTCTCACCTATGACTACGCCGTACTCCACCGCAGTCGCCAGTAGAAATTTTTTGTCAGGGCTGAGCCATTCAGGATAAGCCTGGGCACCAATGCCGGCATGAAACAACGGGAACGTTTTTCCATTCGCGTTGAACCAGGCAGTGGTAGATTCCACGACGGGTGATGTCCATTTTTTTGCCTGGAACGTAACTGTGTTTCCGGCGGCTCCCACTATTGGCGGGTCAACGGCAAAGACATTGGTAGCGCTGAACAAACTGCCGATCATCAACACCCACTTAAGGCTGGCCATAGACGATCCTCTTCACCGCCGGGCTTTCTGACATTAACTGTCTCTTCGTAACGCCATAGGCCTTGATCAACTCTTCCCGAGATCCCTTCGAGCCAAAAGAGCGTTGGTTATTATCGAAGCTGTATTGCTCCAATCGCCCTGCTGTCGAGTAATACCCATGCCACTCCGCGCAGGCACCACAACCGCCATATCCGCCTATCGAAACAAGACTGCCCTTGGTGCCTTCCACGCAATCCATCGCCACAACAACATTGCTCAACATTTTCGTCTTCGCACCGTCGGAAGTGAGTTGTGAAACTTTGCTGATATCGCGTCGAAGCACCTTACTACCGATGTTGATGGTCTGGTCGGAGCAAACCGGGATGACGTGGGTTTGCGCACCATCCACCGTCACCGATCGGCAGGACGACACCAACACCACTTCAACACCGCCGCACTGCATGACATCGCGCTGGGTAAAGGCGTCCGAAGGCGCGGCGAGAGCTGGCAGAGAGAGCAGCAGCGAAAGACTGCCCGCGAGAAGACGGCTCATCCACTCACTCCTCATCCATCGGCGACGATTCCACGTCGGTCATGCTTAGCAGCCGAAACTCATTGTTCACAAACTCGTAGTAACGATCCCGGTTACCGCTTTCCAACGCGTTCCCTTGGGCGTCCTCTTCACCGTCGAGCGTGATGCCGGACACGATAATCAAACGACTATCGGGCTGGTAAACCATGCCGACGGTGCTGCCGTCGTAAGCATTCGGCAGACCGCCAACCACTTCACCGGTCTGGGCATCCAGCACTTCGCCGCAAATCGCGCTGCCGCCACAGCCGAACCTGTGCAGGATGTAATGGCCGGCGAAGTTGACCTTGCCTTTCAGGGCTTGCACCCGTGCCTGATCCATCATTGGGCTGCTGTTTTCTTGCGGCACCAACTTATGGCTGGGGCCGGTGAAAACTGGCGTGACGGTGTAATCCTTGAAGGCTGGATCGGCAGCGAATGCCATGGACGCGGCAGCCAATATCAAGCTGCCGAGAACAATCGAAAATCCTTTCACGTAGTAACTCCGTAAATGCAGTGGGGACCGTCGGCTTACTCAGCCTGCCCTTCATAACGCTGTGTCTGCGGGTCGAATTGCCACAGATGTGGCCGGGTCATGGCCTTTTCACCCTTGTAGCGAATCCGCCCGCGCCTGTCCCTGATGTAGGAGTAGATCTCGATGTCCTTGAACTCACCTCCCCCCTTGGGTGGGCCGTCCAGAACTTTGACCCCGGCGAAGTAATCGCCGCCCGAATACCTCAAATAACCACGGCACTGGATCAGGAAGGCAAATGTGCTATCCATTGATGAGCCAATGCCGACGCGGGAATTGAAGATGAAGTCTTCGATGCCATCGCCATTTAGATCGCCGCGAAAAACCACGTGGCCCGGTTCGATAGAAAATTCTTTTCCATCGAGACTGGAAAGTATGTCTTCCGGATGTTCACTGCTCTGCGACCATTGCGATAAGAAATATTTTGAGTCAGCTTCCTGATTGCAAACATCTGCCGCCGTAACCGCTATCGGCAACCAGCTCGCACATAACACCAGCAATCGTTTCACTTCCTATCCTTCGATTTGATCAACTCCAACTCGCCATCCCGATACAACACCTCACACCCCACCCACGCCGGATCCACCTGCGGCATCACCGCCGACGGCTTGCGCAATTCCCGCAACAACGTCGAGCCATGCGACAAGCGTCCGCCCATCCGCGCAATCACTGCCCGCGCCGTCTGGTAATGCGCGTGCCGCCCCGGATCGAGGGTGTCTTCGAGCAGGATGTCGGCGCCGAGGATGCCTTGCACCTGCCCCGGATAAATCATGAACCCGGTCGCCTGCTCCGCACCTTCGCGACCGTCCTGCCAAAAGCTGCCATCGCGGGTGCGCACATCGGGGTGCGGTGCAAACCAATGTTCGCGATCCGACAGTGGCATGGCGTGGTGCAGACGGAAGAAGATGCGCATGAGGTTGTCGCGATACCACTCTCGTACTTGCAGGTAGTAGCCGCGCAAGCCCGGCAGGCCGCTCGAATGCGCGAGACGGATCAGCCCTGGCCATTGCGGGAATGGCTGCAGCGGCAGATCGCTCGACGCGGGCCGAGGCGTAGCAGGATCGGTTTCCCACGGCAATCGATGCGGACTGTTTTCAAGGTTGTCGTAAGCGGTCGGCGGGCGGCCCAGCCAATCACCGCCGCTGCTGGCCAGCGCCGTGGCGATGCACAGATTGCCTTGCACCACGAACACGTAAAACCGGGTGAACCAGTCCGCGAGTTGTTGGCCATCGGCAGCTTGGGCGACGAGTTCGGCCAGCTCTCGATCGAAACGCTGCAAACCATTTTCAAGGTTCAGCAAATGCCCGCGAGCCTTGCGTTGCATACGCAAAAACAGCGGCAACGAACGCAGCATCTTCAGCGGTTGCCATGGCAAATGCGGAGTCGCGCCACCGACTTCACCGGCGTAGTTCGCGGCGCTGATGCCCCAGTCGGCCAGCCGGGCGAGAAACAGATCATTGTTGATGTAGGACGCGCCGCCGAAGACGGCGGTGAACGGCTCGTTATCCTGCAGCACCCGCGCATCCCAACGCGCCATGATCGCCGGAATACTCGCGGCGGCTCGGCGCTGGGCGTATTCCACCAACACGCTCGGTTGCGGCGGCAGGATCTCGGCGATATTGGCGGCGGTCAGGTGGCGGCGCCAGCCGTAATCGCTGATCGGCCGGTATTGCAGCAGCCACAGTTGTGAGCCGTCCCAGGCCCATTCGACGTCGCCGGGCACGTAGTGGAACACGCGCAGTACGTCTTGCAAAAAGCGCCACAGCAGGTCTTCGGTCAAGCCGTGGGATGGAGTGAACGTGCCGCTGCGCCACGCATCGCCGAGCCGCGAAAGCGTTGCCCGTGAGGGGCTGACGTGACCGTCGGCGAGCGATTCGAGATGACCTTCAACCCACTCCAGCTCCACCGACAGATGCCGCACGAAGGCGATCCCGGAAACTACCGGGGTGATGAAGCGCTGCACCACCACTTCCTCGACGCCTTCGGCCGTCAGTTCGGCAATGCGTTTCGGCACATTGGCGGACGGCTCGCGCAGATAGGTGGTGCTCAAACCGGCATTCGCCGAGTCGGCCTGATCCTCGCCGTAACTGGAGGAGCGCACCGCCCAGGTCACATCAGGTTGGGCGGCGAGAAATGCCGGCAGGCGCGGATCGCTGCAATCGTTGAGCGTCAGCGCTGCCGGCACCGCTTGCCGGGCCAGTTCGGCCAGGCGCAAACGCCCGCCCTTGGTGTGGGCGACAAACCCGCGCTCGCCCGACTCCAGCCACTGCGCGAATTCGGCGGGCGAGTCGATCCACGGGTAATGACCCCAACCAGATTTGAGGCTGATGGTCAGATCAGCGCGCGCAAGAATCGCCGACCACGCCGCCGCTTGCTCGATTCCGAGCACAGCGTCCTGATCGCCCCAAACCAGCTCGACTGGATCGGTGATCCACTCCAGCAGCGGCAGCGCAGTGTCGGCGCGAATCAGATCCCAGTGCGGCACAAACGCACGGCAGCGCGCATAACCGGCGCCCATGCGCTGGTACTGCTCGGGCGTCCAAGTCTGGTTGGAAAACTTGCGCGCGAACAGCGTGGGTTTGTTCGACAGCAGCCAGTGGATGGTCTTGCGGATCGGCAGCGGTGACATCAGCGCCGGCAATCGACGCTGCCACAAAAACGCACCGACCGGCGCCAACAAAACGCTGCGGGAAAAGTGCCCGGGACGACGTTGCAACGCATGCAACACCAGCAAGGCATTGACCCCGACCGCCATGATCGCGCTGCCCTTCTGCGTCATCGCCAACAAGGTCTGCGCGTAGTCCGCCAGATCCTCGCAGGGTGGCAGCGGATTGGCGCCGAAGCCCGGCAACTCCAGCGGCACCACGTTGTAGCGCTGAAAGTGCGGCAGCGCGTCGTCCCACCAATCGGCAGCGCTGCCGTTGCCGGCCAGCAGGTACATCAACGGCTTGCTCATGAGCGATCCTCAGGTCAGATCGCGCAGAGCGGCGTCGAGGGTTGAATAGCGGAATGTGTAGCCTGCCTCAGTCAAACGCTGCGGCACCACGCGCTGACCGTCGAAGAACAACTGCGCCATCTCCCCCGCCATTGCACGCACTGGCGCGGCGGGAATGTGCAACCACACCGGACGCTTGAGGACCTTGCCGGCCTGCCCGGCAAACGCCGCCTGACTGACCGTTTCGGGCGCGACCATGTTGTAGGTGCCACGCAGAGTGTCGTCGTTGAACGCCCGCGCGATCACCTGAAGCACATCGTCGCGATGCACCCAGGTCATGATTTGTCGACCGTCGCCCATGCGCCCGCCGAAACCCAAGCGGAACGGCAGCAGCAACGGCGTCAACGCACCGCCCAAGCCAAAGACCACGCCAAGACGCAGCACCACCTGACGCACGCCAAACTCAGTGGCTGGTTGCGCGGCGGCTTCCCAACGCGCGCAGAGTTCGGCCATGAAACCGTCGCCCTTGCTGGCGTGTTCGTCGAGGCTTTCGCTGGCATCGCGTACGCCGTAGTAGCCGATGGCTGAGGCTTGAATCCACAGAGCTGGTTTGTGCTTGGTGTTCTTCAACCAGGTCATCAACGCTTCGGTGGTGCCGACTCGGCTGGCGAGCAGTTGCGCCTGACGCTTGGGAGTCCAGCGTGGGCCGGCGACGGGGGCGCCGGCGAGATTGATGATTACGTCGAAGGCTTCGTCGTGGCTGAGTTCGCTGAGCGAATGTACGCAGCGGACGCGGCCGTTGAATAGATTGGCCGCGTTCAACGGATCGCGTGTCAGGACGCTGACCGAGTGGCCCGCGTCGAGTAATTGATTGACCAAGGCTTCGCCGATAAAACCGGTGCCGCCGGTGATTAGCACTCTTTTGTAGGCGCCATCGGAAAACGGGTTGGATTGGCTCGGTGCCTTTACTGAAGGGGATTTTCGGCGGTCATGCCGATACAACCAGAACAGCGGCGGCAACAACACCAGCAACGCAAAACCGTCGAGCCATAGGTGCGACCAAACCTGCTGTTGCGCTGAAAGCCACATGTCCTGCGGCGCCCATAACAGGATGCCGGCGCTCAACCAGCCCCAGACTGCCGGAGTTTTCAAGCGATTGCCCAAGTGCACCAGCGCGAGCATGTACAACGAATAGCTTTGCAACGTCGCGCCGAACAGCGCAAGCCACCAGACCTGTTGTTCGTGGCCGGCGGCGGGCACCGGGTCGGCGCCCCAGAACGCGAGTTCGAGAACTTGCAGATAGCCGTTGAGTAAACCGGAATGCCCGGCCCAGGTCAGGGTGAGACCGGCGAGAATGTGCACGATTGCGGCGGCGTATAGCCAGAGCACTAACGCGGGGCGAAGGGAGTTCGAGGGGGCTGGCATTCCGTGTCCTGAGCGCATTCCTTGGGGGTGAGGAGTTTAAAGGAAAATCGCGGTCGTCAGATGCTCAAAAACTAAACGTTTTACCGGACGGATTCAGACTCAACGACTGCGAAAACGCATCAGACATGACCCGGCATTTCAGATGCAGTGACTGGCCTTGATCGGCTCAGCGCCTTGTGTTCCCAATCGCCCCACGTTGAAGATGCCCAACTGATTACCTTTGTCAGCCGCCATTTGATAACAGGCTAGCGCCCGCGACATATCCTTCGTTCCAAGCTCGCCACCTTCAAAGGTCGAGGCCAGATAATTCATCGCGTCAGTGGAACCCATGGTGATCGCCCGAATGACCTGCTCTTTCGCCTGCTCGGGATGGAGGCAAGGGCCGTTATAGTCGGTGGAGTTTCCGACACAAAAAAACGTGGCATAGGCCAGCGCGCCACTCGGTATTTTCGAGGCCGCTTTGAACAGCGCCTCTACTTTGCTGGTTTCCAACTGGGATGCCATTTGAGAAAGACTCAGGCTTGCCGCCGAAAGACTTGCCTCTGCATCACCTGACTCCGCAGCACATACATAATTTTCTAGGGACGCTTCAACCAGTTCCACCGTTAGAGGGTATTGCTCAAGCAACCCAAGCCCACCTAAAGCTTCAGCACGCTGATCACAGAAGTTCTCGGCGCGGCTCATTCCTGGATTACGTGTTGCGACAAGATCCTTCTCACTGATCGACCAATCCTCAATCCCCTCAAGCACCCAGCACGCCTGACGAGAGAAGTTGAAGATTTTCACATTGCTGTTACCTGCCCTCTTATCCACCACATTGACGTGACTGTCATCGACCTCTTCGATTTCGACTCCAAGTGTCTTGCCGGGCGTGATTGCAGCCATCAGCGGATAGTTGAAAGTAGCTCCACTGACTCCCGAGGTCGAAGGCTCAAAGGTACTACGTTCCTTTCCCGCCACCGGTTTCAACACCAGCGACTTGACCGTCATCGCCGTGAGACGGCGTTGTGATTCGCTGTTGGCGGAAAACGCTGTCAGGAAAGGCGCGAACTCCTCCGAGGGGCAAGCGTCGCTGGTAGGAGCCGTCGAAGCGTTCTTGTCGGATGAAAGTACAGGGACGATCTTGTCCAGATACGCCGAGCGCTCGCGACTCATTCTGGCGATGCACGAGTTAACCGCGAACACATGCGCAGGCATCCCCGCCTCGATCTCGAACGCTTCCAAAGGGCAGTTCGCATCTCGCAACTTCAACCACGCACGTTGCGACTCTTTAACCTTCGCCGCGTATTCCGCGCCCAATGCCGGATCTGCTCGATAGTCAGACTCAAGTCGCGTCATTAGCTGCTTGTAGCTGAAATTCAACTGCGTATCGGCAGCCTTCTTCGCCGCCTCCGAGCAGGGCACCATTTCCAGGCTTGAGGTGACATGGCTGCAGTCATCCTGCGCATAGACAGATGAAAGCGGCAGCAGTGCGGCCAGCAGGGTTAAAACAAAACGGTTCACTGTGTTCATCCTTGAGTCATTCAGGTTTTGCGTTTGGTGAATCGGGTGATGCATTGCTTGGGTATGTTCATTTCCCAGTAGGTGCTGAGCAACGCTTTACGCTTTTTGTCGACGCGCAGGTTAACGAAGCCATCGCCGCAGTCCGGCTGCAACTCTTCGAACGTGCCGGTTTTGGCTTGGTAAATGAATACCCGGTAGTAGTGGTAAGTGCCCATGCCGTCATCGAGTTGCCAGATCGCGAAATCCTTGGCGCCGTCGAAATTGAAATCGTCGAACTGCATGTGGAGTTCATTCTCGGCTTCAAAATCGATTGTCCGCGACTCGCTTTGCGTTTCGCTTTTAACCGCGATGTTCAGCTTGGAGCCTTCGAGAACCAGCGTTGCTTCAACGCCTTGGGTTGGGCTGAACGTAGCGATTTCGGCTAGCGACGGGATCGTCCACAGCAGGCCCAGCAGTGATAACGCTAAAGTTTTGAAATGCATGTACTCGCCCTATTCCCATTTGCATCCGGACTCCGGAGAGGAGTCGATGCCGGTATTGATTCCGAAGCTGTACACCTTGCCGCTGGACTGCTTTGTGTAAGACATCGAGACGATCTGTGAGCCTTGAGTTATCAACTCATAAGTGCCCGTGACCTTCAAACGCTTTACTTCACTGCTTGTTCTTGTCCGGAGCCATAGCCAATTGACGCGCTCGCTCTATCGTCGCGCGGATCAAGCAGGAGTTCGACCATTCCCCAAACACCGATTTATACGATTTCGCCTCAGGCAGACACTCCGCATCGCGAAACTTCATCCAGGCTCTTTGGGTTTCTCTCAGCTCTTTCTGTGCTTTTTCGTCCAACCGCTCCATGCGCTCCCGGTAAACCAGGTTGAGCAGTGCATCCGTATCCGTCACGACCAGATCAAGCGTCCCACTCGGCAAAGTTGGCCACACAACGTCCGCCAATGCCTGCTTGGTTTCGTTGTTCCAATTGTAGAAACCGTTCTCTTCAACTTTCAGCCGGGCAGACCGCCCATAATGATTGGTCGGATCGCTCTCGCTGACTTCCGATTGGTAAACAATTTCCAGATAGATCGGGTCACTTGAGCGCTGAGGATCATTCAGAAGCGTTTGCCGAACAATGGCGCGTTGCTTTTTGCTCTCGGTTATTTCAATCGAAAAGCAAGGATCCGGGCCGGGACGGTCAGACGATTTCACCCTCGCCAGACAATCTTTACGAAGGGCCATGGATGGAGCATCCGGCCCCCATCCTACGTCTACAACCCTCACGAGCAGTCGTATTTCCGGATCTTTGGAAAAATCCGCCTGAAGCACCGTTGCGATCATCGTGCCTTCCGCATGGGCGAGGGACGATAGCAAGGACAGTAAAAAAACGACGCCGAATCTGAAAATCTTCATTCCCTGATTTCCTTGAAAAACTATAAAAGTCTGCAATTCATACGATCTGAATTTGACCCACTCAACCTCAGAATCAGATACAGGTGTCCTGCTGTAAGACCCTTCCATTTTCTGACGCAAACGCTTAAACAGAACTTACGATCCTCCGATCTTCTGCTAAACGGATGTCATGTTCGTCGGACATTTCCCGCAAGACGCCGAGCCATCCATGAACTATCCACCCCTCGCTTTCACCGCTAACCTTGATTTGTCACCGCAAAAAACGGTGACACGGACGTGCAAGTCCGGGTAAAAGACGACGCGCAACGTCATTGGTCGCTGATCAGGCATATCCCTGCTCGCGGTACCGACTGTATGGCGGCTGTGCGTGGGAGATCCTTCTGTCGAGAGCGATCTGCCGGGTCCGTCTGCCCGGTCTTGCACACCTGCGCACAGCTGCCACCTTAATTTGCGTGCAAGCGAACGGTGGTGGCTCCTCATATACAGACGGAGATACATCCATGTTCAAAGTGACGCCCAACCCGCCAGTCAACACTGGTGCCCCCGCCGAAGAATCCCTCGACACTGCGACGCTCGACAAAGAAGCCGCCGACCGCGCCTTCGCTAACTACTTCCCGCCTACCAACGACAAACAGTCCAAACGCCGTAAAGGCAGACTCTTCACCATCTCCAATGACATCGACTCGGAAGCCCTCCTGGCCAACGCCTCCGAAGACATGCTGTCCATCAGCGCCATCGCTGCCAAATTAGCGGACGACGTCGAAGGCTCAAACCGCTCGGTAGCGCTAGCCCTTAGCCGAATTGCCGATGGTGCGCAGATCATGGTGGAACGTGCTTTGGATGATCTGGAAGACCTGATTGCAGGAAAGGCCGCGAAAGCGTAAGGAGTGTGACCGGGACGGATTAGAAAACTAACCCGTCCCCTACTTTGCGCTGTCTTCTCACTTTCATTCGTTACTATCTCGATTCACCTTCATACAGCTTCGTTTCCGGATTAAAGCGCCAAATATGAGGGGTAGTTAACGGCTTACCATCTCTGTGCATAATTTGATCTTGCTTATCCCTGTTATAAGAGTAGATTTTAATATCTCTAAACAGACTATCTTTTGGATGAGTATCGAGAACCTTCACATCAGCAAAATACTCACCACCAACGTTTCTTAAAAAGCCACGACATTGAATTAGAAATTCATAAATAAAATCACCGCTCGACCCGGCACTTGAATATGAAAGAAAAATAAAATCTTTCACTCCGTCACCATTGATATCTTCACTAGTGACGACCTTTCCTTCCTCAATTGAAAATTTTTCATCTTCAATTCGAGAAAGCAAATCAAAATCACGTACACCTTCCGTCCACTGGGATAAAAAATATTTAGCACCATCTGCCGGAGCACATACATCTATAGGGGCAGCGTTGACCGTAGCCGCAAAAAATGCAAGCAACAAAAAAAATCTCATATCAATTCTCCATAATGAATGTGTGACGCCCAGTTCTAACGGCACCTTGAACTTGACCGGAACCATAAACTATGGCCCCAGTGATCGTATTATTCAAAGCTACTAAAGCATTAAATAATTTTGTTGTCAGTGCCGATTCATGTGCCGCCCCCCAGCTAGCAATCGGGAGTTGCCAATTCACCCCTCCCGACGTGTTTATCGTGTTTTGAAGGACATGGCGAAGCTGATTGTATTGTGGTACACCAACGATGTGTGAAGGTCGCCAAACATGCCAACGCAAAAGTATGGCCACTGCCTTCTCCGAGGTATAGATAGTCCCTATAGTACTATTGACGACCACACCGCCAACACTGAAGCTAATCGGGTCAGTCAGTATTTCCCTTAGTCTTAGTTTGGCCATAGACCACATTGCTGCTCTATAACCAGGAATTGTGCGCGCAGCCATACTCAATCGATAAAACCAATGCCACGTTTTCAAATAATGCGCCTCGTCTTTCGAGTCGCCTAATTCTGTAAACTCACTGTCGGAATGAGTTGCTTGCGAAACAGCGTAACTATCATTTGCGAGTTTGACCCAAGCCGCATAGGTCATTAGATCCTCGTTATACAAACCCGGACTATTCCATGCCTTCGTTGGATATAAACCAAAATTACCAAAAACCTTTTTAAAAATTTCAGGCTCACGATTATTCAGATAGGCCATAAATCCAGGAAGCTCACCTTTCCCATATGCATTTATATTTGGAATTGTTGAATATAGCCCCATAGTCCAATGGCAAGGCCCGCCAGAAATAAGAGCATTATCCCAAGCGTTTAGTACGTCAAATCGACCAAAACATTCTGCTTCCGCAACCACCCTTATCGTCCGATATGTTGAAAGGGCTGGACTATTTAGTTGCGCTGGGTTAGCGGGGGCACCGGTTATTTTCTCAACTGTCATTTCAGTCTGGGAGGACCAACTATGCGTTTTCCCCGCATTAGGTCCACCATAGGTTCCGGTCTGATAGTAACCAACTGCATGATATTCTGTTTGAGCACGACCATCAGGAAACGCAAAGTAACTACTGAAATCCCTGAATACAACTCTTGGGCCGCCCTCAGTAAAACTATCATGAGCCCAAATATTACAACCCTTTTGAGCCAACTCGGTCCTATTTCCAGCCGTTATCTTCCAAGCTTCAAAAACAACTGGACACCGATAGTCGTTATCGAGCCAGTGTTCTATCGCCACTCTGGTCTTTTCATTCACGACACCGCTTACAGGACCAACATACTTTGCAGAGTTAGCTATAGACTGAAGACTATCAACATAATAAGTTACAGGACCTACAGTTGACCCGCTAACAACCGGAGCTTTTCCAGCTTTGGCTACAACACCCGCCGAGCCGTCATAGTAAACATCCAAGTTATTTATCCGCACGGGGGAACCAGCCTGATCTAGCAGCAGCTGCCCCTTTTTTTCAGCTCTAACACATGCAACCTGTGCCATTGAAGCATATATCTGAAATTCTCGAACGGCCCACTCGGTCCTAGTATCAAACTCCCCAGTAGGTTTGCCTAGTACAGAGAACCCTAGACCAATCAAGTCCTCCTGAAGCTTTCTTACATGCTCTGGCACTGCTAAGGCCGCGCTATTCCCCGAAGCTGCACCAGCTGTTTCAGCATTAGTAATAGCAACTGGTGGGTTATCAACACCTCCCCAACGTGGAGGTGTGTTCTGCGCAGGTTTTCCGTCATGATCCTTTTTACGGAGATCAAAATTGCCGTAAATCATTGCTCATTCCCTTATGCAATATGCTGTTCTTCGAGACGCTTGATATCGCTGGAAGAAAGATAATCTTTGTCTGCCAACTCACAAGAACGGTGGAAACAACGAGTGGCATGCTTCGTTTTCGGGCCATTTTCACCGTCGATTTCCCCATCATAGAACCCAAGATTTTTAAGGCGGGACTGAAGCCCTTTCACGTCCGAGGCTTCCGACTGAGCTTTCAAGTCCAACTCCCATACCCATGGCTGAGATTCTGCGCCAAAAGGATAAAAAGTAAGCTTGCCCTTCTTCGCATCGGGCGGAACTGGCTGGTCAACAAACCCTTCACTAGAAGTTGTGCCTTTGTAGGTCACTCCATCCACTTCCAGCGTATAGGGCTGTCCAGCAATACCTTTTTTGTCATAGGGACGTTTCATCTGAATACGGAAGCTCTTTTTCTCCGATGCTGGCGGAGTAGATGCCGGCGCATTCAACAACGCCTGATCCATCAAACTCCCCGCCTTATCCTTATCCGCCGCCCCCGGCAGCACCGGCGGTTTAATCCCGATCCCGGTGCCGGAACCAGCCGAGCCACCGGCATTGATCTTGATCACCGGCCCAACCACCGTCACCCCACCGCCATCCAGCTTGATAAAGCTCCCACCCCCAAGAATGGTCAGCTCCGTCCCGGCCTCAATAACAATCTTGTCCCCAGCCTTGAGGTGAATCTCTTTCCCCACGCTGGTCAGTTGCGCAGTCCCCAGCTTCACATGCTGGTTCTGCCCAACCGTGAGGTGATCATCCAGCTTCGCTTCAATCTTGCGGTCGCTGATAGTGGTGCGGTGTTCTTCGGCCTTCAGCTCGGTGTAGGTGTTCTTAACCACGGTGTCGTGACGCTCATTCCCGACCCGAATCTTCTGATCGTGCTCAACGTTCTCATCCCAGTCGCGCTGCGCATGAATGTAGATCTGCTCCGCACCTTTCTTGTCTTCGATGCGCAGTTCGTTATACCCACCGCCACCCGGTGAGCTAAGCGTTTTGAACACGCTGCGAGTCTTGTTCGCCGGCAGTGCGTACGGCACCGGGTTTTCCTTGTGGTACAGGCAGCCGGTCACCAGCGGTTGGTCGGGGTCGCCTTCGAGGAAGGTGACGAGGACTTCCATGCCGATGCGCGGGATGCTGATGGCGCCGTAGCGGTCGCCGGCCCAGGAGCTGGAGACGCGCAGCCAGCAGCTGGTTTTGTCGTCGGCGAGGCCTTCGCGGTCCCAGTGGAACTGGACTTTGATGCGGCCGTATTGGTCGCAGTGGATTTCTTCGCCTTTAGGGCCGGTGACCATGGCGGTCTGGCTGCCGAGGACGCGCGGTTTCGGGTGTTCGAGCGCCGGGCGGTAGAACACGTCCCACGGGGTGGCGAGGAAGGTGTTGCGGTAGCCTTGGTGGAAGTCGTCCTTGTTGTCGGTGGTGTCGCTGGTCACGCCTTCTTCGAGGACTTGCGGCTGCTTGCCTTCGTGAAAGATTTCGGTGAGCAGCCACAGGTCGTTCCACTCGCTGCGCGGGTGGTCGGACATGGCCATGAAGTGGCCGCTGACCAGTTTGGTCTGGTCGCCACGACCTTCGGCCTGACGATAGTCGGCGCGGTGGCGTTCGAGGGCGCGCTGGCTGAGGAATTTGCCACGGGCGCGGTCGATGAAGCGGCCGGGGTAGTCGTAGTCTTCGAGATCCGGCTCGGTGCTCTCGCCTTCAGGTTTGTAGGCGGCTTCCATTTGCAGGCGTGGTTTTTCGAAGTCGTAGTCGCGGCGTGTGGTGCGGCTGGTGCGGGTTTCCAGGCGCAGTTTGAAGCCTTTGATCACCGGTTCTTCGGCGACCATGCCGCTGCCCTGCACGTACGCGGTCGGCTGGCCGAGATCGGGGAACACGGTCTGGTCGTCGCCGAACACCAGCAGATGGCCTTTGTCGCTGTGCTGGAAGTGATAGTGAATCCCCTCCTCCTCGCACAGGCGCTGGACGAAGTGCAGGTCGGTTTCGTCGTACTGCACGCAATAGTCGCGATCCGGGCACGGCTGGCTCAACTGGAAGCTGTAGGCGTTGCCCTTGATGCCGTGCTCTTCGAGGATCAGCGCGATGATTTTCGGCGCCGACATCTGCTGGTAGATGCGCTGGTTGGTGCGGTGATGCAGGTATTGCAGTTGCGGCACCATCGACACTTTGTAGCGGGTCAGGCGCTTGCCGGCATCGCCTTGGGCGACTCGGTAGATCTGGCCGTGGATGCCCGAGCCTTGTGGATCGAACGCGAGAAACGCCTGCTTGTGCAGCAGTTGCTCAAGGTCCAGATCCGGGTTTTCGCTGACCAGTTCGAGGTCGAAGCGATACGGCTGGCTGATGCCTTCGGTGCCGGTGAACGACAGCACTTGCAGGTCGCCGACGTAGTCTTCGACCTTGAGGCTGAAGTGGGTTTCGTTAGCTGGGTTGAACATAAAGTGCTCCCTGTTCGAATGTCATCCGTTACGCCCGAAGTCGCAGACGTTGCAGCCAGGACGAAGTGGCGCCCAAGGCGTCACGCAATTGTTGGGCAGTGATGGTGCGTGCTGCCGGGTCGAAGCTCAGCGCGGTTCGCAGCGCTGGCCAGCCGTGTTTCGGTAAGTTCGCCGGTGCCTGCAGTTCGCGCTCCAGGTGCTCGTCGCGGGCCTGGGTCGAGGGCAGGCGGCGGAACGGGTGTTTGCCGCCCGCCAGTTCATAGATCACGCAGGCCACGCCGTACACGTCCGCGCTGGCCGACAAGGGTTGGCCCTCAAGCAGTTCGGGGGCGGCGTAGCCCGGGGTCCAGGCGTTGAAGCGTTCGCGGCTTAGATGTGGCAGGCCGGGCAACACGCCCTCCTCTGCCTGACCGAGGCCGAAGTCAAACAGGCGCAAGCCGTCTTCGCTGAGCATGACGTTGCTCGGTTTCATGTCACCGTGCAGCACGCCGCGACCGTGGGCGTAGGCCAGCGTGTCGAGCAGCGGCAGGACGATGTCGCGCAGTTCTTGCCACGGCAGGCCGAGGGGCCGCTCGCAGAGTAATTTGTCCAGGGTCAGGCCACGCATGTATTCCATGGTGATGAAGGCCCGCTGGCAGTCGGTGTCGACTTCAAAAGTGTGTGCACGCACGACGTTGTCGTGGCGCAGGCGTCGGGTCAGGGCGAACTCGCTGTAGAGCAAGGCACTGGCGTCCGGCGATTCGGCAAATTCTTCGCTGAGGATTTTCAGCGCAATGTAAGGGTCGGGATCGCCGAACTGTTCGTGCAGCAGATCCCGCGCCCGGTAAACGGCGCCCATGCCACCGGCCCCGAGCAGGCGCTCGAGGTGGTAGCGACCGGCGAGTACATCCGGCAGTGCACCGATGCTGGCCTTGGTCGGCGCCAGCAAAGGCTCTGCTTTGTTTTCCTTGGCGAAGGCGAAGTAGGTCAGGTTGTTGGCCTGTTCTTCGCTCATCAGCAAGTCGTCGACTGAGGATTCGATTTCAGTCATTGGCGGATCACCACGGCTGTCAGGTTGTCACGCGCGGCGCCACGCAGGGCGCCGTCGAACAAACGTTCCAGCGCCACGTGCGGCGCGCTGAGGCTGAGGGCGTTGCCGAGGGCATCGCTGCTCAGGCCCTGATACAAACCATCGCTGCAGAGCAAAAACGCATCGCCCGGATAGACCTCGAGTTCGAGGACATCCAGGGTCAGTTGTTCAGCGGCGCCGACGGCTCGGGTCAAGGCCTGAGCCGCCGGGTGCGCTGCCGCTTGTTCGACGCTCATTTGTTGCTCGTCGATCAATTGCTGTTGCAGCGAATGGTCCTTGGACAGTTGATACAAACGCTGCCCACGCCACATGTAACAACGGCTATCACCGGCCCAGATGCAGGCCGCGCGATTGCCTTCCACCAGCAGCGCCACGACGGTGCTGCCCATGATGCTGTCGTGACGCCCGGCGGTGACCGTCAACTCCTGCCCCAAACGCCGGTTCAACCAGTGCAGGCACTGGCGAATGGCTTTGAGGCGTTCGTCGAAGTCCTCGTGTTGCGGCAGTTCAGCCAGGCTGGCGACGATCAACTGGCTGGCGATGTCGCCACCCTGATGACCGCCCATGCCGTCCGCGACCACCCACAGCCCCTGCTGTGGCGAGTCGAGGAAAGCATCTTCGTTGCGCGCCCGCACCTTGCCCGGGTCGGTACGCGCCGCGCTGCGCCAGGCACTGGCCACCAGCATCAGAGCTGCACCGGCATACGGAAGGTACGCAGTACGCCCATGTCGAACGGGTTCG
>Ga0307510_10002724_pt1 | contig 20215 bp, 17 predicted proteins | sample 12_EM_MG_FD_207224 | JGI IMG/M metagenome (GOLD analysis project Ga0307510, IMG submission 207224) | Populus trichocarpa ectomycorrhiza microbial communities from riparian zone in the Pacific Northwest, United States - 12_EM | ecosystem: Host-associated > Plants > Roots > Unclassified | place... | reverse complement strand
CTAGGTGACGCAAAGTCAGGACGCGACGTCGATCCGACGTTACGTCCTGATTCGCGATTAGCATTCCGACGTCCCGGGCGTCAGACGCACGGGGCGCACAGGACGCAAGGTATTATTTTTGCTGATGGACAAAGGCCCGACAGTGCCCGAGTTGGAGGATAGAGTGATCCTCACGCGAGGAGAAAACCATTAAACTTCGGGGCCGCCATGGGTAACCATCGACGGAGGGTTCGGCAGGTAATTACCTCGATCCAAGGTGTTGACGACAGTCAGAGAGACTGTGCAATACCACGACTGGGTGAAACCCAGGAGGGGTCCGACGATGGGGGAGGATCGGGAGGTAGTACGGTGCCAGCTTCCATCAGCAAAAACGAGAGCTTACACGCCGACATACCCGGTGCTCCCAGTGCGTTCAGCGGTCCATGCTCATAGAACGTAAACTCGCGTCGTAGGTGTGCCCACTTTTACAGGGTGCTGGTGGACAGGGGTCTATGCCGGCCAGAGGCACCAGACGCAACCAAGGCCTCAGAAGGTAAGACACGCAGAAAGGCTCTCCAGACGCGGCAAGGTTCTCTGAACACAACCTGATCGGATAGTAGAATAGTGGAAGTACTCAGGTGTAACTGGCTATCATCGGATACCTCCTAGGTGAACTACTCTACTTTCGAGGACTTTGAATGACTTAGTGAAAACTGTGGATAATATCCAAATTGTCTGGAAAGCTCCATCCTGTGTTACTCATGTTTACTTATTTCTGTCATTTAGATACTAAAATAGGAATATATTTATTAAAGCTAGTCTAGAAAACCATGGCACTCGGTAGCTAACAATTTGAACGTACTTGCCCGGACAACTAAAGTACAAAAGTATGGATAACCCTTCACCCAGCTGTCAGAGAGTATCGGGACAGGGTGAGTTGGAATCCCCCGGTGTAGTGGAATTGCGTGGTGTTGGCTTGGAAGGCTGCACATGGCGATTGATATCAGCCCGGGGAAAAGGGGTGATGCCTTAGTGGGTAGATATCTGCGAGAGTAGGGAAGGGTCTCATTGGAGTCCGCTCACCAAGGGGAATCAAATGGTATAGGCCTCGAAGGGTCAGCATGCCTGTAGCACCTAGTAGCCCACAATTTGAAAGCACTTGGGCGTAGTGTTCGTAACAGGGCCTCCGGCGCCCGGAAAAACACGGGCCCCCTGCCCAATGCCCTGCCCCACCCCGCTGAACGGCCCATGGCGGGGCGTAGTTTTTTAGCGTTCCCTGCCCCGGCCCCCGGCCCAGGCCATTCCCCAGACGGGCCACCATTAAAACAGGTGGTGAGAAACGGGGCCCTGTCCACGCAATGAGCGGGGACTTGCCCCGGACGGGGGCGGGGCAGGGATCACCCCCAAAAGAACCCCCATGGCCCGTTGTTAGGGACGGGACTGCCGAGTGAAAACCAGCCCCGCCCCGCCCCGCCCCATAAGAACTCTACTTACGTGTAGAACTGACCTACAAAGGTATGGATAACCCTTCAACCAGTGGTTGGACAGCATTGGGAAAGAGTGCGTTGCATTCCCGTCCGGTAGAGAAATTAAATGATGTTGGTTTCGAAGTGTCTGTATGGCTATACAGGTCATCAGGTAGAAAAGGGCAGACACGTTAGCTGGAAGATGTCCACCAGAGTTAGGAATGGTCTCATTAGCACCCGCCCGGCCAGGGGAATTGGATGGTATAGGTCTCCAAGTGTGCTCATGCCTCTAGCACTCCGTTGCCTACAATTCAAAGGTACATACCTCGAGAACTAAAGTACAAAGGTATGCGTAGCAATTCAGCCAGTTGTTGGACAGCATCAGGACCGGGTGCGTTGGAATCCGGATGTCCGGTAGTATCGAATGGTATAGGTCTCGAAGTGTATGCATGGCTATTTTGGTAAGCAGAATGAAAAAGGCAGATATCACAGGCCGCAGATGTCAGCTACAGTTGGGAAGGGTCTCTTTGGAGTCCGCTCGCCGACTGGAATCGAATGGGATAGGTCTCGAAGCATCGGCATGGCTATAGAGGTCGGATGGAAGAAAAAGGCAGATATCACACCGGGTACTGGCAGATACCCGGTCGATTCAGGAAGGGCCTTATTGGAATCTGCTAGAGTCGGGACGGGCCACATTGGAATCCAGTTGAGTCCTGAAGGGCCTGATTGGAATCCCCTGGCTTAGGGGTAATGAATACTGTCAACCTGCATCGAAGAGCATGCTCCTGTCCGAAGGTTGATAATATTCCATCATTCCACAAATTCAATTATGAAGCCTGATCCGCGGTGTGAAAGCAGTTAGAACCCTTTTGGGAGTGGTGTTAGCTGTGAGTAAATAACGGGTATGTTTTGGGTAGTTCCCGGGAAAATAGAAGGTTAGTCATCGTATGTTATGATTGTTTTTCGTGGGAACAGCCTCTATCTGGTGTTGAAGTCATCTGTGGTAAGCAGAGGCCATCAGGCGCCGGGAGAGTTCCACAATGCTGACCCCCATAGGTGGCTTACCTTAGTGTTCTTCTGGAGATCAGGGTCTGAAATGGACCATCCAGGTGCACTGAGGAGACTGCCAGCTGGTTGTATTGCACCCAACGGACTAGGATACAACAATTTTGCGGGGGCGCTCTGAGGGCGGGCTGGGCGGACAGGATGCTCCAGACGGATTTCCTGTGTCCAGACGGAATACGTATCACTCTTGAGCAAAGGCTTGGTTTTGCTGATGCACTCGAGGTCATTTGGATACCTTTGTCGTCGGTCTATACCCACTGCACTTCGTGCTATCCTGCATTGAGCTGGAGGGAACCTTGCTTTAAGCAAGTTTGTATGACTGCGGAAGAATCTGAGAGAGATATCTCAAATGAAGAGGAGGGATGCTGAGAAGTGCAAGCGGCAGCCCGAACAAGCAAAAGTGGCGAATCACCTCCACAACTCCGAACACAGGAGTGAAGATATTGCAAATCTACCATGGATGCCAAAGGTGTGTGATTCTCTGCTATTTAACCGATCTCTCTGCATAGGCTTGGAATTAGCAATTGTTGTACGGAGCTTGCAACTCGGTAGCTTATCTATATTCAGATGATATACTAATTTCCTCCTCACTTGTATTCAAGTCGGGGGAATCATGTCTACCGTTGGATATGGATAAGGATTATTCCATGAAAAGGAATATTTCCCACATGTTGAAAACCCCCAATCATCCACGCTTCAGGTACCACCAATGTGACAATTTTGACCTTCAGGACTCCGTCCTTGCGCGACCTAAACAGTGGCCAGATAGCTACCGGAAGGAGTATGTCGGGAACGCAAATGAGTCCGAATTACAATGGATCTTCTGTGACATTGTTATAATAAAGGACAAGTAAGTAATTTATCCTTTGGGCTAATACAAGGCTTAAATACTAAACTATCTTTACTGAAGGCGTCCGTTGTGTAATCAAAGCAGGGAATAGCAAGGGATGTTGGCTATTACTGGAAGTTGAACCGACGGTACAAAGAATATGTTGTGTCACGGACTATATCGGCAGATCATACCCGACATAGTGCAAGGGCTACCTCGAAGCACTATAGGCCAAGCGAGATGGAAGGTACTCAAACCAGTCACAACGCTCGCAGCCATAGTATGAAGGGATGCTACAACCCTGAGTTCTCCTGCAGGAAACCGGAGCATCCAACATAACCTGAACGCTACTTTGAGAATGAAAGGCTGTATTATTCGGAACCGTTACTTCATTCCACGAATAGGATCACGAACGCAGAATATTGAACTTGGACCTGGGCAAGCCATGTCATAAAACACGAAATCAGGCATTCAAACGCGAAAGGAATCGTCCAACAGCTTTTACCATTGACTCCAACCATTGAGGCGCTATTTCAGACTTTGCTCCTGGAGGAGCATTCCCAATACACAGCAGTCTATGACACAATTTAGGATTGGAAGGCTGACAATGTTGACGAGGCATTTGGAAAATGGACCTCCCGCTCCGTTCTCATGAACGTGAATACAAATAATCATACTGATCTGGAGGATGTATGCTATGGGTGGTATGCGATAGTAGTATTGTGAGACTTTCAGGACGGCGATGCCTCGTTTGCAGAACTTGGAGTGAAGATTGATTGTAGTGTTCGTTACGGGACCTCCGGGGCCCCGAATACGCGGGCCGTGTTTTTTTAGGGTTCCCTGCCCCTGCCCCTGCCCCCGCCCCTTCCCCAGACGGGTCCGCGTTACAACAGTTGGGGAGACACGGGGCCCCGTCCAGGGAATCAGCGGGGACTCACCCCGGACGGGGGCGGGGCGGGGTTCATCCTCAAAATAACCACCCTGGCCCGTTGTAAGGGCGGAGCATGGCTAGTGAAAACCCGCCCCGCCCCGCCCCGTAACGAACTCTAATTGACTTTTTCCTTTTTTTCCTTTTCTTTTTTTGTTCTTTTTTTTTTTTATATCATGTATTTGTTGTTAAGTACAAGAAACAGCATGGAGCGCTAGCTATGGCCGCAACAAAACTAGGAAACAATCCAACAGCCCGCTTCACCTCGTCATGGGACAAACAAATACCCCCCACCTGTAGGAAAGAAATCAATCATGAAGACCGAAACCGCACTCCCAATACCCTATGGTATCGGCCTAACCGCACACCAGCCGCCTAAACTAACCGGGAGGAAAGCATAGGAAAGCCAAACACGATGAAAACCAACATAAAGATGTACAGGAGCAAAGAAACCCTTCAGCAGGCTCCCCAACACAAAAGAAAAGAATCTTATGGCCCAGGGCCGACAGAGCGGGAGGATAAAACTAGTGTTGCCCGGTGCGCTAACGGAAAAACATACTGAACCCCAAAGCCTGGCCCGGCCTTCAGGGGCGACCGGGTTGGGGACGGACTGTGCCTAGTAATCGGCGAGCGGCAGACTTTAGTACCCTCCACGGAGGTAGTACTATACCATGGAATACCATAACCACCACGGGGTGCGACAGTAGATTAAATAGCGGGAGAGGGAGAAGGAGGAAGGGAGTCACCCAGAGAGGAGCACCTCTCGGCAGAGGGGATGCCAGCCACAACGGATAGACCAAGGGCCGACCGGACGAAATTACTGCCACAACGGATAGACCAAGGGCCGACTGGACGAAATTACCGCCACTCCCACGTGGTCCCTTGTTACAGGAGAGAGAGCCTCACTACCGGAGGGGATCCCGGACGAGGGGGAGACCCAAGGAGGAGAGAGAGTAGGGGAGGGGGCAGTAAGGTGCCAGCTATGTGTAGCAGTACGGTGCAAGCGGATCTAATATGTGGGAAGCGGGAGAGGGAAGGTTTGCCGAGGACCAAGAAGTACGAAGACGGAGGACGGAGACAAGGTCACAGTTTTTCGAATGCCGACCGTACCGACCGAGCAACTCAGGACAGAGTCCAATACCAGAGAGCAGGGCCACCAGGGCAACTACTTCACCGATAGCCCGAAACTAGCGACCGTGTATTGACGATGGAAGGAGGCTCGCCGGCCGTGCAAATCGCAAAGGGAGACGCGGTGCGAAGTGCGTAGTAAAGGGGAGAAACATCAACGCGAGCATGCTACAAACGAAGACAGACTCCAGAACCCCGTGGAAGGGGAAGCCAGAGGCCCCAGAGAGAGGAAAGGGAAGACGGGTGCATGACACTCCTAGGCAGAAGCCATCAGAGGAGGTCAGAGGTGGAGAACACTCTCACGATGATTTCCGATGGTGTTGAGATTTCAATCGCTGGAGGTGGAGCGGACGAGAAAGACGACGAACTCTAATTGATTGTACTACTGGTATGTAGAGATTCCCGCCCATCTAATCCAATTGCAATAGGTGACTGAGATATATTCTCTAGGTTCCATTATTTTTATGCATTGCTAGGAAGTGGAACATTATATATGTCGGGTTGGCACAACCAATTGCCAATTGGGCAAAGCGCATGGAATCGCACCCAGAGGAGGCCGGCGAAAGGTATCGCCGGCTGCTTTGCAACCGCGGGGTCCTTGCTCACACACGCAGGATCCATCAACCCCCAATACATATAACTCCCCGAGCTCCCGACACTATCAGACCACCATTCTTCCTCGCTTCCCAAATCTCGCGTTTTTTGTTGCTTGTTACCTCTACCTGTTCTGCCAAATAACCACTCTATACTCAAGGCCATTTCACCTTATTGCCTACCACTCATTCAAGCCAAAGATATCATAGCCCCAGGGAGATCTTCCCCACGCAGGGGTAGAACTAGCAGAACCAACACGCGAAGCGTCGGAAGCAGAATACAGAAAAACAAGCGTAGTCGTCAGGTCCCCACCCGTTATGGCCAACAGCATGACCCAGCTCGCCAACCTAGCGAAAGTGAAGCCACCAATGACCCGAGAAGTGCTAGCGACGAGACAGAGCCAAGCCCCCCCGAATACAGCCACTCCCCACCAAGCAACACATGAACACTTAGTGGAAGCCCAACCTCACAGAACACTGCCATATCCCAACCAGGGAACAACTTATCACCGAGCGGACCAGCCAGACGAACCCCATCCGGATCCACCTCCGAGAGATCAATCAACCTTACCACTATGAGAGAACTTCCTCGCTCGCATGAATCGGAGATTGTTGACCGGGTCGTCCTTCCACTCAGCACTCAATCTCGCCCCCAACCAACTATCCCCTCTCCAAGCCCCCCAGCCTTGCACCACTTCGTCCCTGGAACCCAGCCAGCACCAGCAGACCTCACCCTTACACGCATTGCCGAATTGGAGAGCCAGTTAGCTGAACTGAGAGCAACAAACCAGCAGAAGCAGCTGCTACTACAGCCAACAGGCCTCGGTATGTTGTACCCCACTCAAACCCCAATCCTGGATGAAGGCGGGAGCACAAGTGGCATTGTCGACTCGGTGGAGACTCGTTTCCCAGGAGTCCAACGAAGCACTCTCGTACATATTATGGAGAATGACTTTAAGCCCACCAACATCGATCCCCTGTTCGGAACCCAGAAGGAGCGTGCTGAAACCTACCGTACTATCAACATCGGTTGTGTTGAGTTCGAACAGAGGGAGCGAGATGGCAAGGACAGTGAATACCGGATGAGTGGTTTTATTTAAGGCGTGGGCAGCCTATTGTGGAATTCTGATTAAGCTGGCTCCCCACGCGCTACAAGGCGAGCTTGTATTAGCCCTATGCATCTACACAATGAACCTGTACGACTTATTAGAGAAGTACACATGCGACGGAGTCAACGCCTACCACTTTCAATTTTACCGAAAGCGAGTCGCAAGTGGTAAAGATCTATATCACCCAGCAGAGTGGTGGCAGCTAGACAGCCAACTAATAGCCTCCAAACCTTTCGCATACCCCGTACTACGACCCTCCTAGTCGAACATAGCAAAGCCACCTCCTAGCCAAACACACCCTGCGACTACCCCCCGTACTCGCAAACAGAACGACGGGTCAATTATAGCTACCCCACTACCTTATCTACTAGTATGATGACACACAGTCTACCTGCACAGCTTCCCCCCGCCCAGCCCTGCCGCAACTGGAATTACAGGGAATATAACCTCCCGCAGTGCCGCTACCAACACTCCTGCATCACCTGTGGTAGTAACCACCGTGCATTACACGGCACTCTACGGCCAAATGGTCCTTCACATGCACCCCGAAATAGCCAGAGTGGACGTTAGTCCTCCACCCCCGAAAAACCTCCACCTGGTAGCTTCCCTTCCTCATACCCCTCATGCGCGCCCGAGGCCCGGCACCGCACCTCTTAAATACACAATCTCCTTGCCAAATCTTCCGCACTTTCCCCCACAGCTACTACCCCACCTGCCCATATCCCATTTGCCCCCAGCCGCCCACATGATCACTGCATACCGCTCGCTCCCCGCTTAATGCCCTCACGCTCAAACACGAATATCCACTACCCTTTGTTGACCCCCCACACTCTCCCAATGCCCTGCCGCCAGGTGAGAAGGGAAGGATGGGAGAAGCTTGCTGCCCGCTTCACAGACAAGAGAGTCACGTCCGCCATCAGCGGAATATGCAGATTTGGGGCAAGAATTGGCTACGAAGGAGTCCGAGAGTCACGAACAATCCACCCTAACCTATCGACAGCCCAGGCAGATACCAACCTAGTAACGGCAAACATCGCAACAGAGCTCATGAAGAGCCGGCTTCTAGTCTACCCGAACAAAGATCGCTTACCAATACCTTTCACCGTATCTCCACTCAAGCTAACCGACAAGGCTGACGGTAGCAAGAGAGAGCTTCATCACCTCTCGTACCCTACCACGGATAGTAGCTCGATAAATGCTGGGATTCCTGAGCATTATGGAACAATCACCTATAGCGGGATAGGGGAAGCAATTCAGGCAATACAAGATATGGGAAAGGATTGCATACTGGTAAAGCGTGTCTTCGAGTCCGCTTTCCATCACATACCTGTTTCACTGCTTGAATCTCTCCTCCTTGGATTCCAGTGGGAAAACACCTACTACGCAGAATCGTTTCTCCCATTCGGACTTCGAACTGCTTCCTACTGATTCAACCATTTTGCCGAAGTCTTCCATCGGATTTTAGAAGAAACTCTCAACGCTCAGGGCCTTAGGGGAAGGATTATACACTACCTTGATGACTTCCTCATAGTTCTACCACCCGAATCCAACCCGGAGCAGTATACTACCCTATTCACCAAACTCTGTGGGGAGGTCGGCCTTAGTATTAAAGAATCAGCAAATGAAGAAGGGAAGGTCGTGAGTTTCGCCGGCATAGAGTTTGACACAAAACATATGGTCATCCAGCTGCTAACCACAATGCTGCTAAAGGCACAGTCCATGACCCAGCGCACTGCGGAAAAGAAGTCAGCCTCTGTGCTAGATCTTCAAAGGATTATGGCATATCTCATTTTTGTTTCAATGGTAGTACCCCTTGGTCGAACCTTTCTCCGAAGACTATACAACATGGAACTACACTTTCCCCCAGGTATGGGAGACCACAAGGGGCGATTATCCAGCGAGGCCCGCAAAGATCTCCTGTGGGGAACCGAGACACTTTCAACTGCCCCAGAGGGGTCAATCGCCTTGCAATTCCATGAAATGATCCTCACCTGGTCCGATGCCGCTAGTACCAAAGGTCTAGGTGCATACTATACCAGTGAATCACAACCCTCCCCGGCGCTAGACACCATAATTTCCATAGCTTTACCAAGATCTATAGTTTACTGACGAGGACACATTAATACTGAAGAGATACGAGGGGTCGAGCAAGTCCTACTTCAATGGAGAAGAGGATGGAAGGGAAAACTGGTAGTAATACATACAGACAACTGGGCAGTCTCATACGGACTAGCCAACGGGACTATACGGTGAGCATGAATGCAGGTTCTCCGGAGATGCATACTACTCGCAGCAGAAGGGGACTTTGAGCTTGAGTCACGATGGATCTCCACCAAAGACAATGCATGCTCTGGCCGAGGGTCGCTCTCGGTTCGGCAATCAGACAGTTCATAACCTAGCACAACAGTTCTTGCACCCAGGATCCAAGCTCCCGAATCATGGGTTACGAAAATACAGCAATCGGGATTGTCAGCCGTAGCAGCACATGACCTCTGGCGAGGACTGGACCCCTCCAGCAGGCGTAACTAGGAAATCCCACCATCCCGCTTGACACTTTTCTGTACCCTTTCAAACTACCATCACAAACATGGTGGATGCTTCCCAGCCCGTGCCACATGGTTAATAGAGTGGCTCTGCTCACTTGCGAGAACAGTTAAGGTCAAAACCTTAAAGCTATATCTTACTGGTATCAAATCATACCAGCCTGACCTGGGAATTGACTGCAACCCCTTCTCCGACCCTCGAATAGAGCGAACCATCCCTGGTATCAAGTGAGACCACAACGAACCTGACTGGCGGATAAGATTAGAGTTCGTTACGGGGCGGACGGGGCCCCGAAAAACGTGGGCCCCCGGCCCTTTTCCCCGCCCCGCCCCGCTCTATGGCCTGGGGCGGGGTGTGTTTTTCGGCATTCCCTACACCTGTCCCCGCTCAGGCCCCTGCTCCACCCATACTCCAGACGGGTCCCCATTAAAAATAGGTGGTAACAAACGGGGCCCGGTCCAGGGAATGAGTGCGGGTAGGCCCCGGACGGAGGCAGGGCGGGGATTACCTGAAAAATACCACCCTGGCCCCGTGTAAGGGCGGAGCCTGGTCAGTGAAAACCCGCCCTGCCCCGCCCCGTAACAAACACTAGATAAGATCTCCTCTCACCCGCCCCCATCTTCTCCATCTTCTCAACCACCTCCCATAATCTAATTACGACAACTTAGTCCTCCATGCGGCATTTACCTTGGCCTTCGCAGGTTTCCTCCCAGTAGGGCAATTCACCTACCGCCACAGCGATAAACAACTCGGTACCGCATTTCCTAAGTGGTTTATCTCAAAAAGCGGCATCAAAATATCAGACAACAGGACATACATGGACCTGACCTTACTAGCCTCGAAGACTGACCCCTTCCGCAAAGGAATCACACTAACTATCACAGCCAGCGGAGATCAATGATGCGCAGTCAAAGCAATGAGGCAACTTCCACATATAGATTCCCACTGACCCAATTCAGCCCCACTATTCTGTATGGGACAACACCGTCAAGGCCCATTCACAAGGGAATATGTAGTGGCAAAGCTACAACAGCTAGCCTTACTTGCTGGCCTTGGCCATGGCAGATGGAATGGCAATTCTTCCGAAGTGGGGGAGCAACCTGGGCAGCCGAGTCAGGAATGTCGGAAGCTCAGATGCAGACACTCGGCCGGTGGAGATCAGATGCTTGCAAATCTTATATTGAATACTCAAGCAGTGACCGAATGGCCCTATCTAAGTGCTTTCAACACAACCAACTACGGGGCCCTATCCTAGAGGAGTGAACACCAGCCTGCCTTGAGATGGGAGGGATAGGTTACCACCGCAGGGCAGGCTTGTCTCCTATCACACAGGTCTCCTGCCTCACAGTGGGATACTGCGGCGGTAACAATCCCCCCCTGGCAAGGGCAGCGGCCCCGGAACCAAAAGCCTCCTGCAGTAGAATGGGCAGAATGGCCATGGCAGTGATCATAGTTCTGTATTTCCTTTAGCGTTATTTATCATCCATCTCCCTTTGTTCTTTCCTCTTCTTGACTAGCTAGTTGTTTTCAATACATGGGTTGTCTGCTTTGGAAAATTGGTGGCTCTTTTGTGGGATATCGGTGTAGTGTTGTCCACTATACACATCAAGCAGTGCACCATGCATAGAGTTCGTTACCATGCGGACGGGGCCCCGCCAGATGCAGGCCCCTGTCTCTTTTCCCCAGCCCCCCCCACTCAACACCCTAGGGTTGAGTCTCTTTTTCGGCATTCCCTGCCCAGGTCCCAGCTCAGGACCCCGCCCGACCCATACCTGAACCAGGTTCATGTTAAAAATAGCTGGTAACAAACAGGGCCCCGTCCAGGGAATAAGGGCGGGTGGGGCCCCAAAGGGCGCAGGGCGGGGATTACCCGAAACATACCCCCCCGGCCACGTGTAAGGGGCGGGTCAGGTGAGTGAAATTCCGCCCCGCCCCGCCGCATAAAGAACACCCACGATCCCTATGTGGAGAAGACGGGAAAGCCATCGTGGGAGTTCAATAAGATGCCTAAATGGTGCTAGAAGTTGTGCATGCATCTGAATATATAATCATGTTCCTAATCCTTGATTTTTCTATTTGGTATGCCTCCATACTTGTGAGCTTGGCCTGCCCTTGTTTGTCAGGCAGTGCCCCCAAAATCATGCGTCCAAACTCTATGCGCAAAGCCATATTCCCCAAACCATATGCCGAAAACCATATGTCCACACCCCAACCATACGCGCAAAGCCATACGCCGAAAACCATTCATCCAAAACCATACGCACGAAACCCATACGCTAAACAGACACACCTAAAACAATCTCTTTCTATAGACCATAGTAAGCGCCCAGTTTAAACATGTATCTGCAAGTTTAGTGCAAGTAGATCCCTGAACCTCAGACCAGATTTAAATAGTTGCTAGTATTTGGATGGATGGCTTGCAAGACATGTGAGACGTGGCACCTAAACCAATAGTCTTAGAATGAAAAGCCCAAAGCTGAACACTCAAAGCCATAAGCCCAAAGGCATACACCCTGAATGAGATCACGAAACCATAAGTCGGAGACCATATCCTCAGAAAGATAGGAATCGTCCATGCATAACTATACAACTATATGCTTAGATTTATGTACCGGGAATCACATGCTTAGGAGTGTTGGAATTTGTGCACTGCTCATCATGTGCATATATTTACATGCTGGCAGACTCTGAAACGCAACTACTATTATCCGTTACGCATCATTACACTAACATTGTTCCACAATTGGTAGCCCATACAACCTCAGACTACAATTCTGAATAGTTAAGGCAACACGATCAAACACCAATCATACGACACTGAAACAGGAACACTCACGATACCCGAACTATACCCTCGGCCTTACACCTAACCTGCGGCTCGCCGCACTACCATTACCCCTGACATTCTGCTGGAACCTTGGATTAGATTCACGAAAGCGCATGCTGAAACTACTAAGTGGGAGGAAGTGAGAGGCAGGAGTGTGCATGCGCAGGAAGCATGACACAGAGGATGGTTAGGATATAAGGAAGCCTGTTTTTCCCATTATTTGTTCACTATCAGTTAACTGCACTTCGTTGCTGTCTGTGTCTGTGTATCCTATTCTTCACTTCTGTTGGATTGCATTTCGACTTTGTTCTTTCTTTTGATAAGTTCTTTGAGTTCTCCATCAGCCTTTTATATCAGCTATATACAAATCACCTTGCGTCAACCCCGTATCGGAACTCTGAATCCGCCGTGCGAGAAGGTTGTTCCTAAAAAGAAGTACTTAGAAACATGCTTATATTATCGCTGGAGTGGCTTATGGCATGGGGCGGGGCAGGTTTTCCCCAGCCAGTCCCCCCACTTACACCCGGCCGCGGGGATTATTTTGAAGATAATCCCCGCAGTCCTCCTTTCAGGGCAAGTCCCCGCTCATTAGGTGGAAGGGGCCCTATTTCTCCTCACATGTTTAATCCGGAACAGGCGGGGCCACCGGCAGGGGCAGGGAACACTAAAAAGAGACGCCGAGGGTTTTCGAGGCCCCGGAGGCCCCGTAACGAACCATAATTATACGCTTACAACCTCATATTTCGAGTGATTTCCAAGCACTATTTATCTGAAACTCGAAGCCCAAATCATAATGATAATGTGAGCACTATAGTCAAATCCTATCTTTTGAGATGGTTGGCGGATTACTATATGGAATATCCTGATAGTGGAGTCATTATACTAGACAGACAAAATAACTAGGGGTGTTTGGCCGGCCAATCCTCATCACAAATTGTGATTTCAGATCTGAAATGAAAGGCCAAACACCCGTTAGATTTCAACCCGCCATTTGGCTATTCACAGAATATTGCTTGGGGGAATAAGTGGGGCTCTGCAAAGGGGCCAGAGTGCGCCATGAGAAGATGGGAGCCGTATAGACAATCAGCAGCGAAAGTTAAATACCCGGCTCGGCCCATAGCCCGGCCAGGTCCTCGTATCATATGTGGTGGGGAGAAACCGCAAAGAGTTGACCCCCGGCTGCAGTAACGGTGGAGTCAGAAAGTCAAAGCCTGCCCCACCCCACCCCATAACGAACACTAACCAAGATTAAGTCAAAGAACCATCTGCTACATGAAAGGTAAATATACATCATCATGTTCAAAAAGACAAGGTGGCCATGTTTAGTGTTTGTCATGCGGCGGGGCGGGACGGGTTTTCACTCACCTGACCCCGCCCTTACACCGGCCTGTGGGGGTATGTTTCGGGTAATCCCCACCCTGCCCCTCTCCTGGGCCCGCCCGCCCTCATTCCCTTGACAGGGCCCGGTTTGTTCCCAGCTATTTTTAACGGGGACCCGTGCGGGGTATGGGTAGAGAGGGGGCCTGACGCGGGACGCGGGCAGAGAATGCCGAAAAAGACAGCCCGCCCCTGACTGTGGAGTGGGGAGGCGGGTGCAAAAGGGCCGAGGGCCCGCGTCTTTTGGGGCCCTTTCCGCCCTGTAACAAACTCTAGCCATGTTTCAGCATAAATCATGCCTGAGTACACCCAAACTTTATGCTGGAACCTGATCATGCCAAGTACTAGTCTGTTTCCACTAACTGAACTTACCGCATGGAATATCACTCGACTTAGGCAGTCTGACAGTATCTAGTCTAGTTAGTTCTCTTGCGATTAACAGTGCTGGTGGTCCGATTCATGACTTCTGACCACACTTGACCATGACTAGACTGTGCAGTCCAGACTAGACCATTCTCAGACCTTTTGGAACTTTGCCCCGACCTCGAAGCTAACATCCACAAGGGGTGTTGTCGTAATTCCCATTGCTTATAGTACCAGTCAATCCTCCACCTTTTTCAGCCTTCCGTCGCTTTTTCACACACTTCCACACTAAAAAGCCAAATGCAAAGGTCATAGCTTCTATTACTCATCCCATTTGGACATCCACCGGGTTTACACTCCTTCCTGACTCTTTTACCGACTTCTATGCCAATAAAAGAAAGATAAATATTATCACAACCCCTGTCACCAGTCGCGTTTCGAGGTCCTGCTTGTTTATGCAATGCTGTTATCCAGGCTGGTCTGGGACCAGGCCAGGACCAGACTGAACCACTCGAACTAAGCTGGTCTAGTCGTTAACACCAATGTAGACCGAGCAACCGGTCCTCTCCTCATCACTTGACGGCTGGACCATTCGGAACGATGCTCTTATCCCGCCAGGATTGTCGTGCATTCGACACTAGTCTTGTAACGAGATTTGCATCGAGGGAGACGGGGCTTGACTCATGAATGATAAAGAAGTGAAGATGTAAACTGCTGTATATTTTTCCGGAAACATATCCTCCCCGCATATTCTCTCTCCAACAGAACACAGGCTTTATATAGACAATACAATGAGGTTTTCCAATCACCGCCAGTCACAGAAATCCTTTCAAACATTGGCAAACAACAAGGGCTTTTGCACACCCTTCCGCTCTGTATTCCAATCCATCCTTCGCATTACCCCCCGATAGCTTCCAGCCATATGTGCCATTCCAAATAGGTTCGTTCCTCCTCTTGATTGACAACTGACAAATGAAATTACTACAGATATACGATCAAGTTAGGAAATGTACAACGGAAACATCTCCCTCTGTGTAGTCATCGCCGGTGACTTTCCACAAGAAGTGAGATCTTTGAGTACCCCATCTGGTCTCCTCCGACCGTTTACACTTAATCCTGTTCCAATAATAGACATTCTGAAGTAGGATTGATGAAGTTGTGGAGGTTTGGGGATGCGTGGGGTTAGGTAGCATAGTTGCTTCGACAGGAGTGTTTAGTGTTGGAGAATTCTAATTTTGGGCTGCTCACCACATATATTCTTTCGTTCCCGAATAAGGCGAAACGCATCTACGCTACTGTTAACTAGATGGTTACTTCGACAGCGTTCCACCACTGTTAGCTTCCTACGATTCAATCCAACCACCCTGCATACCTGATACAACACTGTCAAACACCGATCGCCAGACACTGAAACACGAACAACAGTCAATAGCCGAACATGTACCAAACCCGCGGCCATCAACTCGATCCGAGGCATCTGGCATAACTGTTCCCTTGGACAAGCAGCTCTTACCTCAGAAGTGTCTTCGCAAAGCGAAACAGAAGGACAACCTAGAGATGGAAAGTGGGAGAAGAATCCGGCATGCGCAGGAAGCATGCCGGGGAAGGGGGTTCTCTGTAGATAAGCATATAAGGCAACCTGTTTTTCCCCTTGTTCGTTTTCGTAGTTCATCTCATACTCATCGCATCTTTCTCTCACGGTTCTACTGTCTTCGCTTGTCTTGTCAAAGTCGTTCGTTCTTGCATACCGTCTCTTTACTCTTTATTGTTCTCTGATATCTTTTGCCCATAATCGTTGTTCATATCAATAAAAGTTTTGTGCCGTTCTGTAACTTGGGATTGGATCCACTGCGCCTAACCATCCAATAAATTGTTCAAAATTTAGTTTAAGAAAGTTGTATTAATGTACACATTCAGAGCCTAGTAATTTTCCTAGGCACACCCCTCCCCCCACCCTACACTCGGACACTATTTCGCGTAGCCGTGTTTAACTATTTGCAGAATTTGGCAAAAGAATTAGCAGCGGCCGTTTGGGGAATATTTGAAGAAATAATCATACTATTATACTGCCAGTTGGTACCCTCCGGCATACCAGAAAGATAATTCTCGTCTCCATAGCACATGGCGGGCGGAATATTGAGCCACCGCTCCCCCCCTACCACATTCCTTCCATCCCGACCTCCCACCCCTTGATAACCTCCCCTGCCCCCATGATGAAGGTATATGGCTTGCCCCCGGTGCTGTCATTGAAGATGGTGCCATCGGGCAACTTTCCAACATGCTGAATACAGACCCGCCATCCATTTCTCGCGGTTAGACCTGTTCCCTCTTTGATGTCGATAATTTCGACCCCTTGAATGACTCTCCGGCCTAGCTGGCCCAGCACCGTATCGCACTGTTTGGCACTATCTGGAGGGACTGTCGGTTCTAGCTCCTTGGTGAATCGGACTTTCTTAACTCGCCTCGGGTTGTTGTGGGCAGTCTGTTCGGCCGTCTCGTGATTGCCTGCCTTCCGCTTTTTGTGTTGCTCTTGGTATTGCCAGTGTTCCCAACCGTCCCGGGCGGACTGCCGGGCCCTGGAGTCCCATAGTCCCGTCCGTCCCAGGCAGGGTTGGTATGGACGGCCGGGCAAGGCGTCTGTCCTCGATATTCAGTGTAGGACTGTAGGTTGACGGCAGGGCCCTATAGTCTTACTAGAAATGGTAACTCCCGGTAGGGCTCGGCCGTCTTTTGAATTGACGGGCGTCACCTGTAGGGCCCGGCCGTCCGTCCCGGGCATTGATCAGGACGGACTACAATTTGTCGTCCGTCCCGGGCAAACGCCTCAAACTTTGCGTCCGTCCCGTCCTAGGGCAAAGACGGACGGACTGGACGCTTGGGAACACTGGGTATTGCCATTACAACCAGTTAGCAGTCAAATTCTAAAGCAATTGCGAGCAAAGACCCTACCTTATTGGAGTTGCGCTTTCTCCAAACTTCTAACCTAGCCCGGCCCTGTCCCCCCAGCCTCGATGGGAACATTACCACCGCCCTCGTCAAACCAACCTGCACCTGTTAGCCTCTCCAGAGAAGTGAGCGAACAAGCTAGAATTCTTACGGTTACGGGACGAGCATCGACAGCTTGAGCGCTCTGTCTGGGTGGGGTACGGGGCCGAGGGCCGGCCCCAAGAAGCGGCAACTTGGGCGTTGTCCCCTCACGATAGCACTAGTTAATGATGTAGAAAGAGAAATAAGTGATACAATGGGACTTGTGAGAGGGGTTGGGGTGGACACAAGCGGGAAAATGTATGAGAGGGTGTGAGTGGGTGCAAACGTGTGTGCCACCGACCGGGTAACGAATTTCTACCTGGGACTGTTTTTGTCCACCCGGGAGAGCGAGGTGCGACCGTAGTTCAGTCTGCCCGACGGAACTTGCCTAGTGATGAATAGTGATCAATTACCTGTGATTTCCACAACCCTAACCCGGACGATTTACTTTTTGCCCACCAAATACCCACTTTCGTCGTCTGGTATGATACGGTGAAGAATGTAGGCAAGAGCGAGGCGTGTTGCCCAATTGGGAATGGGAAGTTAGAATGACATACGGTAAATGAGGTCGATGTCCCGCACGAGCGGGAAATCGTTTTAGGACCAGCCAAGCACGTGAAAGCCTACCTTCATAGCAGCTAACGTTACTCATACAGCCGCATGCGAAACAAATCACGTGATCTTCGTGGTAAGTGGTTGATAATCCTGTGCAGCCATTTGGCCAACTCTACTTGAGTCCTGAGCGAGTCACTATGGGTTCCTAGGCTCACGAGTTTATCCAATACGTAGACCGCGTGGAAACAGGGGATGTCCTTGCCTATCATATGTGTTTGCAGGCCGGAAGGAGATTGAAGGGGGGGGGACAATTTGAGTGTGTGGTGTCCCTGAAGAAATTTGTCGGCGCGTTGAACCAGAAATAGATCTTGTGTGAGAGGGAGTCCGTGGTAATTGGGGTGTCCTAGTGAATGAAGGAGCTCGGGCGTCGGATGGATAGCTCCTCTAGGTAATTTTCCTTGCAGTGGGCACAAGGCACGATCTAGTCCGGGTTATGCCGGTAGAACTCTAGGCAGTGTTCTCAGCCGTTCGGGACCCCCGGACGAGACGGGACGGCAAAATGTAGTCCGTCCGCGTCCTTGAATTCCCAGGACGGCTGTCATTAGCAAGGACGGCGAGCCCCACGTCCTGAGACAACTTCTGCCAGGGGGCGGCAGGTAACTACGATACATAAGGCGTCCGGGGACGGTGGGGGACGGCAGGGGACTGCGGAAAACAGCGGAAAATATCGGAAAACAGCTGAAGACGCCGAATGACGACAGGGGACAACAGGCGACGGTTGGGGGCGGTGGGGGACTACACAATGTTGTCCGTCCTCGCCCTGGCCCAGGACGGACGTAAAAAGGTTTGAGCTATGATGAGTTGAGAGTTTCTTGGGATTCTAATTCTTTTCTGCGTCTCCGGACGTGTCCTATATATACACAATCTTGTGTTTACAGAAAGAACCTTTCTTCCACAACATGCTCCGCTCTTCTCTCCTATCTTCCCATACCATCCAACTCCTTAGAAGTTTCCCGAAACTTCTTTCCCCTATCTCCATCCATTTCGTCCCATCCTCTAACATTACTTCTTCAAGCTTCTGTGATCCTGCACAGTCCTGATACCACCGGTTGTTTCCTATCCTTCATAGTCTGATCCATATGCATTCCAACTCCTGGTAAATCTCAGCCACTAACCACTAGTCTTCCCTAGTGCCAATTTCTAAAACTTCCTAAACGTTCCTCGTTAAGCTAACGTCTCAACCAAACATATCATTCCTCCGCTGATACCATACAAGCTCATAGTGCAACCGTTATCAAACCCGATTCCCCTCAGCCATGTCGCATCAGTGTTCCGACTATCGATCAGGTATGGAACCTTCGTGAGTTTTAACAGGACGGACAGCCCCGTTGCGAACACTGACTCTAGGGGCCGTGGAGCGAGGGTTGGCTGACGGAAGTGGTAGTTTGCTTTTTCCGTTCTACGAATTTCTGCGCCTCGATGGAGATTTTCTGCCTCCTGCCTGATTTTGGATCGACTACTGAAGCTAGGCCGTTCCATAGGTAGAATGCTTTGTCCAAGATGGAGTATCATTCCTGACTCTCGCTAGCATAGTCGCAACCACTGCCTTCTAGTCCATTGTAGCTGTATTTTTGCTGCGCCAGCATGCGTGGGGGAGCAGACGCAGATGCAAAAGTCGTAGGAGAAATTGGCCTCTGGTACTAGGTTCTAAAAAGGGTATGAGTGATGGGTTGTGATGGCGAAAGCCAGAGGGAGGAGACCTTGACTCTGTCAGAAATTTCGTGGTAGAAATTGCCTAGCAAGGATAGTGTCATTCCAGCGGACTTGCTGGATTCTCATCCCTTGCTCGTCTGTACAGCGCTTAAAACGCTTTCAGGCCGAGAGGAAGTTGCACGCTCTTCAAAATATTAGTCTGCGCCTTTGGTGTATAAATTGCCGATATGTGGACGTGTCGCATTGCCTTAGCCAGCGGATTTCATAAAATCGAGATCACGAGGCGGGAATGAGTACCGGGATCGACGAATAGCAAATATCATACCAAGAGCGTCCGGGCACCAGCCAGTTATTGTTATGAGCTGTGGATACGGGACGACCGCGGTGGACAAGTGAAGAAGGACAAAGAAGCCAAAGAGACAAATGTGAAGCGAAGGGGGAAACGTGTGTAGTTTGATCGGAGGTGAGCCTTGCTTATCGTTCTATCTATGGCAGACTAACGGGTTTAAATACAAAGAATTCCACCACATATCTTCTTTCCCGGGAGTCCTTCCGCGGAAGATATCTCAGGCCAACACGCACTTGGTTCCGGCCGTTTGCTCACTTTTCTCTGCACCCATGTCCGGCCATGTGTGCGAATCCTGCTATTCGTATACAATCCAGGTATACTCGCTCCTCCTCCGAGATTGATAATGACTGACAAAGGAACTAG
>Ga0307510_10002723_pt1 | contig 20216 bp, 17 predicted proteins | sample 12_EM_MG_FD_207224 | JGI IMG/M metagenome (GOLD analysis project Ga0307510, IMG submission 207224) | Populus trichocarpa ectomycorrhiza microbial communities from riparian zone in the Pacific Northwest, United States - 12_EM | ecosystem: Host-associated > Plants > Roots > Unclassified | place... | reverse complement strand
CCAAAAGCATCTTTACTACCCCCTCATGCCCGTTCTCAGCCGCCAACGAGAGTGGTGTCTGGCCATATTTGGTGTCCGCCTGGTCGGGATTGACGTTCTCTCGTTGCAAAAGCATCTTTACTACCCCCTCATGCCCGTTCCCAGCCGCCCACGACAGTGGTGTCTGGCCATAAAAGGTGTCTGCTTGGTCGGGATTGATGTCCTCCCGTTCCAAAAACCTCTTTACAACCTCCTCGTGCCCTCTGAAAGATGCCCACGTGAGAGCCGTCATCCCCATGCAATCGTACGCATTAACGTCCCATTCCTTCATCTCCAATATGGTCGAAACTATCCCCACAATGCCCAAGAATGCGACTCCGTGGAGCCCTGAAAATCCTCTGGGTCCTCCCGCTGTGTCAAAGTCCGGGTCCCCACCGTGATACCGATGGTGTAATAATAGGAGTTGAGCAGATACATGCTCATCGAATCTATCAAGAAGCTTCGGTGCAGCTATTTTGATACTTTCCGTCATCCCCCTCCCACCGTGCCTACCCCAGTAAACAGAAGCATATTCTAAAAAGGGAGTTGATGCGGGGGCTGAGTAAAGAGTTGGCGAAAGATCCCTAATACATCCAAAATTGAGGTATGTCAAGCAAACCTCTGCAATTGTTGAGTGTGGAGTATGGAATAGGGTCGGATCACGAGAGAGATGCTCCCGAAGAGTAAAGTGCACCAGTCGGACTGTCGATGAAGACGCCTCGACTGTGACAAGACCTAGACAAGATGATAGGAGCGTCCGCAAGGCAGGAACGTTTTCCTGATCCAGATCCGCAGATCCTATCTCCACTCCCAAGGCATGGCAGAGCTCCCGGGCTCGTAATGGCCTCTCAGAATACAACACCCACATCAGAACCTTCAGCCCGAGCACTGATTTGTATCCCTTCTGGACTTTCAGTCGCGATAGAGTTGCCGTATAGGCGTCATTCAATCCATCGCCAAGAGTCATCTCCTCAAGTTTCTTTCTTCGCTGACGAATGGTCACCTCTCCCAGGATGGCGTCCATGTGGAGTGAAACAAGTAAGAATCTAGCCACAATTTCTAGTGAGTACACATCATTGATAGGGGGACATGCTAAATGGTCCTACGCACATATCAGAAATCTTTTCCAGGATAATTCTCACAATATCCGCCCGCAAACCATTGCTCATCGCTTCCGGCTCGGAATCTCTGTCCAACCTCATCTCCACATAATCCCGGATATCATTGGTGTTAGGGTTGAGAGGTATAACAATCGTCTGGGAGAAATATCTTTGAATATCTCCCCAGACATGGGGCCTCCCCGTAAGGAATATTCTGGTGTTAGGCGCCTCCTTAACGGTATCTCTCAGAGACCCGAGAAGCTCCGGCAGGCACCTCGGTAGACATTCGTCCAAGGCATCTATACAAATAAAAACCCGCGGTATCGAAGCAATAGCTGTCCTCAGCATCCCTATAAGATCCGCAAGCCGCGGCCCTCTACCACCAAGCTCCTGACTCGCTTTTTGAAATGCCCCCCGGAGATCCTTCATGATGCGCCCTCTACCTACAAGCTGCTTCAGAATAGCTCCCACGGTGTTGTTGATTGTCTGCTCTTGCTGGGAGAGGAAATCGCAGTAGAAGCCTGCAACTGCGATATTTTCCCCTCCCGCCTGATCGCAGAGGCTGTCCATCACCAAGGAACTAGTACCTCAGGCTATCAGTGGAATTCACTTCTCCCAAAAAATCCCCCCACTTACCTCAGGTATGTCTTTCCCACTCCGGGATTCCCGGAGCAAAACAAAACACTATTATCGGCTCCGCCCTCGCCATCCCTCCACGCCCGAAACTCGCTCGTTTCCAGAAACCAATCCCCTATACCGTTGAACCGCTCGGTACGCACCCCTTGGTGCCTGTTATTCGGTTCAAGTGGTGAGAGCCAACGCATGATCTTTCCATCCTCATCCGACATATATGTGTTGAAACTATCGCTTACGTTCCCGCAGTTGACGTTGCCATCGCCGAATCTAACTTGATGTGAAGTTTGGGCCATGATATTCTATCCAAAATGTTTCTTGAATGTAGAAATAATGCAGCGTTTTGTGGGGGATGAGGGGAGTTCACAGATGTTCCGTGACCAGAGCTGAAAAAAGCGGGGCGATGTGGCCTGTTGCGGCACATTTCCTATCCAATCATTTCCCTCGAATGCAGCTGCATGACTGATGCGAGATATGTCCCACACAGACATCCCACGAGCAGCTACCAATTCTCAAAGGATCAACAGATTGACGGCGACAACAACCAAATGAAAAGCCTCGAGTTCCCACAAAATACGATCTCAGCGCACAACTTAGGGTGGCGAAGTTCCCTTGTTCTCTTCAACGCTCTCTCACTACTAACTAACGGTAAAGACAAGAGCATATCTATCTGCCAGCCGCGCTCGTAATAGATAAACACCATCTACCTATCCAAACACTTCCACTCACACCCCCAACCGCCAAGTCCCCCTCAACGGCACCTCCTCATGCTGCTAGACAGCGGTCTATAGATAAATGGGCCCTTAGGACGGTTACAGCACAAGGCCGCCCGCCTCATTCCCGCGGCAAGAAACATCGCTGTCACCCCCACCTCCATAGCACTTTATTACCATAACGATTCGCGGCGGGGCGGTTGATCAACTCCATCGCCGGCACAAACAGACAAAGCTGTGGTCGCGAATATGAGGCTTTAGCCGCAGCGACGTTTTTTCTCCTCCTGGACGATTTCCCTCCGACCTGCCTTGACCTTGGAATATCAAAATGCGCCACCGCTTCTGCCGGACCGATTTGGGCCTGATTAGGCTTCTTCTCATCAGCTTTTATTAACCCATAGAGAAAAGAGAATTGCGGTTCGCTCGTAAAATGCGTCATTGAAATAGTTGCAGTTGGAGTTTATTGCTATTATTATTCCATTTTTGACGAGAGAGGTACTGCAGCATATTATTCATTTAAAGAGGTCGCATGGGGTATCGCTCTCCCAAGCCGACCCCCGAACAGGGAGGTAATGCCAATCCGCGGTTTCGGCAGGGATCGGAAGTACAAGTAACTTACACAACATGGCAGAGCCGCCCCAAGCATTGGATAAGCCAACCCCGACACACTATATTTAATCGATGATCCATCCCTGAGCCACTGTGTTGCGGAGACTGAGGGGTACTTGCTCTTGCGAGTCCTTTTTTGCCTTCACCTGGTATGGGTGGTGCTGCACAAATAACACGCTCGTGCTTGAATACTCTACTAGTACTCGGCCTTGATTTACTATCCCGGAACAAGTAAGTTAACGGAAGGGAGCTGGTTCCTGCATATTCGGACAAGCGTTTTTCCGACCTCGTTACCCACCGCCCGATGCGTAGACTACTCGAGTATGGAACACCACTGACTTTCTCGCTTTCCACATTCGCTAACCATTGGCCAGGAAAAGCACAATTAAGCGCCGCCAGGGAGACTTTGCCCCTAGCAGAGTAGCCAACCACCATAACTGGTCTATACATCAACGAACAGATGCAAAGTTCAGAGCTTAATTAATTATATAGCAGTCTAGGATGTATTGGTTCGCCACGACCGACATGATTGAAAGACGGGCAAATTAATCGCCATGAGAGGGAAACGGGAAACCCATCCTTCCATTAGACCGTTAGACCACAGGGGATGAACTTCAGCTTCACAATATTATAAATAGCTGTGCCGGCGTAACGCTTGTAAATTAAATTTTGTACTATTGGAATTGACACCAAACTCCAGACCTCGTGCCCAATCTCCTAAAAAAGCGCTAGACTCTCAGATGGCATTAATACATTATCCATATAAAATTTTGTGCTCGCTAAAGAGCGCATCACAGCAGAGCAAACCAGGTAACCACAACCACCATCTCGCTTTAACCACGGTACCAGACAACCACACACAACAGAGCACAAAAGACAAAAGACAAAAACACCACAATTCCATGGCTAGCCCAACCTCATCTTTGCCCTCCTCTCTCTCACCACGCCCCCGCAAACCGGACTCCTCCACGGTAGAGCACGACACTACCCAGCACGACCCCACAAACATCCCTCGCAACGGAAAATTAAAGTACCGCACCGCACCGCCACAGCCTAATAAGCCTGTCTCACATTAACCCATGAATGATGCCATACGGAACCTCCCACCCAGCCAACAACCCCCGGTCCACCAACGAACCCATGTAAAGGGCCCCAAGCAAAATTGTCAGGTAAAGTAAGTTGCTTGGATGATAAGCTCGAGCATATGATACCACTGAAAACATGGGTGGTTATTTAACTTGACTGGGACATTTAGGATATACTTAACCCTTCCCTTCGTTCTTCCCTTCCTCACACCCCCTTCCCCCCATTCCTTCCTTCCTTCGGTCGTTCGTTCGTTTTTTCTTTCCTTCTTTCTTTTCCTTTTGCCCTTCCTTTCCTCTTTTTTCCTTTCTTTTTTTTTAGAGAGTGAGAAAGAAAAAAAAAGTTTCCATTCTTCTTCTTTCGTTTGATCCATCCGGTACTTTCGTTTCCTCGCATAGCACTCGTGCTCTTCTACATTCCTTTCCACCACCACCACCACCACCACCACCACCCAACCACTAAACAAACAAACAAAACAAAATGTCACACACAGACCCAACATTCTACCAACGCTTCTACCACGCCGCACGCATCGCCGGCCCCCCCGACCTGGAAAAAGCCCAGCAGCGGCAAAATTCAAATCCCATCTCACTGTACGCATGCACCCCCCCCTCCCCCCGGACGCCACCACCACCGCGGGAATCCTCGCTGACTGACTGACAATTGTGTGTTTTTTGCTACGGTAGGGATGAAGAGGGCACCTGGCTAGCGCGCGAAAAGCAGAAGCGCAGGAGGTCGTACGTGCTGTGCGGCGTGGCCTTCTTGATGGTCTTGATTGTGGGGATTGGGATTGGGGCGTTGGTCACTATTATCGGGAATCGGGGGAGGTGAGGTGAAGTTTGAGTGGGTGGTACGTGAGGGGCTGCCTGGCTGGCTGGTTGGGAAATGCGGTGTTTGAATGAATCTTTCTTTTTTCTCTTTTCTTTTTCGGAGGAGGTTTTTGAGCGGGGTGTTTGATACATGTACTCGATTGATTGATTGATTGATTGATTGCACTGGGTGCTGTTAATTAGATGGATGGATGGATTCGTGTTTTCTAGAGAAGCGAAATGGAACGTTCTGTGAACTGAGCGGGGAGGAAAGAAGAAGAAGAAGAAGAAGACAAAGGGAGCACAGGCGCGGGGATTCTTGACTGATGGGATGTTCATATTATACCGTGCCCCGTGTATAGATGGATGTTCCGGAAGGATATCTTAACCTCGAAGCTCTAAATGCTCCCGAAAAATGTCCCTCGGCAAAGGATGTCCCTCTATGCGCATCCATATATATCCAGAGACGGAAGCGTTTATCTAATACTATAGTAATCAAGCCAATCCTCCCCCCCCTCCCACCAGAGCAGATGCACAATCGTAGATAAAGAGCAGGTAACCCGGGAACAGTACAGTACAGCATCTATCCACCGGGTCCGTAGTGATAAGTAATAATCACCCTTGCCTAGGAGCGCATACAGTACAATCGCACCCCGTTGTCCTGGACCTTACTCTCCCGGACTCTTCATTTGTCACGGACAATTTTTCTTCAAGATTTGTGCCAACTACATTACTTAGAAATACACCTCAACTATCCCGGATTTTAGGGGGGGGGTTTTCGGACCGGATGGCAAATCTAGATATCGCTAACTCCTATTCACATAATTATTGGAAAGTATAATTCAGTTGTGTTCCGGATTTTTTTCCTAATCTTAGGGTAAAATATCACATCACGGCTGCTCAATGGCACGATTGATTACCGCCTGTGATCTACCTGGTAGGCAAAAAAAAAAGCTTTACGCAAACCTTTGTTGATAATTTTGCTTGATAATTCGAGATAAAATCATTCAATTCAAGTTTGGTACTGTGAAGGTTTTCTTAAATTTTCATCTTTTCATTCATCTCTCTATTTTCCACTCACTCTCTCATCTGAACCTGATACAAAATAACCGGAAGTCATATCTACACAATTATCACTCGCTTCGCCGTTTCCTTAAACACCATATTTGTCAACCATTTCACTCTCCCGGATGTTTCACTGTTCTGGACAGTCAACCCTTGATCTTGGCCATCTCGGACAAAGGGGTGCGACTGCACAGTTGCCTTGTGTCCCGGTTCCCTGCGCTGTCCCGTTGCCCGGTGGGGTAAGTTAAAGTAAAAACAGTGTCTGCGGATCCCAATCCAATATCAAGGGAAAGCGGAGAGCACCCATCACTCCTTCTTGCCGCGTTAACTTCAGCGCCTAAGCGAAATAACCTCCTCACAACTAGGACATGACCACCCGCCACAGCACGCTGCATTGGCGTACCCCCCAAGGAATCCCTCAAATAAATCCACCCTATTCCCATCATTTCAACCAGCGCTACCACTGTACTTTCGTGGCCACCCCGGGCTGCAATGTGCATCAAAGTGGCACCCTCGGAGTCTGTGAGGTGCGGGTTGGCGCCGCTTCTGATAAGCATTCTTAGAAGCTCATCGTGGCCCATCTCAGCTGCCATCATCAACGGGGTACCTCTCACGGATGGTGCCTCTATATCAGCCTTCAGGCGCACTAAAACCTCAACCATATTGATGTCGCCCCGTTCTACGGCAATATGTATTGGCCGAGAAGAGGGGTAATCCTTATGGCATTGTTGATTAATATCAACCTCAAGCGAAACCAACATCTCGACAATCGTGGGATCACAGTTCTGAACTGCAAAGGCAAGGAGTGTGTCCCCAGTAGCGTCAAACCCGCCCAAGGGGGCTCCCTTACTAACTAAAAACTCGATCATTTCCCTCCGTTTCTTATATACGGCAAAATGCAACGGTGTCAACGAATCCACATTACGACGATCGATATGTGCGCCGTAGTCCAACAAGGTACCGGCCACCCCGACATGGCCACAATCGGCAGCCAAATGCAAAGGAGCACGGCCAGCAAGCTCAAGCCCCACGTTGGGGTCAACACCATACTTCAGGAAAAGTTCAACAACGCGGCGGTGTCCCGCAAAGATTGCCTTCAGGATTGGGGGCCTCCCGCGAGAATGCAAGTGTTTAAAAATCCCCCCCAACTTTTCCACAGGTAGGTTCCTCAACAACAAATCTAGAGTCGCACTATTCAACTGGTCCCGGAGGTCTTCATCAGAGTCGCGATCCTTCAACGGGCCCCACGTTACCCAAGAGAAAACATCTCCCCCATACTGAACCCCCGATCCCACAACCTTCTCTACCCTCTCCAGTCGGACATGCGGTGGCGAGGACAACGCCCACCATAGCATTGTCCAATCTCGCTCGGTGCCGTTTCGCACCCGAAGCCTCAGCGAGTTCCTCATCGCATAATCTACCAATCCCGAGTGGCCTGACCCGGGTAGGAAACGGGGGTGACGAAGTTCAATTGCTCCCTCCTTAAGCATCATGCCTAGGAGGTCTCTATGCCCGTAGAAGGCAGCCCAGAAGGTAACGTGTAGTGAATTCTCCCGTCTAACAGCAAACGAATTTAAAGCAGTAATGAGAATCGGCGCTAGGTGCCTATTGCTGCCACGCAGCATGGCGAAAACATCCGCGGGATCGAGGAACTCCTCGACCATATAGCATATGAGCTCGTTAGGAAGCGAAGAAATGCACATTGTGCAATGTAGTAATGCGTGCTTGAGGTTTCAGAAGAAAAAGATAGTTTTGTAGATTTCTTGTATTCCGATGATCGCGTGTGCTTTTGGGTGTATGTAGTGATGCGTGCTTGAGGTTTTGGAAGAAAAAGATAGTTTTGTAGATTTCTCGTATTCCGATGATCGCGTGTGTTTTTGGGTGATGGAGAGGATGGGTGGTTTGGGTGGTGGTGGTGTCCTTATATACTCCTACGCAGAGGGCAGGTAAATGATTGTGTGAGCAGATACCGTGACGGTCTTTTCAGGACACGATATCCTCAAAAATTCACACCCCCCAACAAACTGCCATGCAGACACGGTAGCCTCGCCGAAAAGACCCAGGCAAAGAGTTACCCTGAAAACTACATCGCTGAGTGAATGATCTGCCCAGAAGAGCGTATACTGTAAGACCAAACCATCCAAGTCGTGATTTTCCTGCCAACTTCTGTCTAAAACAACCTCGTTTCCACACAATGATATCCTTCAGCAGAACCTTAACTCCTCCATCCCGTCCGTATCACCGATACACACATTTGTGAATTTGTGACGGCTTCAGCTTACTATCGCCAGAATTCGATGTCCTCTTGTTGAATGGGAAAAAAAATCGGCGCCAACTACTGGCAGGTAGACACCTCACCCAGCAAAGTTACTCCCATCCTCGCCCAGCATCAAAGTAGCCATGTGGCAGACATTGGTGTCCGCTCGCCCCATCACCTGTACCGGTGTATGACACTACTCCAGATCCCACCCAGAAAGTATAATCGGGCACTTTTTCTTGTAGTAGGTCGAGTCGCACCTCGCTAGAATGGACCTCTTTGTACCGAGGAGCTCGCTAGTACAAAACGTTCCCTGCCAGGCTCAAATGCCACGTGCAAGGTTCCCTGCAGCAACGTAGTACATTGTGGAGAAAACCCTCTAGCGAATCGGTAAAGAATCCCCAGATTTCTACCCCCCCGTCACTATAGCATCAACAAGTTGATATAAGCAAAGCTAATAACAGCAAATGGTAATCTATGTTATCTGTTATACAAAAAAAGCACAAACACCACCATGATGCAGAGCAACGCAAATGCAGACAAGAAACTATGGGATAAGGGGAGTAGTATAAAAAGACAAAAGGAAATTATAGCATGTGCTCGTAGAGTCCGTGAAAGGGGGGGATGCACCGCATCAATAGTACAAAATGCCAAAGAAATAACCAAAGAGGAGAGCGAAAAAGAAAAAGAAAAAAAGCAGATGATAATACAATAACTCCACTCAACTTTTCAAGATGGCAGTCTAGCGGGGGGGTATCAAGTATATACCGGAAGTGTACTCTATGTGTTAAAAGGGAAAACGAGGACAATAAACGGAAAAGAAAGAAAAAAGAAAAAGAAACCCTCTCACAACCTCCCCCTAAACTTCGCCGACCCATTCAAAAACCTCTTCCCCTTCGGCGCGACGACTTGGATATCCATGCAAGAGGTATACCACTCGGTATGCCCCTTCTTCGTAGGACCGAAATGATTGCTATAATCCCAAACCCAGTACACGGTGAAGGTAGTTCCCACCTTAGCATCCTCCGGAAGCTTGAAAACACTCTTGCACGGCCCACCACCACCGGCGGCTTTGCGTTGCTTAGCAATCGGACTATCGTTAGCCTCGATACACGTCCCGTCATCAAAGTTACTGGGATTCGCCAGGAGTCTTCCGCGGCCATCACCGCCCTTCCCGTCGATGCTCCATTGCTTGACGTTCGCAAGGGTGTCATCAGGCTTTGCGTTAGCGGTGCCGAACCAGTAGACTGTGCCTGGAGTGCCGTCAGGAGCTTCAGGTTTGGAGATGTGTCCGTTTTCCAGGTAGGTGCCTTGGATGAAGTCCCCTGGGGATGCACTCAAGCGGGGAAATTGGGCGGTGTTGGTGGTGGGGTTTTGCTGTTGGCTGGGACGGCAGACGTTACTGTCGAGTTTTGGGGCCGTGATTAGGTACACCGCGGTTGCGTCGGTGTGGCCCTCTGTGAGGGTACGTTAGCATTGGTTACCTGATATGTGGATAGTAGGATGGGGGGCTCACGGTAAGCACGAATGTAACCAAGGCCCGGCCCTTGTGGGCCTTGTGGGCCTTGTTGAATAGTAGAGGTATTTTTAAAAGGACCAGAATTGTTGCCGGAGACTACCTTCAAGCCATCAATCTGGTATATTCGTTAGTATACCTCGTTCATAAGGTACAGAGGAAGTGAATACACACCCAACTATGGCCATGAACACCAGAAATTAAAGCCATAACAGCAACTCCAGCGAGCTGGAGAGAGTTTCTTGTAGGAACATGCATCTTGTATTGCCGTATATGAGTAAAAGGCGATCGTAATTGCAAGTACCTTTTCGTAATAATCGTTCTTTTTTGCGGGCAAGTCTGAAGCTTTGTATCTTATGTATGTGTGTATGTCTGGCGGAGAAGAGAGAGCCTTGTATCCAGATGGTCAAAAATATAAGAAAGGAAACCCGAAGACTTTCAAAGACTCCAGCGGCAATATTAGAAGTATTCAAAAAAAAGAATTGAGAAGAATATAATAGCCAAGAGCTCAACTCCGGAAGTCTGGTGTGTGTGAGTAGAAGCTGCGGGAGGTAATGAAGTGCAGATGGTGGGGGGGTTGGAGAATGCTTCTATATACCACCACCTCCACCACCACGAAGTTGCCTAAGACAATGCATACGTATCTCAAGCGCAATGGCAGCCACGCACGCACAGCTCCATTCATGGGGGCCCAGAACAATGGAACCAAGTCGATCACTTTCCATAGCAAGGAAACAAAAGGCGGGAACGTACGGAGGCTCATTGAGGTTTGAGAATGGCCTGAAGCTAAGCCTGAATGGCCCGGGGAGTAGCAGAAAGATGAGCTATTGCTAGCTCTGATGTCTTAGGCGAATCCACCCATTGAGACTGAATGGTAGGCAGTAAGGAAGGTCCTTGTGTGATTCACATGGCAAAGCCTCATGAGGCGCCAGCTGTGGCGGTTGAAGATTCATACAAACTAGAATCTCAATGGACAGTAGTTAGAAACACCATCTGTCGGGAGTATAATGTCGAGAGGAATAATAGGAACACCCGTCACGAACGGGCCAACTAGCCGGTCGGTGGTTGGTGAAACAGGAAATGGATGGATGTACCTTGTAGTGCGCTGCATGATTGACCAACCACAGCCTCAGTCAAGAATTTTTTATAAAAAAATTCCCCCCCCCCCAGCCACGTTCTGCGGGTCATGTCAACCAGAATTCCGCACCTCAAGATCGTCGAGGGCACGGATTACCTAGCGCTCAGCAAGATCCGTCATTGAAAGAATCGCCCTAGCTCTCTCTCGGTCCGGGAATGGTACTACATGAAACGGGATTCCCTACCCCCCCCCCGTTCCAGCCAATTACGGTGAATCCACTTCCCGACCGTCCTTAAACTAAGCCGCAGAGGTAGACACTAAAGCCAGAGAAAGGTATTTAGGGTTAAAACAGTTTCCACACGCGCTTCCCAGGAATCCCCTTCCCATTCTTGACTGGCAGTTACCAATCAGCCAAAAAGCAGCAGTCGTCAACAAATAAACACAAGAGATGAAGGGATGATCATTCAACCGTTTCACAAGAACCTGCGCGGCGGCTGTTTCTTGGCCGTTGATGGGTACATTGTTTGTACCCCGACACCTTGGCATTGATTAACATGTGTCTCGGCGCCCGGGCGCCCGGATACTTTAAGAATAGTCTAACCAAGAGCCGGCAAAAGTTAAGTAGAGCCAAGACTTGCCCTCCTGTTTCAACTTAATTTCCCCGAACCGTGGAAAGTAAAAAAATTCCCGATCCGGGAGGTCTCAAGCGGGTATTTTTATTATGATATATTTTATTTTTATTCTCCCATTTTGGCAAGGGGAAACCGATGATTTTGGGAAGCGCTTAGTTGGTTGACCAACCGATTGGTCAATTGATCTGCGGATCCATGGATTGGACGGTGCACTTTAGGAAGGTTTCGCCTATTTTGATCGCCTGGTCAATGCTGTCTTGGCACGATCGCTTGCGCGCATGATCTACGGGAGCACAAATGCGTCAACAGGCGAGCCATTCAACCACCAAGAAGAATGCTGTCGCAGGCAGTCGCCATGGCAGGGCACCGACCACCTCCGTTTTGCTTGCTTGCTTGCTAGTGCATGGCGAGCAATGACTTGTCTTGTACTGTCCGTAGGTACTCGAATTTACTTGTCTCCATGCGAAAACTACAAACTGGCCAACCGCCCAATGCAAGAATGCTAGACTAGCCATCCAACCACCAAGTACCGGTGCACCATGCCACCGCTCCAGCCCACCCGGCTCTCCGCACTGCGAAAGGGCTTTTCACCTGAAGCGCTACGGAAGGACACACTTGCCCCTTCCCTCCCCCTCCCCAGATAAAGATGTGGTAAATAAAATAAACTCCAGGCCCAGGTAAACCTCGTATCAGAATGGCGGGATCCAGCATGTTTGGAACGAAATACCCGCCCAAACAAATTATTTAAAATTCCCCCACCCTGCAAAAGGAAATCCCATCCGAACTACGCGAAGGACCTTCTATTTGGATTGTATAATACAAAAAACAATGCCCTGAAACAAGAAGGGAAGAAGAGGCCTAGACTTCGGGATACAAAACCTTACTTTGTAGGCGTAGTGGTGGCTGCGGGGGGGACTACAATGATAATACGTAATGGAGAGCAAGGCGGACAGGGCCGCTCGGTCTAGCACTGGACGTCAGTAGTTTATAGCAGTCTGTCATGCCCTAAGGTTCTGCCTCTGTCCTCTGTGTCCACTTTTTTGCCTTAATAGTCGGTGGGGGCCTTTGGGTGGTTATGGCTCACCCGGAACCCACTGTAAGGCCACCCCCAGGACAGCAAGCACTTATCCATGGCCGATGTTACCACCCACCCGGCTCGATAGGTTGCTTCAAGCTGAAGCAAAACTCGAGTGAGACGACGTGATTTCGCACTTAAACACATCCTGAGCTTTCGCTTGGCCCCCCAGTACGCTACCGTATCATAACTGCCTTATCTTTTCGACTTCCCACGCCACACACCGGCGGTGCTCGCCTCGTAGCATCGACAGACAAACCGCCCTCAAGACGGGTATTTCGTTACCCAAACAAACATCCCACCAATTACCGCCCATTATCTATTTATATTCCGGGTGATGTTTCATGATCGCCTTCTTCCTTGCTCCCTGAAACCCAAGCAAACAAAATAAGCCTCGAGGGAAAAAAAAACACGCTTCTTGCAAACGGACTTCTTGACGGGATCGGAGTCTAAGGCATCGATGTAACGTTTGAAATCCACGGAAGTGAACGCCCATCGGAGATCATGAGTGGCGGCGGACTGGTGGTGGGGCTCTCAGTGGAATAGGGAGGGGGAGGCTGTGCTGCGTAAAAAGGAAGGATGTGTGGTTGATGTGGCTACTTTGGTGGACGCGATAAGACTTTTTTTCTTTTTTCGTCGCTGGGAGGGCGTTAGGTGGTAGTGGTTTGGGGCTGAGTGGAAGTTTGTTTCTCGGGTTGTGCGACGCGTGGAGAGGGGACCATGGGATTGGTTTGCTCGGTGGGTGGTTTGCGTGGCTACCTTTGAACCGGGTATCGTGGAGTTGCTATGGACAGTTGATAGCTCGGAAGCGCTTTCCGGTGGAGGGTTGGTTGTGGGTGGCCGATGTAATTGTAAAGGACAGGAGAGATAATTCACGAAAATCGTGCAATTCAGTTTCATTGCGTTTCTTAGTTTGAAAGAACGAGTGGCCAAGAGGCCATTGGTATGATATTCCAACCCGCTCCGGTTACATCATAGATACAGCCTCAGGTTTGGCCGGTAGTATTCCCCCAAGACATCCCCCCTTCTGCGGTTATCCTGAGCTGACAGGTGGGATAATTCCCACCTCGTCACCCGCTTTCAATTCCTTCCCATCGTTTGTTTCCATGTCGACATACTCCAAGTTGACTGTGACCATGCAAGATTCGAGAACCTTTTCCTTCATTCTTGGGTACTTTTTGTCGAGAGTCTCAAAGAGCTGTGATAACCGCATCGGCGCAGGGAGCAATTCCTCGGATTTCTTCGTATGGGAGCTCGCATAGGCGAAATAGAGAATCTTGAAGGTTCCGGTAGGCGTGGGGTTATTCTCAGTCATATTCAAAACTTGAAGTGTTGGCGTGATGTTGAATCTCGTCGGCTGTAGGATAATAAGAAATTACAGTCAGCGAATTGAATGGGTTAGGGGTAAAGTGCAAAAAAAAAAGACCATCGACCCGGATGCCGGTACCGAAGAAAAAAACCAAAGCTTGATTTTCGAGCCAGGTTCTTGAGGGCCATGTTGTATTACCAACAAACAGCAAGCATCAACGCCTCCCCATCCACACTCAATGAGGGGTGTTTTGTCGCCTCAAACATATTTTTGAAAAGCACAAGGGGAGGTGAGAGAAGAAGGAAAAAAGCTGGAAGCACACACCAGAATACTGTCCGAAAAGCTCCGGCCAAATTAGCGAATTTTCATCTTCAGCAATTATCGGTCTTGCTTACTGAGGGGTTTTCGAATCCTGAGGTAGTGGGAAGATAAGCCAGGAAAGCAAGAATTAGACCCTATCCTTTCCCTTTTTAAAAAGTAAAAGTTGTTACTTGTAATATTCTGCACCGTCACCGAAAGCTCGAGAAACACAATGGCATTAGTTCAAGAACACCGCACTAGTTGAAGCAGGAGACGAGTTCCGACAAGCGGAGAAGACCGCGGGAATCAGTCAAAACAAGTCAGGAGATACTTACTGGTAAGGCTCAAGTCGGGAAACCTGAAGTCTTTATTCGCGCTTGTGTATGGATGACGTTGAAGCGTGTTTGGTGGGGAGTGGGGAGGGGTAAAGGTCCAGAGCCGCAACGAATGTACTTGTGCCGATAGGTCACCACATCGTGCTTTGCAACCCCTAAATGGCCCAGAGTGCTTGGAGGGAAACGAATTAAAAGGCTCCCTGTGAGGTTACTAGTGCTTCATAAACGGTCTCTTAGCATCAATTTCACGCGTCAACACAGGCTATTCTCTGTACAGTACTGCATTGAAAACTAGATGGTTCGCTAGTTACCATTAAGAGTTCTCGAAGAGTGAGGTTCGAAATTCCCCTAACCCTGCTCGAGCAGAAGGCAATTTGACATTGTGATATGTCATACCCGGGATTTTGCATATGCAGAAGACTTCAGGCAGTACCGTATAAACTTTGAATTGATGTATGAAGCCAGGATGTGTCCAGTCAGTATTGAGAGGAGTGGGACCAATTGAGGGGTTGATAAGATAAGAAAGGGGGGTGCTATGAATTTCAGGAAAAGATGGCTTCGACCCCTCCGGAGACATGCCGAAAAGGTGCCGCACTTTTTTTTGCAACCGCTCATTGTATTATATGTAACTTAGACAGCGAATTATGTTTTTTTGTTCTCTGTGTCCCCAAAGAATAGTTGTCCAGGATGGAATGTATGCGAGGTTATCTCTGATGGCAAATTTGAGCTGTTTTTTTTCTCCCAACGTTATGTACTTGTCAGATTCAAAAGTATTGGGAAATTCAGTCGGTGGCTTTGAAATGGGGGGCCGGCGGTGTTAATTTTGAACTTCTCTTGTCACTCGTATGAGTAAGTACCGGTAGTATACATACATTTTTCTCTATTTTGATTTTCCTCTTCCACACAACCACCTTTGACATACACGGCATCCGTCTAAAGACTTCAGCCGAAGTCGAATTCGTCCTGTCTCCTCATTTTCCTAATGCCCAATGCCGCACTTGCCAGCGCACCCGCTAGCACACGTGGAGGCCCCCGGCCACTGCTTGGTGTTGTTGTATTGCTAAGCTCACGGTTCTCTCGAAGGAAATGGTGCAACTCAACGCACGGGCTCGGAGAAGGGGAGGCGGGATCAATTTACAATATTCGGCAGCACTAGAGTAATTACCGTATAACTCCAGTGGGCCCACCCTGCCCCGTCATGCACAAGTCTCAGGAGGTATTGTCTCGGAAGAATGCATAATAGCTACTGCTTGAGTATTTTTCCCGCTCCTCGACATCGACAAGAGATAGAGGAAAAACGGAAAGAATTTACAGCGTGAGCTGTCTAGAGTTGTGACTATTAGTGAAGAGGGAAGTATTTAGAATGTAGTTACTGTGGCTTTCTGAGACTCCGAATAAGGTGCCCCGTTAAAAAATTGGATATTCATTGGTGGGTGCCTGTCGGTCGAGACATTAATTTTCCCCCCCCGTTTATCCGCCTTCAGGGTTGTGCCAAGGGAAATTGAGCTGCAGCCTGTGCCACCAATGAACCCGCCGTGTCGGTGTTCCGCCAAATGTGGGTGTGGTTTTGTTTGCTCCACACAGAGCGCTGTGAGAAAATGTTTGGACTGGTGAAGGGAGCTTCAATAACATCAACAAAGCAATTGTTGAACCAAAAATCACAACAGATGTTCTTTGGGCCCTCATTGACAAAGTAGACCAAAGCCTGAGGTTGGAGGCGATAGCGCAGCTATTCTGCTGTGGATAGTAAGAGAAAGGGGAATTGTCCCCTTCACTTTGAGCTGGTGCCCCGTGCTCTGCGTGGGCCTTTTCATGACCGGGAAAGAAAAGAAAAAAAAGGTTGGCCGCTAGTTTCGTCATCCTGGACAGGGTGGGTTGTAGCACCCCCCTCACCCTACCCTCCTCGACGTTCTGCCAGCCGGCATTTTAGACCCTCCCCTTCCCTACTTCATCCCTTCCTCTCCTCCCCCTTCTTCACCTCTACTTTCCAGCGAGCCAATTCATCATCACTACCGGCTCTTTTGAACAATAGCCTCTGCAGAAGGCCATTGAATCAACCATCTTCCATCGATCTACCATTTCATTGGTGAGTTACCCCCTCTCTCTGTTTAGGCGGTGGGTCTTTGCCCTCCGCTTTGTTTTCGTATCTTCGAGCTTTCCGATTTGCTTTTATTATGACTTGGGTTTTTACCCTTATTTATATAAATGTTTCCATGTTTCCGTTGTTCATAAGTCTCCTATATCTTGCCTATATCTGACATTCTGGTTTCCAATGCTAAACCGTCTCTTCAACAAGAGGTCTAAGAACGTACAGCCCAAGCACGTACAGCAGAAGCCAACGCAGCAGAAGCCAGTGCAGCAAAAGTCAGCTCAGCAAAATCCCGTTCAACCAGTGCAGCAAAAGCCGGTTGACGTCAAGCCAGTTGAAGTACAGCCCGTCGAAGCCAAGCCTGTACAAACAGTACAAACAATCCAGACAGTTCAGACAGTCGATACTACACCAACGGAACAACGGCAATCTGAGAAAATGACTTCCTATGCGAAGAATTTGGCAGTTGGAGGTAGTGCTCCAGATGACGGTCTCGCTGTCCCCACAGGGAGGAGACACGGGAAGTCTCAGTCTGCTTTCGTGAGTTCCTGAAATCCCCTATATTAGCCACTCGACGTTATGTACAGTTTGCGATAATTACGGGAGCGCTAATTTAGTTTTACATAGGCATTTGACAACACCTCGACCTCAGTTGCTGCCAGCCAGATGAGGAATGCTTTGAACGGCCTTGCCGATAGCGTCAAAGACGCCAAGACCAAAATGGTAAGAACCCTGAAATTGTAGAATGATAAAACACTAACATTGCGTTTACGGTGACTAGGCTTTTGAAACTGAAATGGATAACTTCTTTGCTTTGTTCAGAAGATACCTACAGGATAAGGCCAAGGGTACTACATTGTAAGTTTTGACTTATCACTCGTCAATTTCCGGCCATGGCCATGGGCTTACGCAGGAATCGATTTTACAGGGATTGGGATCGTATCCAGCCTCCCCAGTCCTCCCAGGTTATCCCTTACGAAACCCTTCCCAAAACCGAGGACACTAAGCTCCTCTCAAAGCTTGCTGTTCTCAAGCTTAATGGTGGTCTCGGAACCTCTATGGGTTGTGTTGGTCCCAAATCGGTTATCGAAGTCCGTGAGGGCATGTCTTTCCTCGATTTGTCCGTCCGTCAGATTGAATATCTTAACCGGACCCACGGCGTTGATGTCCCATTTGTCCTCATGAACTCGTTCAACACCGATGATGATACCCAAAACATCATTAAGAAGTACGAGGGTCACCGCGTAACCATTCACACCTTCAACCAATCACGATACCCCCGTGTCCTTAAGGACTCCCTTCTCCCTGCCACCAAGGATTACAACTCGCCTATCGTTGACTGGTATCCCCCTGGCCATGGTGATGTTTTCGAGTCGCTCCAAAACTCCGGTATCTTAGACCGTTTGCTCAACCAGGGCATCGAATATCTTTTCCTCAGCAACGTTGACAACTTGGGTGCTGTTTGTGACTTGAACATTCTCAACCACATGAAGGAGACGGGAGCGGAATACATCATGGAGCTTACCGATAAGACGAAGGCCGACGTCAAGGGAGGTACCATCATTGACTATGAGGGAACTGTCCGACTTCTTGAGATTGCCCAAGTCCCCAAGGAGCATGAACAAGACTTCAAGTCCATCAAGAAGTTCAAGTACTTCAACACCAACAACATCTGGCTCAACCTCAAAGCTATCAAGCGTGTCGTCGAGAACCACGAACTCGAATTGGAGATTATCCCCAACTCAAAGACTATCCCTGTCGACAAGAAGGGCGAGTCCGACATCTCGGTCATTCAGCTCGAGACTGCCGTTGGTGCCGCTATCCGCCACTTTAAAAATGCTCATGGCGTCAACGTTCCCCGCAGGAGATTCTTGCCTGTCAAGACATGCTCTGACCTCATGCTGGTTAAGAGTGACCTCTACTCCATGAAGCACGGCCAACTTTTGATCGACGCCGCGAGATTCGGACCTGCACCCCTGATCAAGCTCGGAAGTCACTTTAAGAAGGTTTCAGACTTTCAGAAACGTGTCCCGAGCATCCCCAGAATCTTGGAGTTGGACCATCTTACAATTACCGGTGCGGTCAATTTGGGTAGAGGTGTCACACTGAAAGGTATGTTATTTTCGGCTATGGATTTATGAAATGTGATAGCTGACTTGGCGACAGGGACGGTTATTATTGTCGCAAATGAAGGCAGCACCATTGATATCCCCCCCGGTAGTGTCTTGGAGAATGTTGTCGTCCAGGGTTCTTTGAGGTCAGTCCTTTGAAGCTCTTATCTCGCCTTCGAATCAATTGCTGACATGAATCCAGGTTGCTCGAACATTAGATCCGTTTGGTTCCCTCCGCTGTCTTGTGGGGCGCACGATTTACATTTTCCTTCTATACTTATTTCCTTTTACTCCAAAAAATTATAGGCACTAGGTAGAGCGCTGTTGGGTGTACTAGGACGCAGTTTATGAGGAACTAGGCCATAAACGTATTAATGCCCAACAGTGTTTTTCTTTTATTCTAGATGTTTTTCCCTTTTCGACTGTTTTTAAGGGGAAAAAGGGGGGAGGACAATGTTCCATCGAATGGGGTGGGTTGTAATATCACGATATCATGCTCTCTTTGTGTTTGATCATTTCCTGGCTATAGTGGCGGAGCTAGCGAATGTCTTGTGGCTTTCATCTCGCACTATACCTGGGTTTTATGGAAGGAGTGAGGGCAATATAAAGGATGAGTGGATAGAAGTTTTTTACGACTTGCTATTTATTCGTGTACTGGTACGGGCGTGATGGTCTTGTCCCCTCTGGTACTTGTAAAGTAATGGCCTCTGCGAATGGAACGGTTAAACTACCGAAGTGAGCGAGAGGGCACACTGCTACGGAAAGATTATGGTATCGGCACTTTGTTTATCGTCTCCCAAATTATTGGCTACCGCACCGCACACTTTTCGGAATCGCCGTGCAGCGCAGGGGGAAAGATGCTAGCCTTAGCCGGAATGTTATCCATCTAACATATCATATCGTACCATATCATATACCATACTGGTAATTGCCTGACGTTTGCAAAAACGACTGCTATTGCATATGGGCAAAAAATTTCCCGGAGCCTCAAGAATTTGCCCATATGCAATAGCGGTCGTTTTTACAAACGTCAGGCAATCACGAGCACCATACAGTAGGGGCACTTTCTCCCCCTGTGGCACGGTAGAGTATTACACTCGTTTGTCTGGCAGGGGGTATCGGCAGCGCGCATATCCATCACTAGTCGAGTCGAGTTGGATCCAATGGAGAGAAGAAATATACCGTGCTCGCTTTCGTGCTTGCTTGCTTCCCCCACTGGTGCGGCAGATGCCGCAGGAAATGAGCGATAGTGTGGCTTTAGGTTGTCTGGCCTGGATTGAAACGTTTTTACTTGCAGGGAGGGAGGGAGGGAGGGAGGGGTAGTGCTACCGTACTAGGGGTTTTCAAAGTTCAGAGGAGATACAATGGTAAAATGATCGGTATCCAGCCATGCATTAGTGTGCATTAGGGCACATATTAACAGTGGCCAATTGTATCAGAGGATTTCAAGTCGCATATTTGAAGCCCCCAAAAATGAGATTGAG